>Ga0209541_10011985_pt1 | contig 13475 bp, 11 predicted proteins | sample RifCSPlowO2_01_FD_184027 | JGI IMG/M metagenome (GOLD analysis project Ga0209541, IMG submission 184027) | Groundwater microbial communities from Rifle, Colorado - Rifle CSP2_plank lowO2_0.1 (SPAdes) (version 2) | ecosystem: Environmental > Aquatic > Deep subsurface > Groundwater | place...
TTAACGGCTGTTGTTAAAAGGATCATGGCAACACTGCCGTTTTTTAAAAGGACAAGATTTTCACTGATGTCCCCAACATCTAAATGTTCTTGTGTTGATGCTTTTATTTTGTTATTAGTCATCCTTCGACTCCTTTCAGTCGCTCAGGACAAGTTAGTACTTGTCACGCTAGACGTTAGCAGTTTAGTTAATTAGTGATGAGTAAATTAGATCTAAATTGCTAAGTAACTTAAGACGCTTTTGTCTGTGTTGCCCTGATTTCAATAGGTGCAATTATTTGGTTTTTGGCTTCGAGCGTTGTTGGTTCAAAGACTGCTTCTTCGCTTTCGGTTTCGACGGTGTAAGCGCCGTTTGCAAGAGGAGTTGCTGAGAGGAATTGGCCAAGTTTATTGGTTTTTAGGGCACGCTGTGGAATGCCAAATGCGTCACGAATAACTAAGACTGCGCCAGAGAGGGGAATGCCTTCGGTTGTAGTTACCAAGCCTGAGATAACGTTGGGCATGCTGGTTAAGGGAATGATGGATGCTCTGGAGGGAGCCTGGTTGGGAGATTGCAGACCTGATTGTGCAAATTGTGGGCTGAAGGCCGCAGTTTCTATTGACTTTTGCGCTTGCGCTTGTTTTTTGGGGTCTTGAATTTTGGCTGAATGGGTTGATTTTGGTACTTGGACCGTTTTGACAGGAAGAGACTTAGCCGAGGGTTTTTTAAGCGGTGTGTCTTTCTTCTTGGCTTCTTTTTCCCAGATATCCGTTGGCAAAACTACTGCCGGAGCCTCTTCTTCGAGGTTCAGGTGCCGTTTAAGCGCTTCTGATATTTCAAACCTTTTTTCGCCTCGAATAGGGAGTTTTGAAAGGTCAAAATTCGCAGGCGGTGCGAAATGGAGCTTCCTGACTCTGGTTTTGCCAATACCGTGTAAGAATTTAATTTTGTTGTCGGGCATTCTTATTGGGATGATATTTTCGATTGAAAAGTTAGTGCCAGAAGCAAGATTTATTGAAGGGATCTTTGGGCTTTCGGGCTCTGGTTCTATTGGTGTTGATTTTAGGGTTCTTGCTAGACGTTTTTCGACGCCGGGCAAAATATAAGGTTTGGCGCCTGTTGCTATTTTGGGCTGGGTGAGCGGTTGGGGGGATATTGGAAACGGAGATGGCGCTTGAGTCTGTAAGGCTATTTCGTAGTTATAGTTGCCTCCATATGTTAAGGTAGGTGCCCAGCTTATAGGCGGGGGAAAAGTGCCGATTTTGCTAAAATCTTGAGATGGAACCTTGGGGATTTGGGGGGTTGGCTGTTGAATTTTTAGGGGTTGGGGCTTTTCGATTAGAGGTCGAATGAAGGGGACTGTTTTTCCCTCTGTTGCCGGTTGGGCAGTTTTTGATTCCTGAAATTTGACAATCTGGGGTTTTATGGGCATTTGGTAGTTAAAATCGATGTTTTCGAGTGCCATTTGTTCCTGGATATCCAGGGAGGTTTCACTTTCTCTAGGCAGGGATTTAAGGAAGGCGACGAGCTTTTCCTTGCCCATCCTTTTGACATCTTCCGGTATTTCTTCTTCTTGTTGCGCACTAGTTGAGATATTTAAAAATTCAGGGATCTCTTTTTCTTTGACCCAAATTCGCTGAGTTGGTGAAAGGATGGCTTTGATAAAGGCAAGTGTCCACTGGTCTGCCGAGCGGCCGCCTATGGGAACCAGCGCAACTACAAAGGCGAAAATACCAATTACGAAGGATAGAGGAAGCCGGATTATTGGGGGAAGAGGTGAGAAGAATATCAAAAGGGCAACAGATAAGGGAATTGCCAAGGTAATAAATTGCTTGGCGGTTAAGTTGCCAAAGAGTTTAAACTTGAACGCTGCTATGTGCTGCGGGACAGGATGTTGCTCCATAGATTGGGAATTAGGGTTAGGATACCAGTTTAGTGAGGGGGTAAGGTTTAAGGTGGAAGACCCTAAACCTAGCCTTTCGACCATACGGGCTTCTTTGCCTTAACCCCTAAACCTTATTTCTGATTCTCACCATAGCATATGAAACAAGGCCTTAGAAGTAGATTTTTTTCACACTACAGGAAACTCGGAAGACTCAGTGTTTCAGAATACTCAGAGAGTCGGTATAGTCAGTGTATCAGAGGATCAGACTTTCTGAGTTGCTGGTCATCTGATTTGGCTGATTATTCTGGAATTTCCACTATCGGTCTATTTTGTGGTAAAATAAGCTAGAGCTTTTCTACGAATAAGCTAGAGCTTGCGGTCCTCCCCCGCAGAGCGGGGTGCGGGCCTAAAACGCACAATGCCGGAAGAGTTCGTTCGCCCATCTTCTGCAGGCCATGAACTAGATGGTAGCATAACGGCAGTGAATCTTTGTCTTGAAATTAGCCTAGCGTAGAGGTAGAATCTAACGATATGAAAGCAATTGACATGACTCGAATTTATAGGGACTACAAGGGCAAGTGGGTAGCTCTAAAAAGCTCCACTGATATGACAGTTGTTGCCTCTGCAAATACGCTAAAAGAAGCTCTATCGGAGGCTCAAAAAAAAGGCATAAAAATGCCACTAATGGTTGATATTCCCAAGGAGACGCTTCCAATCATGAGATTAATTCTTTAAACAAAATAGCGATGGCTACAAGAAATTTTATTGACATTCATAGAAAGTACAAAGGCAAATGGGTAGCACTAACACCTGATGAGAAATCAGTGGTTGCATCTGGTCAAACACTCAAGAAGATTCTTACAGATGCAAAAAAAAGGGGTTTTGAACACCCAGTAGTTATGAAGGTACCTCAAGCGGTTTTGCCATATATAGGTTTGTTTCCTCCTATTAATGAAGTTTAATTATGTTGAAATCACTCCACAAGTTGCCCGACCATTAATTGCTATAAAAGTCTCTTATAAGGATAAGTTCCTGATTACGGAGGCTTTAGTTGATTCTGGAGCGGATTACTGTGTTTTTCCTTTAGAAGTAGCGCCAGTTTTAGGTATACCTATCGAAAAAGCAAAAAGAACCCACTTAACCGGATTTTTGGAAGGAAGTACCAATCTATTTTTATATCCTGTCAAATTAGCAATTGATAATCATACTGTCGAGGTTCTAGCGGGATTTGCTCAGGGCATGAGTATGTATGCTCCATGCACTTTAGGTCAACAAGGATTTTTTGATAATTTTAAAATTTGCTTTGATAAATCACGGTTGCAGTTGAACATTGATCCAAAATAGTCACCCCAACTAGGCTTATAGTCAGTTTTGTGGTAAAATGAGCGCATATGTCTGAAGTAGTTGGTCAATCCTCACGGGGACACGAACGAGGCCGCACAGCGGCCCACGAGACGGAAAAACGCGAATCGAAACGCGAGACACGACGAAGCACTAGATACGTAAAAAATGGAGAGTCGGGAAGGCCAAAGGAACAACAAAGAGCTGAAGAGCTTCACAGGCGCAGGGAAATTATAGACGAGGCTTTGAAGAAGATAAAAGAAGGACAGGATTTGAGAAGAAACACCCCGGACAAAACAAGAGACGAAGGCGAAATTCTCGAGCCTCAAGAGTTAATTTACGAAGAAGAATTACCTATCGGCAAAGACTTAAAGTTCAAGGTTTCCGTTCATAAGCGTGCAGACGGCACGTTTGTGATGAACAAGCTTCCCACAAACAAGTATGATAAAGAAACTATCCAAAGAATTCTTTCCAAATCAGGTATCAAAGAAGACATAGAATTCCCAAAGAAGTGGGATAAGCTAAGTACGGACGAAAAGCTGGATTTTCTAGAAAATATTGGAGTAGATACGCTTCCTGACTTTTTAAATTTCAGGCCGACAGATTGGGGTTATCGAGACCCTAATAGGCGAGGTAATGAAGCGTACGGGACGTTTGTAAGTGAGATGGAGTTTAGGGATTTGGTTCTTGAGAAGTGGGGAACCCTTGGCCAGCAATTAGCTGGTCCTCAGCTACAAAGAAGTCAGCAAATAGATGCAGAAATTTTAAGAAGAATTCAGTCAGGCGAGCCAGAATGGGTTTTAGATGCTTATTTGGATTTAACCCAAATAAGTGAAGAGATCAGAACTGATTTGGCGAAGCTTGCAGAGCTTGATCAAGTTTTGTCACAACAACTCCAACAAGATTTAGAAGTTGCAAAGAATAATTTAGATGCACATTTCAGCGCAATTTTGCAAACTGCAGGAGAAGCAGGTGTAGCGGATATTAAGACAGCTGCAAATCAAGAACTTTCTATCCTGACACAAGGAAATTGGAAAGATATTGACGACAGCATTGAGCGTCTTCGAAAGATTGCTGCCTCCAAAAAAGAAATCCCTGGGAGAGAAGGTCTGCGGGTATGGGTTGTTATGAGGCAAATTGAGCAGCTTAGCGATGCCTACTCAATTTATAAGAGGACAGAGGTACAGGTTGACCCTCTTAAGAATATTACGGCTGCCGAAGAGGTTATGCGATTTTTTGAAAAGAGTAGAACTCGTGATACGTTTGGTTTGGCTCAGCAAAGGTTGGTTAGTATGTTGCAGGCAGTCGAAAAAAGCAGTGACGTGCGAGTTACGCCGGCTATTAAAGAGAGGTTTCGTGAGCGTTTTAATTCATTTGAATATATGAATTCTCTTCTAATCACTATGGAAGAGAGACTGGGTGATCCTGAGAAAATGTGGGAAGTTGCCGTGACCTTCAAGAATGAAACTTGGAAATATTTCTATGATAGGTTTGTTGCCGATGAACTTAAAGACAGAAATGGAAATGCTTATCTTGTTGATGCCAACGGCAATTTATTGCAGTTAAATCTTTTAAGTGAAGCCGAAAATGCATTTACTTATCAGTATTTAGTTGACAGATGGCGGGCAAACAGGGTTCAGGAAATGACGCTTGGGGATTTATATAATCCTGCTTTTATTAATAATCCAGACGCGCAATGGTTGATGAGGACGATACTAGCTCAACAGGGTGTAGCCCTGCCTCAAAATTTTAACTTTGCGAATCTTACAAATGCGCAAAGGCACCTGATTGACCAGTTTTGGGGTGATCAGACAGATCATGGTAATGATGCGAAAGTGAAGTTGGTGAATAAATGGTACGTTGAGCGAACCTTTATGGGTGCTAGCGGTTATGATGCCAATAATCGGTCAAGAAGAGAGATTTGGTTTAACAATATTATCCAGTGGCATTTAAGGAGAAGACTTGTTGATGCAGGGGTTGCTCAAGATAGGATAGATGCACTGCTCGGGACACTTGCGGATCCTAATTTGCCATTTGATCCTGATACTAACCCAGTGCTTGCCGGTGAGGCTGGCGATTATGAGCTGATGTCTGCGGTAGTCAGAAACGCTTACGATTTAGCAAAATTTAAGTTAGCGGATACTTTAGATGGGGTCAAAGTTTATCAAAAGGATGGAGAATATATAACCCCATTTTGGGGAAAAGATACACCATATATCGCGCGTGCAATTACCGATTTTGCCCACTGGTGTAAGCAAGAGGGGCAAGGAGACGAGCGGGTAATTAATTTTTTAATAGAGCAATTAGATGCCAATTGGAGTGGTGCGGATATTAACCCGAGCTGGGCACAATCCGGGCAAATTCTTGCCCAGAATGCAACGGGTGGAAGATTTTTCGGTATGAGGGATGAGGCCAGGAAGGAGCTAGTGATTGTAGACCCTAATGGCTCTTTGGCTATCCGAATTAAAAATTTAATTGATCAAAAAGCGCCGCAAGGTGGAATAGACGCAAAAAGGGATGTGGAAGGTTTTATCTGGGTTAACCAGCTGAAGGAAGGAATCGATCCGAATAACCCGAACGATATTAATCTTGAGCTTGCGAGAATAGATTGGCAGGACGTTTCAAAGGATATTGAGGCCTATCCTGTTCATGACATGCTTTTTGATAGGCAAGGTGTTTGGAAATGGTACTTAAATGAAGTTAGGCCGTGGTTGAATAAACCATTCCCTGCTGAATTTCTGGCAATGATGGAGAAATATTATTCGTTTAGGAATGTGAGACGGCATCCTGGGGCCGAGTTTTTTTTAGAACTCCAATGGAAATTAGGACAGCATTGGAAGGACTGGTATGGTTATGAAGAAAATATAACAAGTGCAGATATGGAAAAGTTTACCCACAGAATGGAAGAATTGAATTTGATCAGCAGAGAGCGTGGGAAACGGTTGATGGATAAATTATTGGGTAGTCCTGTTAGTAGAGGTGCGAGACAGCTTGGACAGCTTGATGCTGAATCTGCGAGACAAACTGTTGGCTCTCCTGGATGGTGGCTCGGATCAGCATGGGATGGCTTGTGGACCTTAATGAAATATATTGCTACTGGGAAATAGGTTTATCGAGTTCTGCCTCTGACAATGTCATCCACACCTCTTGGTGTTGTTCCCGCTGGGGGTCTACCGCCCCTTAACCATTCTGGTGTACGTGCAATAAATCTCTGAGCGCCTCTTCTACCACGTTCTTCCATAACGTCTCCGATACCTCTGGCAATACCGGTCTCTGATACCCTTCTTCTCGCAAAGCCTCCGGCTGCGGCTCCGGCACCTAAGAGCGCTGCTCCTGCTTGTGCTCCTGCGCCTTGCATTCCGCCTTTGACGCCGAGGGCGTTTCGCACTAGTTCGGCTGCTGAAGGTGTCATAAGTAAAAGTCCTATGCCTATTAGTTTACCAATAACAGTTGGGTCAATGTCACCTGCTAAAAGTGGGAACTGGCCGACCTGATCTTTACCTATAGTACCCAGTGCGCTTTCATTGCCAAGACCTCCTAAGATACCCGCGAATACAAACATTAGAGCAACAGTTGGGAAAACCGAAATTTGGGATGCCATTTGTTTAAACCACTCCCCTGCACCGTTTCTGCCGGGAAGCGCTTGAATTAAAAAGAAAAATGGTGCAGCCATAGTTAAAACGATCACCATAACATAGGCCATTAAAAGCATGAAGAAAACTCTAAACATAATAAATAGCAAAGCTATTCCAACAACTAATGCGGCCACCCCTCCACCTATTGTGCTGAATAGGTTATCAGCCCAGTCTAGTGCACCTAGATCTATAACCTTATCGATGAGATCGGATATTGCGCCCGCTACTGTTGTAAAAACTCCTCCCCAATTCCCCCACACGACACCAAATACACTCTGTTTGAAAATATCTTGCCCTATACTGGTTTCCTGAAGCAGATCAGCTGTCTGCAGAGTATTGACTATGATGTTGAGAAGTAGAAACATGACATCGATAAAAAGACCTGCGATAGCATAACTAAAGGTGACCAAGATAAGAGCAATAACAATTCTTGGAATTGAGTCTTGAACAGTGGCGACTGCTTGTGGAGAAATGTGGGCACGAAACATAATCATAAAGCCCATGATGACAAAAACGAGCACGAAGCCAACGTAAGATATATTCCTAAATACGGTCCAGACCTTCTGAACTGGTTGAAGTGCGGAAAAACCGATACCGCCTGTATCTTGGGCGTAAGCTGGTTGGACAGGGTTAAATTGCTGGATTTTTTGGGCGAAATATTCTACGCCGGAAACTGGGGGCGAGCTATAAAGAGTAGCCACTAACTTTCCAGATGAGGCGAGTGCGCCACCGCCTCGAGTTGCCACATCTGTTTCCGGATGGAGATTGGAGGTGCCGAACATTAATGTGTGTAGACTATCGACAGTGCCCGCAATCTGGTTTACATTGAAAATTTTGTCGTCGAAAACGTTTTTTTCGATGGCACATTTGTTGAGGCGGTCTATAGCTTCTTGAGCTGGAGCTGGATTACCCTGTTCGAATGGGGCGTCGCATTCTTGGGCGTGGGCTTGGCGCGGGAGCGCCAAAGTCAAAGTGAAAAGGGAAAAGAGAAAAGTTAAGATAACTAACCCGACTCCACTGAAGCTTCGACCGGCAGGCAACTGACAATTGACCCTTCGGTAAAACTCAGGGCAGGCAATTGACCGAAGCAGAGCGGCAGCTTTTTTTATCATGCAGATTTACCCTCCGAAGCCCTTCGGTATACTCAGGGCGAAGGAGGGCTGAAACTCGATCTACCTCAATAGTAGCACAGAATAGCAATTTGTTTTAGAGTACTATTTATGTTAAATTTACGCTAACATGCAGAACCAACAAGTCATTTCCAGGATTTACGAGCTTGAAAATGAGCTAAAAAAAATTAAGGCATTGATCCAGAAAAAGCCTGTAAAAAAAACCGGTTTAGTCTGGGGGAAAATTAATTTTTTAGACAGCCAAATTGAAGAAGCAAAAACGGCAGTTTTTGATTTTGATATTGAGAGGTTTGTAGACAAAAAAGATGTCGCTTCATGGAAGTAGCTTGTGATTCCCATGCGCTTTTCTGGTATCTGTCCAAAAATCCAAAATTAAGCCAAAAGGCAAGTAAAGCTTTGGATCAATCTCCAAGAATTGTTGTTTCCACGATCGTGCTTTTAGAAATTATGTATCTTTTGCAGAAGTATGGGCAAGGAAAAAAATTCAATGGTGTGCCCTACATTCGATCTCGAATCCGAACACCAAGGTTTAAGTTAAAGATTTCCTCTGCTGTGTAAAAGTTTAATACTTTTCTCGGTCTATTGTTAATCTCCCAAACAATATCGTCAAGCTCCTCCTGGGAAAGATTAGCGAAAGATGTGCCTTTTGGCAGGTAACGTCTCAGGAGTCCATTGTGATATTCGTTGGTTCCTCTCTGCCATGACGAGTACGGATCGGCAAAGTATGTTTTCATCTTGAGCTTCTTGAGCCTCATGTGCAGATGGTTCTCCCGACCATTGTCCAGAGTAGTTGATTTTCGTGCTCTTTGTGGAAGATTTGAGAAAATTGCCTCTTGGGCGTAAATGGCAGCCTCAGATGTAATCGCGGCAACGATTCTTGCTGCTAGCTTCCTTGTCAATCTCTCTGCCTCCGTATGGATACCATCTTTGTGACCTTTACCTTCAACAGTATCTCCTTCCCAGTGGCCAAAGACAGATCTTGTGTTGACTGCCTCCGGCCTCTGGTGGATTGATACTCTCTGGGGAATATGGCTTTTGTGTACTGTCCTGCCATGTTGTTTCCTGCGTCTTGTCTGTTTTCTTGGCAAGTACTCCCACAGTTTTAAGTGTTTGGTTCCTCTGGCGTACACAAACCGGTAGATCGTTTCATGGTGGATGATTTTCTCTTCTTGCTCCAACTCCAGCCTACCGGCAATCTGCTCAGGAGACCAGCCCTGTTGCAATTTGTCCATAACGTAACTGTAAGTTTGGGGATTCTTTAGCGGTTGTCTTTCACCAGCTTGCCTTTTTCTCTCCTGGCTTACTGCTTGTGCATGGATGGCCACATAATGACCACCGAAGCTGTTTCTTTTGATCTCGTCACTTATGGTTCCCGGACTTCTTTTAAGTCTGCGTCCAATTTCCCGAATCTTAAATCCACCACCCCTCCAGACGGCAATTAAGTTCCGTTCCTTGGCAGACAGCTTATTGTGATGTTTTGTCTCCATACCTGTATTTTTCCATACAGGTGTTCGGATTCCATTTAGAACTTAGGTGCTTGAGAGTTTGTCTTCGGAGAGGTATTTAATTTATCCCGTGGATTTAGCTTTGGTAAAAGAATGTGTTTTGTTGCCTAAGAGTTTGGAGATGCATGACCGGTTAATTGTGGCAACCGCGAAGATTTTTAAGGCACCTTTGATAACCAAGGATAAAGACATTACCGGGTTTTATAAAAAGGTTATCTGGTAGCTTTTGATTAGCTGCAGGTTGCTTCCATGCCGCATTCCGGGCATTTGGTGGTGCCGCTGTAGGCGCGAACGATATAGGTGCATTTTGTGCCGTCTTTTTTGGTGCCAGGGCACTGAAAATCTTCAACTTTTTCATCGTTTATGGTTGCAAAAGGGGCAAAATCAACAACAGATCTTGCGCCGATTGCGCTTGAGAGGGATCTTAAAATAGGCGACTGGTTAATGCTAAAGCCTTTTTGCCCGCCGGGGCAGCCAAAGCTGACGGGCCTTACCGGTTGCATTGCGTAGTAATTGATCGCTTGTTTGATGCTGGCAAATGGCAGAAATGTCGCAATCGATTCTTCCATATGATGCACTGTGGCTTGTTTAGTTTTTGAATGAGCATTATTTTGGTGCTTTTTTTCTGATTCGTCGGCCACGTTATAAATAGTGTTTATGGTCTTTTTGATTTCGTCGATATTTAGGGGATCTTCTAGAAGTGTTCTAATGAAGTAATTGATAAACGGCAGACAATCCTCTTTTATTTGCCGATTCAGATTTTCCAGCTGGGTATCAAGGTCAATTGCAAAGGTTTCCAGAATTTGGTCGGTTGAAAGCGAGGTTACGAGCGGCCTTTGTAGAAAATAAGCGGCGTTGAGTTGATCTGTTTGCGGCCAGTTGCGGTTTGGGCTGGCTTTTTGGGCTGCCTTGAAAAATTCCAAATAATTATGAGTTGAATGGTATCTGGTCATTACTATTTTGCCATCTTTTAGCTCATAGACATCGAAATGGTTATCGCCATAGAGAGTACCCTCGGGTCCCTTTGGAGAGACGACTATGATTTTTTCGTTCTCCCGTAGTTTGCCTTCTGCAAAAATTTTTTCAATTTGGCGTATGCCTTCGACTTCTGCTGATTCTCTTTCGGTTTCGGCGCTGCCGTTTTCTGCCAGAAATCTTTGCGCTTTTTCGTATCTTTGAATTACCGGTTCTACGTAGTCGGGACTTTTGAGCATTCCGTTGTCGATGGAATACTGGATCTGGCTGCTTCTGACTTTAAATCGTTCACCGACGGTTTTTTCTAGCTGCCTTTTAGTACGGTTTATCGTTAAAATTTGCCTTTGGACAAATTCTTGCGGTGGGATTTTGCCCTGGAGTGCGGCAAGGTCAAGAAAATCCTGGATATCGTGCCGGGGATTGTAAGCCATAATGCCTTCAAATTCTGTAGGCACCTGCCATTTAACTGTTTCGTGTGGGGCGGTTGCTATTCTTTCGGCCATTAAAAAAACCTCCAAGGTTGTTCCGAGAAGGTTTATTTCCCCTGCTTGTTAGGCAAGGTATCCTGCTCGGGATTCCCTCCTTCGCCCTGAGTATATCGAAGGGCTTCGGAGGATAAACCCATTGCGGTATTCGGACTTCCCTCCTTCAAGAAAATTTCGGAAGGTTCACCGTTGCGGCACAGTTGCGGAATTGTCTCCTTCGCACAAGGCTTCGGAAGACTCACCACATTCCCCGCGATTGCCGAGTTAAACCCGGCGATGGGTTTTATTTAGTTGTTAATTTAAGTTAACAAGATTTTTTGAGGTTGGCAAGAGGTTAAAGTCACACCCGATGTGGGGCTTGAGGTTTATTGCTTATTTTAGGCAGGTAATTTCGCGAAGAGCCTTAAGGTCGTTTGCGGTGAATTTTGTTTTAATATTAGCGGGAATTGGCCAAAAGGTAGTTTTCGAATTGCAGGTGTCGATATTCATCTCTCGGAGTTGAACTACAGCCTCTTTTCTTTTTTGTGAGTATTCTTGTACAGAGGATGCATCAATATAGACCCAATAGGCTTTTGTACCCGGTGAATAATCAATTCTTATTCCCTGTTTTTTATCTTCAAATTTAGTCTGCGGTCTTAAGTCGCTTTGTTGACTGGGTTGCTTTGGTTGCGGCTCTTCCTTTTTTGTTAGTGCCGAAAAGACAAATAGAGTGATGAATATTAATGATAATACGCCGAAGATTATAATGAATGATCGAAATTTTTGTAGTCTGCTTAAGCTGAAGTTTTGCATTTTAAATAAAAATGCCACAGGGGTCAGTCCCCCTTGTGAAAACCATATAGGCTGCAAAACCAGACCAGTTGCAGGCTCCCCTTGCTCCCGGTGTAGGGTCCAGCATCATATCGTGGGTTAATCTCACTTGAAGGTAGGGATTCCAGGCTCCATCGTCGATGTTGGGGCCCATATTTGGATCCGAAGCATAGCTAGGGTTATCTGAGCCTGGGTTTTCCCAGCAGACTCCGCGTGCGTGAGAGCCATCTGGATAATGGGGGACGCCGAAGTTGGCAGAGCCTGAATCACGAGCTACCGACCCTTCTTCACCTACGTAGTTGCCAGTCCTAACTGCTTGAGCTGCAGAAGAACCTGACCAAGTACCTGACATGAATTGGAACACACCTATTTCATCGGCATTGCCTACAGCACAAGAATCTCCCCCACCACTTTCATATCCCATGGTACCAAGCATTACCGTTGCCAAATCTAAATCCTGACCATCGACGTTTATTGTTTTACCTGTCGCATAGCATGCGACGTAATTTTGGATATCCCAATCTTCCCCATTAAATTCTATGCCTGTAGCGTCACATTCTACACTCGGTGGCGGGCCGGTTCCCGGGCCCGGGCCTTGGTCGGGCAGTTGGGCGACGGCGGTCAGGGGGCATTCGTTGGTGATGCCGAACTGCTGTTGGGCGGCTCTGGGGTACAGGGCGTTATGCCAGACAAATTCTTTGGCACAATCGGTACCGCCAATAAAGCGCCGGTTAACATCGGAAATTTGGGCCCCGGCTACCTTGCCCGGGCGTTTTTTCTCAAGATGTTGGGCGATATTGGTGATGCATTCGATAGTACGCTCGGGGTTAGTGATCAGATTTGCTCCTACGCAACTTTCAAGGGACGACTTCTGACCTTGGGGTATATTCGCACTAACGTAATCAACCACGAACTGACAGGCTTGCGATCCAGTGTCAAATTTATCAAGAGTACATTTTCTAATTGCCGCTTCCAGTTCATCTTCAAAAATTGCTCTTGGTTTGAAGAAGGAATAGACTCCCGGCTGGCCTTCTCTCTGAAAGCCCGGCGAGCCTATAAAGGGCTCGTTTTGATCGGTGTCGGAGTAAAGCGTGTTGTTCCAGATTTCCGTTTGGAAAGGGATTCTGAAAATCGGCCAGATATAGACCGTGACAGTACAGGTGACTTCGCCAGAAGTATCGCTGCACCAGTCGAATTGATTTTCTCCTTCGCCAACTTCCAGTTTCATATCTTGTCGAGACCAGGTAATTGTAAAATCACAGATGACGTTGGGATTATCCTTGTCCAATTTAAAACTATCCTGCTGATTGGTGCAGCTTTCCCCCTGACCTGCCGGCAGGGCACAATATGGAGCTTGGCCTTCTTTACCTTCTTTGTAGGCGCGAATACAATTTGTGTCTCTTTCGGGAAAATCTTCGGCTGCCAGTGCTGCTTGGGGACTTAGTAGATTTAGGGAAATTTTGACAACCTTTTTGAGGGCGTTTGATACCGGGTTGTTGGTGAAAGCCCTCAAACAGGTATCTATTATTTTGCTTATCAAGTTTTTGGGCTGACAGTTTTGGGTGTTTCCCAGAATTAAATTATTGCTATTGCAGGACTGGGCTTCTTTGGGAACGATAACCTGGTTTAGTTGGCCGGAAACTGCGGTTGTTCTAAAAAATTCGGGCATCACAAAGGTGATTTGGCGATCAAGTGGGTACGGGCAGAGAGCGCCTCGAAGTACCATGCTG
>Ga0209541_10011988_pt1 | contig 13473 bp, 14 predicted proteins | sample RifCSPlowO2_01_FD_184027 | JGI IMG/M metagenome (GOLD analysis project Ga0209541, IMG submission 184027) | Groundwater microbial communities from Rifle, Colorado - Rifle CSP2_plank lowO2_0.1 (SPAdes) (version 2) | ecosystem: Environmental > Aquatic > Deep subsurface > Groundwater | place...
TATTACCTGGGACAGGACGATCAAGAAGAGCGTGTATAATTCCATACAGGCCGATTACGCCAACACCTGGACACGGCCTGTAGTCAAGGCGCTCGCTCCTTCTGACGATGCAGCGCTCTCCGGCAATGTGACTATAACAGCTTATGCCGAGGACTTCAGGGGTGTGAACGTCGGCATAGACACGGTCCAATACAAGATCGACTCAGGCGCATATAATGATATGACCGGCCAGGGCGGAAACCAGTATTCGGCTGTTTGGGATTCGAGGACTACCTCAGACGGAGCCCACACGATTACCGTCAAGGCCAAAGATTACAACGCTAATGAGAGAATTCACCTTGTGGACGTAACGGTCAGCAACAGCGTTAATCTTATGCATATACAATCTATAGGGATGTCAACGGTAAGGAAAGGCAGTTTAGTCAATGCCAGAGCTGACGTCCTTGTAGTAAACGCGAGCGGCCAGCCGGTCGCCTCCGCTACCGTTTATGGACAGTGGAGCGGGCTCACCTCGGACAGCGACCAGAAATTGACGAGCAGCAGCGGCCATGCTATAGTGGATAGCAACAAGGTAAGCAGCGGTTCATCCGGCACGTTCACGTTCACGGTGACTAACATCACAAAGAGCGGGTGGACATATGATCCCGCATCTAACGTACAGACCTCCGCATCTATCTTATACCCTTAAGATAGATAACAGTTATACAGCATAGGGGACGTGTCCAAAAGTTACACGTCCCCTATTATTATAAAAGGTTAAGGGGGAAACATGGAAACCCCGGGAAGCGGACAAAGAGGAGCAGCGCGGGTCGCGCATCATTACATGCTACGCGTGAGACAAGTCGATCCGCAAGGCGATTGGGATATTTTTACTGTAAGAAATATCAGCAAAACGGGTATCCTTTTTTCTTCTTCTCATGATTACGCATTAGGCTCTAAACTCGAAATAAGAATAACGGTTCCTTTTCTTCAGAAAAACTGTACGTGCCGTGGTATCGTGGTCCGCTGTTTGCCTTCGAAGGAAGTAAAAAACATCTATGAAGTCGCGGTCGATATATCGGATATGGAAGAAGATAGTAGAAAAGCTTTCTATGAAAATCTCAAATTCTTTATAACAAGAGTTTGACATTATTATATCCCTTCACTAAGATTAGATTCGTTTTTACCACCTGAGAAGAAAATCTTTTTAGTACCTTCGGGCAGAATCCAAGTTCATTGAGCTTTTCTTTTGAGTCAATAACCGCGCCTGAAGGGATCGATCTCCGGGGAGGGACTTTAATATTTTCAACTACCGCCAAATGTTCTACGATCACGTTCATTCTTAATTCGGCGCCGAATACCACCGAACCAAATCCTATGAAGCAGTTTTTCCCTATTTTACACGGCCCGTGTATTATACAACCATGCGATAAGGAAGTATTCGCCTCCACCAGCACGGATGTTCCTGTTAAAGCATGGATTACCACCCTATCTTGAATATTGCAGTTATCTTTGATAATTATCGAACTTCCCGGCTCATCTGCCCTGATCACGGCTTGCGGCCCGACAAATACGTTCTTGCCGATAGATACCCGGCCGATGATCGACGCCATCGGATCTACATAGGCGCTTTTTTCTATCTTCGGGTGCTCTCCTGCCGGATTAGCCCTGATCATTACTCAAAGTCTCCGTGTTCATCGCGAAATTTTTAATATTTTGTAGCGCAGGACCCCGGCCGGAATTTTTATCTCTATCGCTTCGCCTTCTTTGTGATTTATCAAACCTCTGCCGACAGGCGAAGAAGTGGATATCTTCCCCTGCTTATAGTCCGCCTCTACCTCCGAAACCAACATATATACTACCTTCTCTTCCGTATCCAGATCCTTGAGCTCTACTGTAGCGCCGATCAAAATCCTGTCTTTAGGTATGTTTACATTATCGAGAATACGCGCGCAGGCCAGCTTCGCTTCCAACTCGGCTACCTTTTTTTCATTAAAAGCCTGCTCCTCCTTGGCGGCATCGTATTCGGCATTCTCAGAAATGTCTCCGTGATCCCTGGCCTCTCCTACAGCCTTCGATAATTGTCTGCGCTTTACCGTTTTTAGGTGCTCCAGATCCTTTACCAATTTTTGATAACCGTCTTCGGTCAGATATATATCGCTCATATTAGTTATCCGTTATCCGACCGATCGAGCCGATCGGATAGATCTTTATATTCCTGCCATATCTCATTGGGTAAGCGATCTCCGAATTGAGTTAAAAATTTCTCGATATCCTGCAACTCCTGTTTCCAGGACCCGGAATTTATCTCTAAAAGTTTATGTAATTTTTCTTTTGAGATATTTAAGCCTTCAGTTTCCAGATCTCGCGGACATGGAATCAGTCCTAACGGAGTCTCCTGCGCCTCAGCCCGGCCATAGACCCTGTCAATTATCCACTTTAATGCGCGGATATTTTCTCCGAACCCCGGCCAGATGAATTTACCGTCATCGTCAACTCTGAACCAGTTGACGGAGAATATCTTCGGCGGCTGTGTTAGCTTTTTACCAATATTTAACCAATGCCGGAAATAATCACCCATGTTGTAGCCGCAGAAAGGAAGCATTGCCATAGGATCTCTGCGCAACACACCGACTTGGTGAGCCGCGGCTGCAGTAGTCTCCGAGCCTGTCCTTGCGCCCAAAAATACACCGTGCTGCCAATTGAACGCTTCTGTCACAAGAGGAATAAGCTGTGTTCTTCTGCCTCCTAAAATTATTGCCGAGATAGGCACCCCTTTAGGATTATCGAACTCTTTGGAAAGCGTAGGAGAATTATAAATAGAGACGGTAAACCTGGAATTAGGATGCGCGGCTTTTGAGCCTGAAGAACTATCCCATGATTTACCCTGCCAGTCTAATAGATTTTTAGGTACCGCACCATCAAACCCCTCCCACCAAGGTTCATTATTTTCTGTATCCAAGCCAGTATTGGTAAAAAGGGTAGGGTAGAAATCTGTAGCTTTAAGGGTTTTAAGCATATTCGGATTAGTCTTCAAAGAGGTTCCCGGCGCGACGCCGAATAGCCCTATCTCGGGATTAATTGCGTATAATCTTCCGTCGGGGCCAACGTTGAGCCAGGCAATATCATCTCCCAATGTCCATACTTTGTATCCGGGAAGCGCGGACTCAAGCATGGCAAGATTGGTCTTTCCGCAGGCAGAAGGCAATGCCGCAGTGACATATGTTACTTTTCCTTTTGGGTCCTCAATACCGAGAATCACCATGTGTTCGGCAAGCCATCCTTCCTGAAATCCCAACCACGAGGCAATACGCAGGGAAAAACATTTCTTGCCTAAAAGCGCGTTACCGCCGTATCCTGAACCTATACTCCAAACTAAATGTTCATCAGGGAAATGCATAATAAAGCGCTTGTTCGGGTCAAAATCCCCCACCGAATGTATCCCCTTGACAAAATCTTCGCGCGTGCCGATTTTATCAATAGCATGCTTACTCATCCGGGTCATTATGCGCATACTTACGGCAACATAGCTTACGTCGGTAAGCTGTACGCAGGCCTTTGCATAAGGCGAATCTGGATGCCCCATCATATAAGGAAGAACATACATAGTTCTTCCACGCATGCAGCCGTCTGAAAGCTTGGTCATTAGGGTTTTTGCTTCATTCGGATGCATCCAGTTGTTATTGGGTCCTGCTGTCTCTTTGTCCGGATGGCATACATATGTTAGATGCTCTGTGCGCGCCACATCAGTTTGATGGCTGCGGTGAAAATAGGCATTCGGCCAGTTCTTTTGATTAAGTTCTTGAAAAATAGGATAATCGCCGATTTTTTCTTTTTTCATCCCAATCTCGATAAGCTTATGGGCTTCCTCTTCAGAACCGTCGCACCAGTAGACTTTATCCGGCCTGGTAAGCCTCGCCTGTTCTTCGACCCATTTTTCAAGCGGTGTTGCCATATTTTTCTTTCTCCTTTAGTGATGATAAAAATAAAAAAGCCAACATCGTTTCCTATTTTCCGCTTATCGCAGAAACTCAGAAACTCAACGTTGGCTTACTTTGCAACAACCTCTATTTAGATAGAGACCTTTGCCTTAGTCTTCCGATTTAATCTTGCCGAACTTTGTTATATAATATACGAAAAAATCCTTATGTCAACAAATTCATACGGATAATTTGTCTTCAAGATTCTGATCGAGCGTAAAAATAATCACTCGCTCACCTGTTTTTGTGCTGATATCCGTATGCAAGCTTCTTGTTTGACAACCGGTGATATCCGAAACCGTCTTCTCAAGCAGCGCCCGTGCGCCGTACAATAACTGCATACGAGTTTTCTTTATTAAATCGGCTCCTTCGGCGCTTTTTGCCAGTTGTTCTTCGGCAGGGGTAAGTACGCCTTTAAGCCGCACTAAAACCATATCCTTAATAATATAGGCCTTGGTCTCTGTAGGGCCTCTGCCCATATATTCCTTCTCAAACCTGATTATTGCTTCACTTATTTGTGCTTCTATCTGGCCTTTGGTTTTCTTATCCATTTTTCCCCTAGTTAGAATGTAACGACTTTATCGCTCTCCTTGACTATCTCATACATGTCTTTCAGGGTCGAGATAGGGCACATCTCTGAGCCCTCCTGCTCTCTAGCCTTGATGCAGGTGCCACAGGCATAAATCTTGCCGCCGGATTTAAGGAATTTATCTGCTTGCTCAACGGTGTTAAATTTTTCATTGCTTACCTTCTGATACTCAACGCCTTTGCCGGTCAGAAACACCTTAACTTCGTCTTTCTGTCCAAGAGAGAAATTCGCATACCGTAAAGCATTCCAGCAGGTTTCAGCATCATTACTTGAAATAATAACTCCTATCTTCATCTCGTGTGCTCCTCTTTGGTAAAAATAATTCCGTAATGATACGGCTTTAAGTCGTATCGGACAGCTCCGCTGAACCCGGCGCTTCCCGCCCATTTTAAACAATCTTCCGGTTTAGGGCGGATATCCATTGAAGGCCCCCGTGGTGTCGTTGGATCGTAATTCCAATGGATAATTCCGAGATCGCCTCCATCCTTTAGGATTCTTTTCGCTTCACTAAGCAGGGCTGCCGGATTTTCGAGGTGAAGGATGTTAAAAAGCATGACATAATCCACACTTTTATCCGGCAGGCCTGATCCTTCAGCCATGAAATCACGCAGTATCGTCTTAACGTTATTCAATCCCTCTCTGTGTGCTTCCTCCTCCGTTAAACGGATCATGCCCGGTTCGATATCAAGCGCATAGATCTCTCCTTTAATGATCTTGGCAACAGGAATGGTAAACGTGCCGTACCCGCACCCGAACTCCGCTACGTCATTCACGCTATTGTCCAACCCGAGCGTTTCGAGGATCTTCTTGGGATCGAAAAATTCCTCCCACATCTGACGCTCAGGCATTCCGCTTTCTCGAATCTTCATAGGATTATCCTAAAATAGCGAATCCTTTTTCTTTATCTTTCTTTTTGATTTAACCCGCGAGCATAATACGTCTGCAAATGGCGACAATTTCCCTTTTTCATATGGAAATTCTTTGCAATGAGCTGGCTTCAAATTATAATCAACTTTGTGGATAGAGCATAGCCCTTCCGGGGTAAGGAAAGAACAGTGATTATCTTCATAGCTCGTTCCGACTCTATATCCGGAAGGAAAATCTTTATCCTTCTCAAGATGATAAAAATCCCCTTTTAACCTAAGAGATAATATTTTTTTAGCTTCTTCTAAATCTACCCATACCCCAAAATCACAACAAGAATTTTTCTGTTTGCATTTTAAACAATCAATCATCCTCATCCTTTCTCCTTCAAAGAGGCAAAAATAATATGCGCACGCCTTACAAGAAATCAATAAGTTTAACCGTAAGGACTGTTTCTAAATAGTCAAGGGAAAGCGGCTTTATGACGTAATCATAGGCCCCAAATTCTACACATTTTTTACCCGTTTCTTCATCTTCTACTGCTGTAATCATAACAACGCCTACCTCTTTATCAACCTCTCTTATTTGTTTTAATGCCTCTATACCATCCATGCCAGGCATCCTAATATCTAAAAGTACTACATGCGGCCTTTCTTCCTTTACCTTTCTTATCGCCTCTTCGCCACTTAGAGCAACAATTACTTCATAGTCTTTTTTAGTCAAAAACTTCTTTAACATATTGCATATCGCCAGATCATCATCTACTACTAAAATTTTCTTCATTGTCTCTCCTCCTCTTTGGGGATAGGTAATTTGACAATAAAAGTAGAGCCCTCTCTTAATTTACTTTGCGCTTCAATAATACCTCCATGACGTTCTATTATTCCATAACAAATAAAAAGACCTAATCCTGTTCCCTTTTCCTTGGTAGTAAGGAATGGACTAAACAACTTATTCAAAGTTTGCTCATCCATCCCTTTTCCTGTATTTCTAAATTCTATAATCACTGCTCCATTCCCTAATTTAAATTTATCTGTTTTTCTTCTTCCGTTTTCTCTTATCTTTTCGCTATAGGTCCTTATCGTTAATCTTCCTTCCCCCTCCATAGCCTGAACAGCATTTAACATTATATTCAAAAATACTTCTTGAATTTGATTTTCATCGCCCAAAGGTCTCGGGAGACCGGAGGCCAATTCATTCACTATTTTTATCCCCTCCATTTTGACCTGATAGCTCAAAAGAGGAATGCATTTCTCAATAATTTTATTTACATCCAATGGTTCTCGTTTAAATTCTTTCTGCCGAGAAAATAATAAAATCCTTTCAGTGATTCCTTTAATCCTTTTGACTTGCTCTAATATGGCCTTTGAGGCATCTTTTGTCTCTATATCTTTAGTCTCATCTTTTAGTAACATCTCGGCTTCGCCTGAGATGGCAAATATGGGATTGTTTATCTCATGGGCTACTCCCACAGCTAAAAGACCAACCGAAGCCATTTTAGCTGACTGGATGAGTTGCGCCTGGGCTTGTTTACGTTCGGTAATTTCGTTCTGGAGTTCTATCCTAATCTCCAAATTAAAAATTCCCAGTATTCGATATATCACCCATGTAACAATTATCGCACAAAAGGCACGGAATATTTGAACAGGAATGCGCACTAGCGAAAGGAAAGAATCTGTGTTAAGGAAGTTGGAAGGAAAGAAATTTCCTTTAGGGACTACTAATCCGCCTAAAATTCCATAAACTAGGAAAAATAAACTTGCGCAGAAAAAATATTTTTTTACTTTTAGGGGTTCTAACTTGTGTTTTTTATATTTATAATATAAAACAAAACCAAAACCAATTAAGACTCCGCCGGGAAAACCCAAAAGATACCTTGCCCAGATAGTTCCTGTTTCCCAAAAGTCAGTAGATATAAAACCAAAAATTAAAATGGCAAAACCAATAATCGAGGTTAGCCACCAACCGAGTAACTTGGTAATCTTTTCAAGATATTTCTCTCCAGATATGCGCAAAAGCCGTCTACCAAATTCAAATAAGAAAAGATAAGAAACTATAAGAAAAAAACTGCGGACTATATCTAAAGCAGGGCTTCTACCTTTAATTATTGCCCACATATCCAAAAATTCATTTGTTCCATGAATTAGGCCAAATCCGCTTAAGAGCCATAAAATATTTGCAATTTCAAATTTACTCTCTTTCTTTGGTTGAACCCAGATAGCAATTCCCATTATCACAAAAGCCAATCCATAGATGAAAAAAACAATATCTAAATTATTTTGAGACCATTGAGAAATTAAATTCATTCCAAGCCCTGCGCTTATCTCTTTCGTATTACCTCATCGCGACATATTTATCTGTACAATTCAGCGATTTTTTTCTCGATCATCGCCGCATGTTTCTGCTCTTCATTCAACAGAAAATAGAATAAATCTTTCAGGGCCGGATGTTCAGCTAATAATTTTCTGTAGACCTCTGCAGCTTTTTGTTCATTTGATAAAGCTAATTTCAAAGCTTCGATTTCAATCATACATACCTCCACTATATACGAGTTCCGAGAAACAATTGCGCGCACGGTGCAAATATTAATAATTTGGGGTCCCTCTCCTATTACGCGAGGGAAAACCTCTCTCTATATACAGGTATTGATTATAGCCCGAATATAGGAATTATCAAGGGAATTTGGCTATCTAGAGAGGGCTTTCCCTAAGACAGCTTATTCAGGATCTCGCGCAGCGATACCAGCGCGATAGCCGTCTGTTGATCGGACAATGCGTAAGGGATAATAAGCGTATCACCATGGACCATGGCGCCGCACGAATAGACGACGTTCGGGACATACCCGGAACGGCTGTTATCCTTCCAATGAATAAGCGGTTCACTCAATCGGCCGAGTACACGCGAAGGGTCTTTGAGGTCGAGAAGCGCCGCGCTGATCGAATATTGACGCATCGGGCCGACACCATGGGTCAGAAGGAGCCACCCGCGCTCAGTCTCGATTGGAGAACCGCAATTCCCTATCTGCACGAACTCCCACGGGTATAAAGGGCCCATCAGCGGAACGGCCTCATGCCAGAAATGGATATTATCGGAATACATCAGGAAAAGGTTCTCGTTATCGTTCCGGGAGATCATGGCATAACGGTCGTTTATTTTGCGCGGGAACAGAGCCATTCCTTTGTTGACCGCCGCCCTGCCGTTTAAAGTGATCATTTTAAAACGGACAAAATCTTCTGTCTCCATTATCTGCGGCAGGATTACCCTGCCGTCATACGCCGTATATGTGGCATAATATTTCCCGCTTCCGTCATCGTCCCTAAAGAAAACAAAACGCGCATCCTCCATACCGTTCTGCTCGCTGGGCGAGAGCGGAAATAGAACACGCTCTGAAAGCGGGAAGCGCGGATCGAAAGTGGCTTCGTAATTACATCGTGCGAGCCATAAGACTTTTTCACAGGTAAGCCTGTCTGTCGGAGTTATCGGATGATGCCCGGCAGTATAGGTATTGACCTTATCCAGTAGTTGCTCCAGGGTAAACTCAGCCGGTAACGGGTCCGTAATGTATTTTGAGCAGTCATTCTCCAGTCCCATTTCATAGAATTTTCCGATGAAACATATTTTATCGTAAAGCGCGTTCGGTTTCGGTTCGGCGGTACACGCAAGACCGGAAGTCTTGTCGATCGATACAGTTCCATATTTGTCTATGAGCCCCGAACGGAATACCAATGTGGATATCTGTCCTTCGCCTGTCGCGCGCAAAGAAATGATAAAACGCAAAGATCCCTCGGAAAGCCCGGACTGATCGGGATGCACGACGATAGAAGGATTGAAGAGACCTGTTGATTCATATGAACGCTCGCCGATGAAGTATGCTCCTATGAGAAGTCTGTGCGTTTTAGAAGGCGCAAAATCGGAAGGCATGTATGCTCGGATAACCTCAAATTGGCGCTCAAGGATGGCATCAAAATCATGGTGCCGCGCCGAAAAATCTCGTATGGTATCCTTTAATTCTTCTTCGGCGGCGGATTCGTCGAGGGCCATAACGCGCGAGATGATCTTCGGGATGCGCGATTGGTCGGCGGGAATATACGGCCTGATGATGACGCGCTCGCTATCAGGGGCGATGACTATACCGGTATCCTTTATCATTCCTCTAAGGGCTCCTTAAGGCTTTCGAGGACGTTTTCCATCTGTGTCATTTCGGTCAGAGACAGAAGAAATGAAAGCGTAGATTCAGCACCTTGATTGCGGTTGGCTCTATCAATGTGAAGCCCGTCACAGCATCCACCCGTCACCGGGTCATATAGAGGGATACCGAGATCATTACCTCCGAGGAACCACTCAAAAGCTTTTGAGGCCTCCTCATACCACATCTTATCTTTTGTGACGCGATAGGCCTCAAGGCACGCCGAAATGGTGGCATAGGCTTCTATCGGTTGCTGGTCAAAAACAGGTTTGACCCCGTCGCGATTGTACGTGCCGTCCGTTCCTACCGGCTGGAAATGACCGCGAGCCGAAGTCTGTATTTTTACAAGCCACCTTAAAGCCTCTATCCCCGCTTTAAGCATTTCTTCATTATTGAGATCGCGCCCGCCCACTAAGAGCGCGTGCGGCAATTTGGCGTCACAATATGTCAGAGATGATTCAAACCATTGCCATTGCTCGTCCCTATTCGTCTTGTAAAGATCGTGAAGCCGCGTAGCCAGTGTCTGAAGACAGTTACGCGCTAGCCTGTCTCCGTGAAAACGCTGCAGATATTCATGTATCCCGAGCAATATAAAAGCCCATGTTCGCGGCGAAGTAAATGACGCCGAAGGGGCGAGCGCTTTTTCAAAAATCTCAACCGACATTTGGGTAAAGCCTTCGTTTTTGGATTGCCCGATACAGGTACCGATAGCCCATATCGCCCTCCCGTGGCAATCTTCGCTGGGCATTTCTTCTTTCCAATTTCGCTGGAAGGTCAAAAAATTCCTAAACCGGCTGATAGAAGGATCCCACGCATACCTGACAAATCCAAGGTAGCGGCTTGCAAGATCATTGATTCTAAGGGGATTTATGCTACCAAGGTTCTCGAGCATGACGGTCAGGATGAGCGCCCGCGTATTATCGTCCGTGCAGTACCCTTCGGAAAAGTTAGGGACATTGAACGTGGCGTGCTGAAAAATCCCGATGGAATCGGTCATCCTCTCGAGATGGTCAAGTTTGATGTCCGGCAATACAGGAAACTGATGCTCGAGAGGATGCATTGTTATCTTCTTTTGCGCCACGGCAGGGCGTTTCGTCTTTGCTTCTTCGAAGATCGACGCGTATTTTGACGCCACATTGCTCCATATCATCTCGCGGCCTAAAAGATAGGCGTTTTTTCGCATCGCGTTACGTTCATTTTCGTTGACGATAAGCCTCGTAATCGCCTGCCCTATCGCTCCCGGGTCGTTGAACGGTACAAGGATGCCCTTGCCGTCGCTGAGCAGTTCGGCGGCGTGCCAATACGGAGTGGAGATGACCGCGTTTCCTACGCCGAATGAATAGGCAAGGGTACCGGAAGTCACCTGTGCCTCTTCAAGATATGGGGTAATGTAAATATCAGCGAGCACGAGTAATTCTTTAAGCTCTTCAGTAGATACAAACCGGTTATGGAAAATGACATTCCGCGAGATCTCAAGATCGTCGCAAAGACGTTGCAAAAAAAGCCTGTATGCTTCACCTTCATGCCTTAACAGACTGGGATGCGTAGCGCCGACGATTATATATACCACATTCGGATGCTCTTTTATGACTTTGGGAAGCGCGCGCAGGACAATCTCTATCCCCTTGCGCGGCGAAAGCAGTCCGAACGTCAGAAGTGTGGACTTACCTTCTACTCCATACTGGTCTTTGTAAAAATTGGGATCGATAAAAGAAACGTCGGGTATCCCGTGCGGGACCAACCGTATCTTAGATGCTTGTATCTTATTTACCGCCTGAAGGATGTCGACAGCCTTTTGCGTCATTACAACCACATAATCAGACAGGCCAAGTAATTCATCCATAACGCGTCTCTGGCGTCCGGATGGATTTTTCAGTACTGTATGCAGGGTCGTTATGATAGGCATATTCAATTGGCGCAACAAAGCCAGGATATAACTTCCTGTGTCCCCTCCGAAAATGCCGAATTCGTGCTGAAGGCAGACAATGTCGATATTGTTAAGGTTGAGGAAATCCGCTGCCGCTTTGTACGAGTCTATATCCTGCTCCTTGATCTCGAAACGTACGCGCTCAGGATAATCGTAACCTTCTTCGATATCTGTGACAGGTATCGCGAATACCTGGACAGACGGGTTCAGGGCGGCGAACGTCTCGCAGATATCCGTGGTAAAAGTCGCGATCCCGCAACGCCTAGGGAGATAATTGCCTATGAACGCTATCTTCTTAATGTCATTGGCCATGGTGTTTACTCCCAATAAAAAACCATCTGATGAAAAATCAGATGGCGGCCCGACCATCAAACTCCTCCGGAAATATTTAAATTATTTCCGGACCCTTTCCCATTCTTCTGACTATGCTAGTAAGAAGTATAACTAACTTATATATAATATTCAACAGATATTAGTAAATTTGGGGTCCCTCTCCTATTGCGCGAGGGAAAACCTCTCTAATTCAGCTGGTTTTATTATAGGGGCAATATCTTGCTATATCAAGGATTTTTAGGGATTGGAGAGGGATTTCCTCGCTAAATATGTCTATTTTGTCCGGTAGGACGGCCTATTATCTATTAGGATCAAAGTCTAAATCTTTTAAGCCTGTATTTATAGAAATATTCTCATAAGTCATCGTGGTGATAAATTGGCCTGATGATAGAACCGGCTTTTTAACCATAACCTTCGGAACCCACGCGCCATTAGGCATCTGCTGGGATTCTGTTGTTTCAATTACCTGAATTAGATTATTATCTTTGTAAAGCGAGGATTTAATTATTAAGCCTTTATTATAATCTATTTGCACTTGCAACTTATTATATAGGCTGTTGGGTGAATTGGGGATTGCATCAACAGCGATTAAGCCCTTATTAAAATCGGTTTCGGCATCATTTCTGCTAATAGTGTGGGCTTTCAAGAAATTAGGAAGATTATAGCAAATATCCATTTGACTAAATTGGCCTGAAGTTATGTTAGCTTCGGATAATAAATCTACCGTTTTTACCATCTTGGTGCCCGGATTGACAAGATACATAGCCGAACCATTCATTATGATCGTATCGTCGGTCTTAGTGAGTCTGTCGGCACCAGAATAAGTTTCTGTTTTCTCTTTATTGGGCTTCATAAAATAATAGATACAATAATCTGTATCGCCAAATGGCTTGCCGTCCAAGGTAGCGGTTAAAGTCTGGTTTGCTTTCATATCATTTATTAAAGCGTAATTATCTGCGACTTTTTTTAAAACTTCTTGAGCGGTTGGACTTTCGACATCGCCTGCGTAGGAATTAAGGCATAGTAAAAAAATAAATAAACAGGTTAAAATTATAGTTAGGCTTTTCATCGAATCTCCTTTGCTCTTAGCTTTATTTTCATTCGCACGGTAAAAATATTGGGGTGGATGACGGGATTCGAACCCGCGACCCCGAGAGCCACAGTCTCGTGCTCTAACCAACTGAGCTACACCCACCGCAAATTCTAATTATCTCAAGATCCTTACTCCTCGCTCAAAACGCCGGTAGAATTTCTACGAAATTCTACTCGGCTGAGCTCGGAGTGGTTCGTTACACCCTAAAATACAGGGGAACTTATGGCGCGCCTGGGGCGACTCGAACGCCCGACACCCTGCTTAGAAGGCAGGTGCTCTATCCAACTGAGCTACAGGCGCGTTCAAAGAACAAATTACTTCTTACTCCGATTACTCCTCGTTCAATTCTATCCCTCGCCTAGGCGCTTGAAAATTTCTACGAAATTTTCTGCGCAGGCTTCGGGATGAATTCACTACTCCCGCTAGCGGGAATTTTATGGTCGGGGCGCTCGGACTTGAACCGAGGACCTTCTGCTCCCAAAGCAGACGCGCTAGCCAAACTGCGCTACGCCCCGAACGGAT
>Ga0209541_10011989_pt1 | contig 13473 bp, 6 predicted proteins | sample RifCSPlowO2_01_FD_184027 | JGI IMG/M metagenome (GOLD analysis project Ga0209541, IMG submission 184027) | Groundwater microbial communities from Rifle, Colorado - Rifle CSP2_plank lowO2_0.1 (SPAdes) (version 2) | ecosystem: Environmental > Aquatic > Deep subsurface > Groundwater | place: Rifle...
AATGTCGCCTCCGCCAGCCACGCCTCCGGTGTGGAAAGTTCTCATAGTCAACTGGGTGCCAGGCTCACCAATTGCCTGCGCAGTTACAATACCCACAGCCTCGCCAATTTCAACTAGCCGATTCTTTGACAAATCATAGCCGTAGCAATACTGACAAATGCCATCTTTGGCTCTGCAAGCAATAACTGACCTGATCCTTATCTTATCCAAATTGAGAGAGTCAATTTTTGCCGCCAAGTCCTTGCTGATAAGAGTTCCCTTCTTTATGACAACCTCGCCATTCTTGTCTAAAACATCTTCCAGAATAACTCTTCCTTTTATCCTCTTGCCCAGAGACTCGCCTATCTGCTTTCCATCTTCGGTCAACATAGTATAACCGTCTTTGTCTTTACAGTCTTTTTCTTTGACAACAACATCTTGAGCAACATCAACTAAACGTCTGGTCAGATAACCGGCTTGAGCGGTGTTTAATGCGGTATCAACCAGACCTTTTCTGGCGCCGTGAGTTGAAAGAAAATATTCCAAAACACTCAAGCCTTCTTTGAAAGAACCTTTTACCGGCAGTTCTATTAGTTCTCCAGCCGGGTTGGCAAATAAACCTCTCATACCGGTCAACTGGTTAACGGTTGCCCAAGAACCTCTGGCGCCGGACTCAACTAACATGAAAACCGAGTCGTCATTTTTAAAATTCTGTTTAACCATTTTTTCCAAACGAGATTTAACATCAGTCCAAACTTCTATGGCTTTGGATTTTCTTTCATATTCCGTAAGCAGGCCCTGATCATACAAACTGCGGCCTTCTTCAATTTTTGCATCAGCCTCATCCAACATTGCCTGCTTTTCTGACACGGTACGCAAATCGTCAACCGCAAAAGAAACGCCGGAAATAGTCGCATAGTGGAAACCTAAATTTTTAGCCGTATTCAAAAACTTAACGGTTTCTTCTTCTCCCCGTTCATCCAAAAGCTCGGCTTCAAGAGCCTTCAACTGGCCCTTGGTCAAAGTTTTATTTACAAAGCGAAAGTCTTCCGGCAAACCACGATTAAAAATTATCCGACCGACAGTAGTCGTGATAAACCCGTTTTCCAGAGGCTCATTAGCATCTATTTTTTTATCTGTTTTAATTTTTACTTTAGCTCTCAAATCTGTAAAGCCATTATTGTATGAAAGTAAAGCTTCCTCTTCTGAAGAAAACACCTTGCCTTCACCCAAAAGATTATCACCGGGGTGAGTAAGATAGAAACAGCCAAAAACCACATCCTTTGATGGCGCCGCAACCGGTTCGCCTGTTGATGGCTTTAGAATAGCGTGACTGGCTAACATCAACTCTCTCGCTTCTTTCTGGGCCTCATTAGTCAAAGGCAAATGGACCGCCATCTGGTCGCCGTCAAAGTCAGCATTAAAAGCACTGGTCGGCAAAGCCGGAATTGTAATAGCCTTACCCTCAATCAAACTTGGCCTGAAAGCCTGAACACTCAAACGGTGCAAAGTCGGCGCTCTGTTAAGCAAGACCAGTTTGTCTTTTATGGATTCTTCCAAAGCCTGCCAAACTTCCGGAATCTGCTGTTCAATCAAGCGGTTAGCAGACTTAATGTTGTGAGCCAAGCCGGCACTGATTAATTTATGCACCACGAAAGGCTTAAAAAGCTCAAGCGCCATATGCTTGGGCAAACCGCATTGGTCAATATCAAGGTTAGGCCCGACGACAATGACGCTTCTGCCGGAGTAATCCACCCTCTTTCCCAAAAGGTTCTGCCTGAAACGTCCGGTCTTGCCTTTCAACATGTCAGCCAAAGATTTTAGAGCTCTTTTTTGGCCGGTTGAAGCGGAAATCATAGTTTGTCCACGGCGCATAGAATTATCAATCAGAGCATCTACCGCTTCCTGTAACATTCTTTTTTCATTTTTAGTTATAACTTCCGGAGCATGGAGTTCCAACAAATGTTTCAAGCGGTTGTTCCTATTAATAACTCGGCGGTAAAGATCATTTAGGTCAGCTGTAGCAAACCGGCCGCCGTCCAACTGAACCATCGGACGCAAAGCCGGCGGAATCACAGGCAGAATATCCAAAATCATCCACTCGGGCCTAATATTATTTCTTATCATACCCCTAAGAAGCTTGAGACGGCGAATCATTTTTTTTCTGATGTTGGGGTTGTCGGTTGCCTTAAGCTCATTATCCGTGACTTTCACCAAGTCGTTAAGTTCAATTTCACTCAAAAGCTTTTTGATAGCTTCAGCACCAATGCCTGCTTCAAAAACCTCACCATATTTTAGTGACAAATCCCTAAAGTCTAACTCGGAAAGAATCTGATATTTTTTAATACCGCGTAAATTGTTCTTTTCATAATCTTTTTGCTCCTTTAAACGAATAGCTTCCTTTTCGTCTTTGGCGTTCTTGATTTTTGAACGGAACTCATTCTCAATCTTTTTCATGGCTTCGGCCTTAAGCTCTTCGTTCACCCGCATCACAATATAGCTGGCAAAATATATGACTCTTTCAAGTTCCACCAAAGAAACATCCAAGACCACGGCAACCTTAGATGGTACGCCTCTCAAAAACCAGATATGAGCGACAGGACTGGCAAGCCTGATATGACCCATTCTTTCACGCCTAACGATTGATCTGGTAACCTCTACTCCACAACGATCACAGATAATCCCTTTGTATCTTATTCTCTTGTACTTTCCGCAATAGCACTCAAAATCTTTGACCGGCCCGAAAATAGCCTCGGAAAACAAGCCATCTCTTTCCGGTTTTTGAGTCCTGTAGTTTATTGTTTCCGGCTTGGTAACTTCTCCGTAAGACCACTCTAAAATTTCCTCCGGGGAAGCAATCTTCAATTTTAAGGCCGTAAAGTTGTTCATCGTCCCAATGCCGATATTGCCTTTCTTAAAATTCACGAGCCCTGACATTGTCTGCGGTCCCTTATGGGCTATTTTCGCAAACAGTGTGAAAACTCGGCAGTGCAATATCGGAAGTTAATTGATTATTTTAACGCTCTAGTAGTTCTACATTCAAACCCAATCCTTTAATTTCAGAGAGTAAAACCTTAAACGATTCAGGAATATGCGGCGCCCTGATTTCTTCACCATTGACTATGTTTTCATAAGTTTTTGCCCTGCCCAGAACATCGTCAGATTTAATAGTAAGCATTTCCTGCAAAGTATGAGCTGCGCCATAACCCTCCAAAGCCCAGACTTCCATTTCTCCGAACCTCTGGCCGCCGAATTGGGCCTTTCCACCGAGAGGCTGTTGGGTAATTAAAGAGTAGGGCCCGATTGATCTCATATGAATCTTGTCTTCAACCATATGGGAAAGTTTCATGAAATAGATAATTCCAACGGTTGATCTTTGGTGAAAAGGCAATCCGGTACGCCCATTGTAAAGCTGAACTTTACCGTCTTCCGGCAAGCCGGCTTTTTTTAACTCCACTTTTATGGCCTCTTCGGTCGGTCCGGCCATTGGCGGAACAGTAGCTTTGTAACCTAAGCGCTGGGCCGCCCAGCCGAGATGAGTTTCCAAAACCTGACCGATGTTCATTCTGGAGATAATACCCAAAGGACTTAAAACCATATCCACCCTCCGGCCATCCTCCAAAAAAGGCATCTCCTCCTCCGGCAAAATCGCCGAAATAACGCCTTTGTTACCGTGCCGTCCGGCCAGCTTGTCGCCAACCTGAACCTTTCTCATTTGAGCAATAGAAACTCTGATGGTTTTGATAACACCAGCCGGCAATCTGTCGCCTTGATCTCGCGAGAAAACTCTTATCCCCACCACTCTGCCCTGTCGGCCGTAATCCAATCTGCGCGAGGTGTCTTTAACATCTCTGGATTTTTCTCCAAAGATAGCCCTTAACAAACGCTCTTCCGCAGTAAGATCGCTTTCCCCTTTGGGAGAAATCTTGCCAACCAAAATATCTTGCGAGCGAACTTCCGCCCCCACCCTGATTACACCTTCCGAGTCCAACTCTTTAAGTCTTTCTTCTCCGACATTTGGTATGTCATAAGTCGTAATTTCAGGTCCGAGTTTTGTTTCTCTGACATCGGTTGAATAGTCTTCTATATAAAGTGATGTGAAAACATCTTCCTTAATCAGGCGTTCAGAAATAACAATGGCATCTTCAAAGTTCAAACCCTCAAAAGAAGTAAACGCCACCAAAAGATTGGTGCCCAGAGCCAGCTCGCCGCCATCAGTCGCCTGACCGTCAGCTAAAACCTGGTTCTTCTTAACTTTTTCTCCTTTTTTGACAAGTGGCTTCTGGTTAATCGCCGTGAAGGCGTTTGATTTCAAAAACTTAACCAGCTCATATCTGATCTTTTCATCTTTGGCTGTTTTTAAAACAATATGAGAAGCGTCCACGCTTTCAATTTCTCCGCTTTCGTCGGCAACAATCATCAAGCCGGAATCTCTGGCGACTTTTTCTTCCAAACCGGTTCCGACATAGGGAGCTTGCGGGTTGATTAGAGGCTCTGCCTGCCTTTGCATGTTTGATCCCATCAATGCTCTGTTTGCATCATCGTGTTCCAAAAATGGAATAAGCGAAGTTGCAGCTGAAAAAGGCTGTTTCGGCGAGACATCCACAAAATCTATTTCACTGGCCAAAGCTATGCCTGCCTCGCTGTGAATTCTGGCCGGGATTTTTTCTTCCAGTATTTTGCCGTCTTTGCCTACTTTTACGCCGGCAGGGGCAATAATATGCCTTTCTTCTTCACTGGCATCCAAATACAAAACCTCGTCTGTAATTTTGCCGTTTTTGACTTTTCTGTAAGGAGTCAAGATGAAACCAAGAGGAGAAATTTTGGCGTACAATGAAAGATAGCCAACCAAACCAATGTTTGGACCCTCTGGAGTTTCAATCGGACAAATCCTGCCGTAGTGGGAAGGGTGAACATCTCTAACTTCAAAACTGGCTCTTTCTCTGGTCAAACCTCCGGGACCCATCGCGGACAGACGGCGCTTATGCTCCAGTTCCGAAAGAGGATTATACTGGTCCATGAATTGTGAAAGTTGTCCGGAAGCAAAAAACTCTTTGAGTCGGGCTACAAAAGGACGCGGGTTAATCAACTGGGAAGGCAGAATGGTTTCAACATCCATCGTACTCATTCTGTCTTTGATGATTCTTTCCATTTGAGAAAAAGCGACCCTAAGTTTGTCCTGTAAAAGTTCGCCCAAAACTTTAACACGCCTGTTGCCAAGGTGGTCAATGTTGTCAGAAGCGGCGGAAGGATTATTATTCAAACGGATAATCTCTTTTAAAGTGGCGACAATATCTTCCGGCTTCAGAGTTCTGTTGCTCTCCGAAAAATCAAAGTTTAAACCGAAGCGCTGATTCATTCTGTGCCTGCCCACCCTGGAAAGATCGTAGCGCGAGAAGTTAAAAAACATGTTGTGAATCATCTGTCTGGAATTTTCGGCTGTGGCCGGATCGCCGGGACGAATGCGTTTATAGACTTCAATCAGTCCCTCGTCTTCCGAAGAAGAAGAATCTTGAGCAATAGTGGCCAAGATATATTTCATACTCTCATCGGTATCAACGTCAGCAAAAAGTTTTTTTATATCTTCATCCTTGCCTATGCCAAAAGCCCGAAGCAGTCCGGTAGCGGCTAACTTTCTCTTACGGTCAATCCTGACTGATATGACTCCGCTGCTTTCGGTTTCAAATTCAAGCCAAGCACCTCTTGACGGCACAATCTTGGCGCCAAAAAGATTTCTCAAGCCGGTTGACCTGACAACGGAAAAAAAGGCTCCCGGACTTCTTATCAACTGCGAAATTACCACCCTCTCCACCCCATTAATAATAAAAGTGCCCCTGGGTGTCATCAGGGGAAAATCTCCAAGATAGAGTTCTTGGTCAACTGTTTTGCCGGTTCTTTTGTTTTTGAGTTCAACCTTGATTCGCAATGGCGCTTCGTAGGTGATATTTTTTTCTCTGGCAACCCTCTCGTCAAATTTAGGTTTTTCCAAAATATAATCTACGAAGTGAAGTTCGAATTCTTTTTCCGTCCAATCTTTTACCGGCGACATATCCTTGAGCAACTCCTTCAACCCTTCTTTAAAAAACCAGCCATAAGAATCTAACTGAACTTGAGCCAGATTAGGAGCTTCTATAACATCTGGTTCGTATTTTGAAAATAGTTTTCTAGTAACCATAGCTAGTAACCATAGATTAGAACTTGGGGATGAGGTTCTAATCTAAAAAATAGACAAAAACAGACTCCTGTCCATTGGACGGGTTTCAAACTCTAAAAAGTGCTTATTTTATCTTAAAATCTGCCAAATTCAAGCTTTTAAGAATAGTTGGTCTGCCTAGCTCTTTATTCAAAGACAATACACCCATTCTATTCCTTGCCGTAAATTTTGTCAACAGCCTCTAGCTTCTGGCTTTTATACTCTCTAAAAGCCCGATGCCCAAACTTAGCGAAATCAAAAAACTGCCACCGTAACTCAAGAAAGGAAACGGTATGCCGGTAATTGGCATTAAACCTAGATTCATCCCCGCATTGATAACCACATGAGAAAAAATAAAAGCAACAAAACCAATTGAAAAGAGTTTGGCAAAGTTGTTTTTGGCTCCAAAACCTATCTTGCCTATCCGCAAAAGAAATAGAAAAAACAAAGCAAACAAAACCGAAATACCGGCAAAACCAAATTGCTCTCCGTAGGCGGCAAAAGCAAAGTCAGTATGTGCTTCGGGCAAAAAACCAAAACGCGACTGTGTGCCTTGACCATAACCATTTCCCCAAATCATTCCCGAGCCAATTGCCGTCTTGGCCTGAATCACACTATAGCCTTCACCTTTGGAATCCAAATAAGGGTTCAAAAAAGAGGAGATGCGGTTTTTCTGGTAGGGTTGTAAAAAAACGAGCCAAGCGACAGAAGCCACCAAAACAGCGGAAAGAAGAATTATCATAAGATGTTTCCTTTTAATCCCGACTGCTAAAAGCATTGACAGCCAAATTGCGAAAAAAATAAAGGCCGAACCCAGATCGGGCTGTTTTAAAACCAAAAGAGCCGGAATTAAAGTATAAATCCCCGAGGCTACAACATGATGAATTCTGTAAATTTCTGCGTGTTTCTGTGAGAAGTATTTGGCCAAAAGTATGACCACCGAAAGTTTAGCAAACTCGGAAGGCTCCAGTCTTATGCTACCAAAACTAATCCAAGCGTTAATCCCCCGCACCGAACTGGATGTCAGGGAGATTACTAAAAGGATTAGGGCGGTAAGATATATTGCCAGCGAGGGCAAAGAGCTATTCTTAAAAACACGATAATCAAGAAGAGAAATAAAAAAAATAATGGCCGAACCGATTATTAAAAATAAAATCTGTTTTTCTAAAAAAGGCTTAATGCTGGGCCCCATGCCCGCCATGGAAAACAAACCAACTGCCGATATGGCCAGGAAAATAAAAAAAAGCCGCCAATCAAATTTTCTTAAAAAAAGAGAGAGATTCATTTCTAAAATGGCTGTTGGAACTTTTCTTGAGTACCATAACTCCTGATAAAGTTGGAGTTCATAAAGACGTTGGTGCTAGCCTCAACATCTATCCGGTCCGGGTTTTCGGGAACCTCATTGACCCAGTCAACTTCAAAAAACCTGTCGCTCTTAGACAAAAGCGTTCTCATCTCGGTTTTGTTTGCTCCGATGGGAATATTATTTTTAAAAATTACCACAACAACATCCACCTTATCAAAATCAAAATCAGAAGAGTTGAAAATAGTGCCTGTAACTCTCGCTGAAACTCCCGGCTTACCGTTGGCGAAATAGTCTTTTGATTTGACTGTCAATCTTACTTCCTCGTTGAAAACTCCCTCCAGTTTTTCCCAACTAGCCCTGCGGATATCCAGTTCCGCACGAATGCCTGTGGTATTAGTCTTGAGCAAAGGAATGTAGATGTATTTTGTCTGCCCTGGCAAAATGTAGAAACCGCCCGCTTGGGACAAAATAACATCGCCAGCAGACCCTAAAATTTTAAGCTCAAACTCGGTATCCGCAGAGCCGAATTTGGTATTGGGGTTATAGACTCTAAAAAGAGCGTCATAATCTATTTGGCCGTTTAGCTCTCTAATTTTGAAAAGATTTGAACTCAAAACCCTGATAGGTTCTAGAGACTGAAAGCAGGTGTTGCCGCAAACTTTGCCGCAGTCAACCCCCTCTTCGGTTTGGTTTTGAATTTTGTCAAAACAGGTCGGCTCAACTTGAAACGCCCTATAAATTCCAAAACTTATAGCACCAAAAATTACAATAAATATTAGACCAAAAATGAGTTGCTTTAAGCCACGAGTCATTAGATTCATTATAAGTTACCTGCCCATAAAAGAAAACTCCCCGAGCCTAAAGTTAGTGCTCGGGGGTGAAACGAGTTTTGTAACCCGTTTTACTAACAGTAATCTTAATTTAAGTAAGTTTTCTTGTCAATAGCTAAAAAATAAAGCCATTAGTCTGGCGACGACCTACTTTTGCGGATAAACCGCTATCATCGGCCCTGGCGTCTTTTACTTCTGAGTTCGGAATGGGATCAGGTAGAACAACACCGGTATTGTCACCAAGCTAATGGCTTTATTTTTTAAAGTATCAAGTATAGTAAAAATTCAAAAAGCTTAATCTTGCAAGGAATTAATTGATCTATTAGTAATGCTCGGCTGAATCCGTTACCGGACTTACACCTGCATCCTATCAACGTGGTAATCTCCCACGGATCTTCGTCCGCCAAAGGCGGACACGATACCTAATCTTGGGGCCCGCTTCGCGCTTATATGCTTTCAGCGCTTATCGGTCATGTACATAGCTACCCAGCAGTGCCGTTGGCACGACAGCTGGCACACTAGAGGTACACTCATTCCGGTCCTCTCGTCACATAATCTTCTATCGCTAGAAGTGTAGACTATATCTTCTTCCGCCTTAAAGCGGATGTCGGCATATTATAGTTGGTTAAAACCAACCATCCATCCAGCACTATTTTTCTAAAAATGGTGCTGGGTAAGTCGTTACGGGGTCTATCCGCTTCAAAAATTTAAGCAGATAAACTTCCCACGGTATTAACTCTTATCAGTTTAACCTATGCTTTTCGGACCGAATTGCATAGCAAACAAGAGCCTTCACCGTTATTAGCCGAATTTTCAATACAGGTTACCCTATAAAGTAGCAAAACTTTTACTAGGAACAACCCCCCTCAAGTATCAACGCCCACACCAGATAAGGACCAACCTGTCTCACGACGGTTTGAACCCAGCTCGCGTACCTTTTTAATTAGCGAACAGCTAAACCCTTGGGGCCTTCTTCAGTCCCAGGATAAGGCGAGCCGACATCGAGGTGCCGAACACTGTCGTCGCTATGGCTAGATTTTCCATTCTTGTCTTTCGACAAGTTCAGACTATATCACTCAGTCACTTTCATAAAATTCAAGAAAGTGCCTGATCAGCGTATTATAATAAGTCTTTGACTCCGTTAGTTAAGTTGCGGAGTCTCCTCACTTACTATCTATCGAGTCGAACCCGATAAGTCGTTACGGGGATAGTTTATAAAACAATGAAGGTAAAATATATGGTCGAACCATTTCTATTAGTTGCGACATGCTTTCTTTGTGAAATCTGATTCGAAAGTAGGTTCTATCTTTGTTTATATTCGCTTTCAAATCAAATTTATTTCTCAAAAGCTTACAGATAATTTCATTATCAGCATAACTGAAACTTTGAGAATTTATTTTCACACATTTACCACTGCCCAACTCATTTGTTCCGTCATCCATAATCCAAACTGCTAAAGATAAGGGATTAAGAAATTTTTCAAGAAAATTTTCTGGAATAACCTTACTCCTATCTTTTTTGTAGAATAATTTTCTCAAATCAACTAAATATGGATGAGAAACGGTTCTGAAATACATTCTTGTTCCATACACTTTCGGTGGAGAATTGACGATATTGCTTAAAATTTTATATTTCCAATTAATATAATCTTTTTGTTTTATTCCATGATGTAATCTAAATGAGTAGCCCATAGTGGTCTCGTCAAGATATCCATCGCCAAGCAATGAGCCGACCAGAACAGATATTTGATCTGCGGACAGCTCAACTGCTCTCATCAGTTTTATTCGTTTATTCTCCAAGACAAGTGTATTTTATAACTATCTTCCCACGGTATTGCCATCTTAATTTTATCACAAATTAAGGAAGGTTTCACCGTTATAAGCCGATTTAATGAGCGCCCATGTTGACGCTCGGACAGTACCAGCCTGTTATCCCCGGAGTAGCTTTTATCTGTTAATCGTTGACGCTCCTACGAGCAATCATTGGTTCACTAAGTCCTGCTTTCGCACCTGCTTGACATATCCGTCTCGCAGTTAAGCTGGCTTGTGCCTTTACACTATCGCTCTGATGTCCATCCAGAGCTAGCCAACCTTAATGAACGCCTCCGTTACTCTTTAGGAGGCTGCAGCCCCAGCAAAACTACCCACCAGCCACTGTCTTGATGAAACCCTTTTGGCTTATGAATGTTTTGTGGAACATAAAACTTCAGATTTTACTCCTTACTCCGAAACCTTACATTCCTTTCATAAACTAAAAGGGTGTCACCAGTTAGAATTACAAGTCCTACAGATGGGTGTTTCATTGTTGGATCCATCCCGCCCGAGAGCGAGACTTCAAATCCTACCCACTACACTACGCAGTAAAACTCGCAACCCAATGACAAGCTATAGTAAAGCTTCCGGGGTCTTTCCGTCTTGGTGCGGGTAGTCAGCATCTTTACTGACATTGCATTTTCACCAGGCTATTGGCTGAGACAGTTCTCAACTCGTTACGCTATTCATGCGCGTGGGAACTTACCCCACAAGGTATTTCGCTTGACGTGTTACAACAAAAGTGTTGTGGTATTTCTACCCTTCATGTCGCCATGAAGTCCGGACCATATCTTCTCATCTTGATTTATCACTTCAAGTGAGTTCGACGTATGGTCTCTGAGGATTCTAAGACACTTTTATACTTTCTCCGATTCATAGTTTGAAGCAAAGATCGTATTCGATTTAATCCTTTCTCTGAAAGATGTTTTTTCGAAATCATCATTTTTATGATTCTTCGAAATACTTGAAAATCTTTTTGTTTATAAGTTTTCAGTTTATTCTGTTCAAAAAATGGAATAATTTTTAGATTAAGGTCATTGATAGCTCTAACACAGTATTTTAACATCTGTTCGTGATGATTGTCTCGACGAGTATTCAGATTTATGTATCCACACTTGAAAAATTTCTTTATTTTTTCAAGTGCAGTACGACTCTTTTCGCCTTGACTTACCACAAACTCAGGAAATACTTGCCAGCTCTCTCTAGTGGTTACCGAACGATTGCGAATTATGCTTATTGTAAAACATCCTTCGCCGTCGACAAAACCATTTATCCAACCTTCTAGTCTTAGTCTTTCCTGCTGATTGTCTGCACTAGAAACATTATCACTCATGGTATCATTGTACCATGAGTAGCTCTAGATTCTAAGGATTTTATCCACAGATTTTCCAGCATATAGTCGAATTTTATAAAAGCAGTTAATTACCTACTTTTAGACAGTTATAGTTACTGCCGTCGTTCACTGGCGCTTCGGGCTTTCCCAGTACATCTTGCGACATACCAGTTCAACCGTTAACGTTCCAGCACTGGACAAGCGTCACCCCGTATACATCCTCTTGCGAGTTAGCACGGAGTTGTGTTTTTGATAAACAGTCGGTTGAGATCGTTAGCTGCGTCCGTCTTGCGACGGAAGGCCTTATTCCTAAGTTACGGCCGCTTTTTTGCCGAGTTCCTTAGCCAATAATCACCTGTTCGCCTTGGTGTACTCACACCAGTCTACCTGTGTCGGTTTTAGTACGTTTTCACTTAAACATCATAGAGACTTTTCTTGGAAGACTATTCGATTGAATCCCTCCGTCCGAAGACGGAAGTTTCTTCAGAATCCGAATCTCGTCATTAAAGACAGCCTGCCGCATTTTACAGGCAAGCGATTCTTAAAACCGAAGACACAAATCCAATAACATGCTCAATTTTATTTTCTCCGTCATCCCATAGCAAATTTAAGTGAAGGGCCGGAATATTAACCGGCTGTCCATCGCGATCCCCAGCTCGTAAGCTGGGTTACGCTTAGGCGCGCCTAACCCTCCGATGATTGCCATCGCGGAGGAAACCTTAGACTTTCGGCGGCAGAGGTTTTCACTCTGCTTGCGGTTACTCATGCCTGCATTCTCCCTTCTTAACGCTCCACACCGGCTCGCGCCGTATGCTTCACTGCATTAAGAATGCTCCCCTACCGCGTCCCGACGCCGACGTTGCCTTGTTTGTTGAAAATTTCCAAGTCCAGAAATTGTCAGACTGTCCCTATTGGGACCGCAGACAAAATCGGGCTCGGAAGTTTTTAAACAGGACAATGTCGGCATTGGGACGCCCACGCTTTCGGTAATAAGCTTAGCCCCGGTAAATTTTCGGCGCACTTTACCTCGTCCGCCTTGCGGCGAAAATCGAACAGTGAGCTGTTACGCACTCTTTAAAGGATGGCTGCTTCTAAGCCAACCTCCTGTCTGTCTAAGGTAAAATACTTCCTTACTTGCACTTAGCTTATATTTAGGGACCTTAAGCGGTGATCTGGGCTCTTTCCCTCGCGACCGTGAAGCTTTGCCCCCACGGTCTCACTACCGGTCATTGCATGTTAGTATTCGGAGTTTGATTGGTAAATCTACCCTAAAAGGGCAAGACGAACCATCCAGTGCTCTACCCCTAACATTACTAACCGGCGCTGCCCCTAAAGGCATTTCGGGGAGAACCAGCTATTACCAAGCTCGGTAAGCTTTTCACTTCGAACCACAGCTCATCCCCTGATATTGCGCTATCAGTGAGTTCGGACCTCCGGCTGTCTTTCGACAACTTTCATCCTGGCCATGGTTAGCTCGCTTGGCTTCGGGTCTTATGCAAACGATTTGCCCGCTCAAATTTTTGGAAACTGAGATATACAAAGACTTGACTTTGTATATTATAAATGTTATCCTTCTATCATAATTAAGAAGGAGAATCCCTATGAACAAGAAGAGGAGAAAATGTTAGTAGTTGCACTTTTGTCCTTTCCAGCAGTAGTTCTGGCAGTAGTTCTGTTGGTGGCAATGTTCATGGTGCCAGCAGAAACTCAACAAATAAGCCGGTTTGGACATTTTGTCCTGGCCTTGGCTTACTCAGTATTGGGTATGTTTATTATGATCGTGTTTATGAGATATTGTTGGCCAAGGATTCGTCCTTCTAAGTAGCTGGCTCTCCATTCGCCGTCTAGGCGCCCGCATATAATGGGCGCCCTTTTATTTCCAAAAATTTGAGCGGGTACGCGCTTTTAACACTCGGTTTCCCTATGGGTGCGTCCTATTCGGACTTACCCTACCGTTTGCATAAACTCGCAGGCTCATTCTTCAATAGGCACACGGTCACTAGTAGTTGGTAATTAGTAGT
>Ga0209541_10011990_pt1 | contig 13472 bp, 12 predicted proteins | sample RifCSPlowO2_01_FD_184027 | JGI IMG/M metagenome (GOLD analysis project Ga0209541, IMG submission 184027) | Groundwater microbial communities from Rifle, Colorado - Rifle CSP2_plank lowO2_0.1 (SPAdes) (version 2) | ecosystem: Environmental > Aquatic > Deep subsurface > Groundwater | place...
TGCACCAAATTGCTGCCGGTTTTGTCAGCAATTTCCTTGGCAATCTGCTTACGATTCTTTGTTTCTAAAGATGATTTAAAAAGTTTGATTTTGATGAGATTACGTTTTTTAAGAACTGTAACTATCTCTTTAATTGTTGTATCAGATATCCCGTTTTTACCAATCCGTATCACTGGTTCAAGACTATGCGCTTTAACTTTTAATTCGTTTAAATCCATAACGTTAATAAAAAAAGAAAAAGTAGTATTTAAGGTTTGCTTCATAAAAAGATACTAATTGTTTCACAAAAAGATGCTAAAGTTTATTCTGAAATAGTAACATTACTCATTACTACATCTTCAAGAGGCATATCGCGCCCGTCACGTCCAACACTTGCAATTTCATGAACAACCTCAATGCCTTCAATAACTTTCCCAAAAACTGCATGTTTACCGTCTAACCATGGCGTTGATACTTCAGTAATAAAAAACTGACTGCCTCCGGTATTAGGACCCGAATTTGCCATTGATAAAATGCCAGGACCTTCATGTGTTAAATCAGGGTTAAACTCATCCTTAATATTATAACCCGGTCCACCAATTCCCGAACCTTGCGGATCTCCGGTTTGAACCATAAAGTTAGGAATAACCCTATGAAATTTAATGCCATTATAAAAACCTTTTTTTGCAAGTTTTATAAAATTACCTGCTGTGATTGGAGCTTTATCAAGAAAAAGTTCAGCTTTAATTGTGCCTAGCGTTGTTTCAATTGTTACGGTTGGATTCATATTATTTTCACCTATATCTGTATTTAAAGGGGCATCGCATTTATAATCATCGTTAAAATCATTGCAACAGCCGCCATTCTCATTATCGATTATAGTTGGCGCTTTACAAACGGTACATCCACTGAATGTTGCCAAAAATAAAATAATCAATACTGTTAAGATTAACCCTTTCATAATATATTGAGAATAATGTTATTTATTTATAAAACTAACGCTAATTAAATCTAATACTCATCTCATGGCCAAGACTTTGACGTTCCTTTAAATCATGAATAATTTTGGATTTATGGGCTTTCAGATTAAGTGTGCCATTATTAACTTTTTGAATAATATTTCCTACATGGTCACCACCTATCAGATGGGGCATTATAACATAATCTGCACCATGATTATAAAGTTTTAAAGCTTCATCAACTTGACCGGCCGTTACAATAACAAAAGCTTTCTTGTTAATTTCCCTCAATTTATGCAAAAGTAAATAGTTAGTGCTCATTGTTGGAATTGTGGATATCAACATTTTAATAGTTTTGAGATTAATACGTTCAAGTATTTCTGAATCGCCCGCATCACCGTAAATACAAGGCATATTTGTGCCAATTAGGTACCTAATCACTTCAGGATTGAAATCTACAACTAACGTCCTATCAAAATCGGTATTTTTACTAATCGATTTTAGAATTCCGTAGCCTATCCGATTATAACCGCAAACTACAACATCATGTTTTTTTCTTTTATTAGGAATATATTCTAAATTCTGATTTGTTAAATTAAACCGTTCGAATAAATTTAGATAATTTTTTAATTTTTTAAACATTTTTTCACCATATTCCATAAAGTATGATGTAAAAGTTATTGTGAAAATTGCGACCATTGTTGTTAAAGATAAAATTTCTGTCCCTATATGGCCTAATAAAATTCCTTGCGCAACAATTATCAATGAAAATTCGCTTATTTGGGCAAGTGTTAAAGATGTAAAAAATGCCGGATGTTTTTTATAGCCAAAAATGCTGCAAGTAGTCATCGTTAATAATGGTTTAATTATTAAAACTGAGATTGTAATAACTGCGGCAGGTAAAAAAATAATATTGAGGTCTCCAAATGTCAACTGTAAACCCAGTGAAACAAAAAATATTGTCGAAAAAAAATCTTTTAAAGGCACAACTTTACTTATTATTTCATAACTATATGGAAGATTAGCTAACGCCACGCCCCCAATAAATGCCCCAATTACAATTGAAAACCCACCTAAATAAAATAAAAATGAAAATAGGAAACAAAGCGATAACGAAACCAGAAATAAAAGTTCTTGAGACTTTGCCGTTGATTTGAAAAGTTGTGGAAATAAATAATTGCTTGCAATAAAAGACACGCCAATTAAAGCAATTCCTTTGAAGATTGAAGAAATAAGTAAACTTGAACTAAAATTATTTAGTGTTGTTAATATAGTTAACGCTGCAATTGCAATAAAATCTTCAGTAAGCAACATACCAATTACAATTCTCCCATGTAAACTATCAAGTTCTCGCTTATCAGATAATAGTTTTACACCAACCATAGTACTGCTAAATGCTAAAATAAGCCCAATATATACCGAGATTAATTTGCTAAAATCAAAAAGTAAACCAATACCATAACCCATTACAAATAAGAATAAAACCTGCAACCCCCCGCCTAACGTTGAAACCAAACCAACATTCTTTAACCTGCTAAAATCAATCTCCAGACCGGCAATAAATAATAAAAATGCTATGCCTATCTCTGAAATTTGAGTAATAGTGTCCGAGTTAGTTACCCAGCCAGTAATGGGTCCAAGTAAAAGTCCTGCAAAAATATATGCTGGAATAAAAGGTTGTTTAAAAAATTTAACAATATATGCTAAAATAGTTGCAACAATAATTATTATACCAACTTCAAAGAATACATTTACCATATATAAGCCACTTAGTAAATATTATTGATATAATATCTATAAAAAGGTTATTATTTTGAGTTATATTTGTAATATAATATTCTTTATGGATGAAGTATGTCAAAGCTTATTTTTGGATATCACAACCACCCGCAGGTAAAAACCTAATTATATCATCAAGATCAACATCAGCTTTAAATTTAGATTTAATCTTTTTTGCAATTGTGCTTGATTTTTCTTTTCCTTGTGTGATTATTATATATTTATCTGCATTAACTTTTATAGCGGTTACAGGCCCCCCAATAATCTCTTTATCTTTCAAACCAATAGCCAACTCTAACTTTGGATGCAGGTATGTAGTTTTACCACGGATCATGAACGAACCTTTCCCTAGAAACTCGCCAGATTGCGCTTGCTTAGAAATTTGGCCAGGGGTTACATAAAATACATCTGAAGTAGAAAGCCCGGCTTTCCACGCTTTTGAATTATATGAAGCAGTAGCTTGAGCAGTTTCTTCTTTGGTGATATCCCCTATTTCTCTACCTTCCGATTTTACAATAAAAAATGGCGATCCGGCCATATCAGTATGAAACACTAAATCCCCTATTTCGATATGTTTCTTAACAATGATATCATTAGTAGTAGCATCTCTGCCACCAATTACTAAAAAATTTTCTGAACTATAAAACCAACGAAATTTTTCGTACCAATACTTTTTCCGGGCAGATTTTTCAACCAAAATCTCTTTTTTTGATTCTTTATGTTTAATAGAATTCAATTTATCAATATTTTTTTGCAAAATCCCAAGCACGCCTGCAATTTTCTTTTTTGATTTTTTAGATTTTTCAAAATAAAAAGAAGCATTTTCTTCAAGAGATTTTACTAAATCAAGTTTAATTTCTACCATTTTTAATAATAACTATTAACATGTGGCAATTGACTGTATATTGAGTTTTGCGCCATCACAAGAAACTAATTCACTGCCTTTTTTAAATTTAGGAATAATTTCCACATTTTCAATATCACCATAAGTTGTTATATCATACTCAACTGCCAAATTAAGTAAACTGTTTGGAGCAATTGTATCGCCAAAATTTTTTGTTTTAATTCCATCTTTACTGCCATGAACCCAAACACTTACTCCTGCAAGTTCAGAGTTACCTGAATTTTTTAAGTTAAGTTGAACATTTTGGTCATTGAAACAAATAAAACCTTGAGTGCTTATCTGTAAATCCGCACTACAATCATCTCCAGCTAAACCAGAACCAATCTGCATTACAACTGCGCCTAATGCAACTGCAAAAGCAATTAACAAGATTGTAGCAATTAAAGGCGATACTCCTTTTTTTGATTTTAAAACTAGCATAATATGATATTATAGAATTAGAGATTTATAAAGTTAACTTATTTGTTACCCTACATGAACTTATTAACTAATAAAACCGCCTGAAACTTCTAAACAATACACATTAAATTAAACTACATAAATATCCAAATAATAGAATTGCAATTAAAAAGTCAAAAGCTTGCTTCGCCCAATCTGATTTCTTAGACCCCCGTCACAGACCAATGTCATGTTCGGTTCGGTCAACCCGCTATAAATACGAGCTTTTGACTACCGAATAACCGCCAATCAAAGACTGGTGAAAAATGAGTGTATTTTATAATAATATAGCCCATTCACTTGAAAAGATTAATTAATTTCAAAAACTGGCTTTTTATTTAATTCAGTTATCGCGTATTTTAATTTTTCTTTTGAGTCAGAATAGATTATAAAAACAGTTTCGCCTTTTTTAATATTATAACCTACATGGTAATTTAAATAAATGCCCGCTGCTTTATCCAATGGAGCGCCGGCAATTCTTGCAATCCTCGCAATCCTTTTATTATGCAAATATTTAATCTTACCTGATTTTTGGGCCAACACTTTGTAACTGAATTCTCCAACTTTAATCTTATTGGGATCAATATACGGATTACCTCCCTGAGCCCGGATCATATCCTGCATTTTTTTATACGCTAAACCTGATTCTAACATAACACGAGCTGTCTCTTTAGGCCGTTTAACACCGGCCATTTTCAAAATTAAAGTTGTAACATATAAAGATTTACGTTTTAAATCCGAAGGAGCTTTGATATCGTTTTGTAAAACCCATAAAACATCTCTTGCTTCAAGATTAGGGCCAATCCCGTGACCAATTGGTTCTTTCCCATCACTTAAAATTACTTTAATTTTCATGCCTAAATGTTTTCCAAGCATTGTAAAATCTTTCTTAAGTATTTTTGCTTTTTTTTCAGAAACTACTTTTGCTTCAAGACCTACAGGGATGTCAATTAACACGTGAGTCGCCTTGACTGCCGCTTTTTTCGCCAAGATACTTGCCAAAAGCATGCCTTGCGGATCCAGACTTAACGGATGTCTCAGTCTAATTAATTTATCATCTGCAGTCGCAAGACCCATGCCCCCGCCCCATGCAATAAATCCCCCTACTTTTTTCATAATTATTTTAAGTTTAGTTAATTTAACTGATACCGGTGCCAATACTTCCATTGTATCTGCAGTCCCTGAAGGAGAAGTGATAGAACGCGAAGAAGTTTTTGGAAACTTTAAACCTGCAGCAACGCATATGGGAACTACCACCATTGTAGTCCTATTTCCCGGCACCCCCCCTATACAATGTTTATCAAATATTAAACCATTAGAAAAATTTAAAATTTCCCCTGAATCAACAATTGCTTTTGCAAGCGCCCCCGTCTCTTCCAATGATAACCCATTAGTATAGCATCCAGAGATAAAATAACATAATTCTATCTCGGTTAAATTATTTGAAATGATATCTTTTACTATGCCATTTATCTCTTCTTTAGTTAATTCTTTTTTATCTAATTTTTTCCGGATAGAAACTAAACTGGCCGGTTTATCAATTAAATCAATGGTTACGATTGCGTCTTGTTTAACATTTAAAGTATCTAAAACTTCTTCAAATAATCCTATATGCCCTGGGGATACGGCTTTTTTACTTTCGGCTATGTCGGTTATTGCAACAGTTTTCTTATTGCCTTTTTTTACTATAACCCTGTCTCCATGATGAAGGTCAAGTTTAACAGCATCTTTTTGATTGATTAAAATTACTTGAATGCCCCCTGTTGCAATATCCATATCTTTTACAATTAGTTTCATATAATTATTTTTTCTTGCATATATATTTTAAACAATACAGAGAAAAATGAAAGTATTAATGGGCCCAGTATTACTCCTATTATCCCAAATAAATTTATGCCTCCCAAAACCCCTAACAACATCAAAGCAGGATTAATATCTGTCCTGCCAGAGATAAAAATAGGTTTAAGGAATGTATCCATCAATGAAAGAAAGACCCCAATAATTAAAATTACCCATACTTTCCAATAAACTCCAAAATATAGCTGATAAAGTAAAATCGGCACCCATATCGCGGCCGGACCAATCAAAGGTATAAATGCTAAAAAACCGATTAAAAGTCCCCAAAAAATTGGTGACGGCATTCCGATTAAAGCAAAAGCTAGTATAGCTAACAATGCTTCAAGTATGCCCACAATAAATACACCATAAATAATCGAATAAGTTACGTCATTTAAATTTTTTGAAATTAATTTTAAGTGATTCCGATTGAATGGAAGAAATTCATAAATTTTTTCAGTTAATGTCGCTGAAGAAATAAACAAATAATATGTTATAAAAAGTATAATAAATAGATCTAATAAAATTGCGGGTAAAGAAAGCGCTAATCTTGAAAAGAATTCTAAAATATAACTTGTACCCTTATCTAATGCCTGTTCAAGATAATATCTGGTTTCAAGATCTCCAAACAAATTCTTAACATCACATAATAAACTGGGACTATCACAAGTCGTTAATTCCGCCACATTCAAATTTTGAATCCCGAAAGTATAAATTATATATGCTTCTTTGGTTAAACTGTTTAATAAAAATATCGAAGGTATTGTCACCAATAAAATAATAATTGTTGAAACTAAAAATGCTGCTACTTTCTGATTATTTAAAACTTTAAATAATTTTTGATATAATGGATAAAAAATATATGCTATAATTCCGCTGCTAAGTATAGCAACCATAAATGGTTTAAGTAATAAATAAGCCACATACAAAAATATTCCTAAACTACCAAAATACAAAAATTTACGATTTGAAGATTTTGACATAAATCTACCTTTTACCTGCCTTTTTTATTTAATTATGGGAATTTTACTTTATAAATGTTTATATTTTAGACACCGTCCGGAAAGTAATCTATATACGGACAGAAACAATTATGTTTTTATTAAAAAAATTAATAAGAATATTTTCAAGCTCTAATAAATAATAGCCACTATAAGACCATTAATCTGTCCAAATCGGACTTTCTCAGGATCATTAAACAAATTATTATCGCCTTTAAACGTTGCATACCAGCCAATTTCATCTGAACTGATATTTACAACTCTATGAATAATTATATTGTCCAATAATTCCGAGTTATATGATACAATATCACCAATATGGACCTGTTCTGGGAGAGAAGGTTTAATCTCAATGGTATTTGCTTCAATATCAAAAACAGGGTCCATAGAATTAGTATCTGCAAACTTTGCCCAGTGCGCATTTTCAATAGTTAATACAATCTTGTCATTATATACCTTTATTTGATTTTCAGGTATGTGATTAAATGGCGAATCCTTTTCATTATTCAAACTATAAACTGCGCTTGATAAAAATAATAATATAAGTATTCCGGCCAAAATAATATAATTTCTCATAAAATATGGACAAAAAGCGCCATTATTTAAGCGTTGCTTCAATTTTCATACATTCAGTTACCCCTATCGAAATTTTATTGTATTTACATAAAAAATATTTAATTTGTTGGCAAATCTAAATACACGCAATCATTAAAAATAATTAAAATTCAGATATGAATAATAGAAAATTGTTAACTACAATCTCAATGAATTATAATTATAATTGATAATTAGGACAAAGTGCCTTAAATGAACAAAATCAATAACCGTAACCTTTATAAACTGGTGCGGTCAACACGATATAAAAGAAGATGTGGGCTTGCTCGCCTGAATTCCAGTCTTGAGATTATCCAAGAATAGCAAAACAACGGAGGCAAATAAAAATGAGTTTATACAAATACATAAGGGAACTCTGGAAACAGCCTAAAGAAAATTTAGGCGAAATAAATAAACAAAGGCTAATCAAATGGCGTAGACAACCCTCTACTGTTAGAATTGAAAGACCTACAAGATTAGACCGGGCGCGTTCTTTGGGTTATAAGGCAAAACCGGGAATTTTAATTATCAGACAAAGAGTTTTACGCGGAGGACATTCGCTCTCAAGAGTTGGCAAGGGCAGAAAGTCTAAACACTATAAATCAAGAGTTGACCTTGAAAAAAGTTACCAAGTAGTTGCTGAGCAAAGGGTAGCAAGAAAATATAAGGCAAACTGCGAAGTTCTTAATTCATATTGGGTAGGAAAAGATGGTAAAAATTATTGGTTTGAAGTTATTTTATTGGATAAATCACACCCTGTAATTAAAAATGATGCTTACTATAGCCAAATAGTTGCTCAAAAAGGCAGAGCGTTTAGAGGTCTTACAAGCGCAGCAAGAAAAAGTCGCGGTTTAAGACATACGGGCAAAGGAACCGAAAAAATGAGACCAAGTATGCGTGCAGTAGCTAAACGTAAAAACCTAAGAAGAGAAACAAGGACAAGATTAAGATATAAATTAGGAGCAAAATCCTAATTTTGTTTTTATTTATTTTTGATTTCTTGTTCCAAGGATATCCTAAATTTATTAGATTCCCTGATTAAAGAATTTAATAAAATTTCTATCTCTAAAATATCCTTTTTTAATGTTTTAGCATTAAGACTGACATAATGAGTATTTTCAATCTCCATAAAACTTCCTAAAAAATTCTGTAAATCGGAAATATAAAGATAAACTAGTGAATCAATGCGTTTTAATCTTTCCAAATCATTATCTTGTTGATATTGATCATATTCTTTTTCAATATCCGCTAAAATCGAATTTCTCTTCCCGACAAGCTTAACCAATACGTCCCTAAGTGGTTCAATTAACGTTTTAATATTTTTAACAATTTTATCTACTTCAATAAAATGTGGGCTCTTTTTTGAAAGAATTAATTTATTTAATCCTTCCAATAACTTATTTACTTGTAATAACAAGTCAAGAAAATTTGATTTAAGATTATCAATTTTATCTTTATTGCCAGAAACACCCAAAAGATTTTTGAATTGGCTAAATATACTCATAAGGAAATAATAGGTATAAGATTATTTAAAACTTTCCTTTATTCCTACCGCGCTGTTCAACTTGTTCAAGTCTTTTAAGTACAGTTTTTGAACCGGGATAATTTTCAGAATAACCCCGCACTGCTTCAGCGAAAGATTTTTCATAAATATCATTATGTTTAGAAGCAAGCGCCCTATCAAGTAAATGCAAATCTACAGCTTTATCTTCGTCTTTGCTAGAAAAAAAAGATAACCCAAAATCTATAAAGACAAGTTTGTCTTTATTTAATATCATATTAGAAGTTGTTAAATCGCCATGAATAATATCATTAATATGCATTTGAGCCAAAGTTTTTCCAATCATATAAGCGCTTTTAACAGTTAAACAATCACGCAATTTTATTCCTTCAATAAATTCCATTTTAATTTTCATATCTTTGTCGCACATTGAAATAAGCTTAGGCGCGCAAATACCTATTTCATTTAATTTATCAATAATCTTGGCTTCTCTTCTTGTTCTGAACTTCCTTAAAGAGTCATCAATTTCAAGCAATCTATAACATTTAACAATACGCTCTTTAATTATAAAATTGCCTTCCTTGTAAATTACTGCTTCCGCACCCTGAGAAATTTTTTCCATTTGTAAAGATGAACCCGCCATTTTTAAGGATTAATAATTGATGATTTTTTATAAAGTTTATTAAAATCATCCCCTATATTGTAACTCATTTGGTACATAGTTCTGCCCACTATTCCGAATACAGCGCCCACTTCGGCGTCTTCATTTATCTTGTAACCCATTGCATTTGCAAATTTTTGCGCTATATTAACAGTATCTTTATCTTTATCACCCATTGCGCGTTCTTGCACTTCTTCTTCAAGGTTTCTTTTAGAAATTTGTGCTTTGACAGAAGCCCTTACAAGACTTTCAATAATACGATTAACAGATTGATCTTCAGGCAAATCATTTGATTCAGCTAACTGTTTAATAAATTCTCTTTTGCCATGCCCCCTTCCTGTTACATCTCTGGTTAATATAACAGTTGCATAACTCCTGTCTTCTTTATACATTTTCATTGCAGCATCAACTTTATCACTGCCTCCTGCAACTTCCCACCTTTTTTTAATATATGTTTGTAATAACTTATCAGCTAATGCTTCAGCTTCTTCTTTATTTGCAAGTTTTTCTCTGCCATTTAAAGCCTCTTTAATCAATGCATGATAAGTTTTTCTTATTTCATTTGATTCCTTACCTGCCTCTTTATTTACTTCGTTATGATTTAATTTTGCATAAAAATTAACGATATCCTCTTTAGACATTTTTCTTACATCCTCTTTTGATAAAAAAATGTTTGCATCATTAGCAGATATACTGCCAACAAATGAATCTAAACAAGATTTGTTTCCAATTTTTTGAATACTTCTCTCAAAATCGAATGCTAGATCATATGTACTATGCCCGACAATCGTATCTAATAATGACCATAATTCACCATTATTATATATTTGACTTGACAAATTATAGCCTAACGCATTCACAAAACCTTTGACTTCTTTTTCAAGTAACGGATTCCATTCATAGCTTTCACCAAACTCTGAAGTTAAAGCTCTTTTTTGTATTTTAGAATCGGGCGAGTTTTGCGCAATATACCTGACAAATCTTTGAAAGTCTCGATTATCTCTAGATAAGTTACTTAAATGGCTTAATTGTTCAACTAATTGTCTCCAATCTAACCCGGTTTTTTCATACAGCATCCCTTCATGGTCTTGGCTTCTAAAATCAAAAGTAGTCTGTGCAGCTGCAGCAAGATTTTGGTCTGGATAAAATTTAACAACCCTTTCTATTATTTTTTTTAATAATTCATTCGCCCTATCTTTAGCTTTGTCTTTAGCTGCTCTTTGTTCAACTTCAGTATAACCAGTTGCTTTGTATAGTGAAATACTTAATCCGTTATTTGCCAAAAATTCATCAACAATATCAAAAATCAAATCAGCTTTTTCTCTGACTTCTCGATTTTCATCCTTTTGCACGCCTGCGTGGCTAAGTGCTGCGTATGATAAGACTAAATCTCCCGGACTTGCGCTCATTGCAGCGCCAATTTCAAGGTCTGAACCTGATACTTGCTTAGCTTGTTCATAGCCCAATCTAACTATTCTATCCAAATCATTGATACTTTGCCCATAAATTTTCTTTAAAAGCGCCATTTTGTAATATTTAGTTATAAATCTATAGAAATCTATAAAAATCTATAAAAATCTATAAAAATCTATAAAAATCTATAAAATTAGGGTAAATAGTTTATTTATAAAAGTTGCGGTGTAATTAGTAGCAACCTTTTTAAATATCCATTATATTTTGAATTATAGTTATATGGTGAAATCAATGGCCAGAAAAAAAACTCATAATTCTGAAAATACCGCTATGGTTAAAAATGAAATTCCGCCGGAAGTTAAAGAAAAACTTGAGAAAATTAAAGCTAAAGTTGAAACATTTAAAGAAAATATATTAAAAAAATTTGATAAATATATTCTAGGAATAGGGGTTTTACCACCACCAAAACCTAAAGAAGGCGAAACAATAGATAAAGATAAAATATATACTTTAGTAGTAATCGATGATACTGATAGTAAACGCATGACTAAAGATGATCTGAAAAATAAGTTAGGTGTAATTATCCAAAAAATGGCTAAAGACACTGACAAACATCTAGATGTTGAAATATTAATCCTTTCAGAAATCTGGCAAAGTTGTTATGATGGAAAAAATGAAATATTACAGAAAATTGCGCTTTCTATTCCTATTTTTGATAAAGGCCTGCTTAAGACATTGAAAGTTACAGAAATTCACAAATCAATGGTCCTTAAAAAATTTGAAAAATATATTGTTACTTATACTCTAGGGGGTTCAATCTACAAAGGAACTGCAAGTGAAGAATCGGATATTGATATTTTTATTATTGTAGATGATACGGATGTTAAAAGAATGTCCAGAGGAGAACTGAGAGACAAGCTTAGGGCGATTATGTATGGTTTAGCTGCTGAAGCTGGAGATATAACTGGAATAAAAAATAAATTGCATTTACAGGTATGGATACTTACGGATTATTGGGAAGGTTTGAAAGAATCAAGCCCGGTTATTGTTGATGTATTAAGACACAACATTCCGTTATATGATAGGGGGATGTTTATGCCTTGGAAACAACTGCTTAATATGGGCAAAATTAGACCTTCACCTGAAGCGATTGATATGTTTATGAATACCGGAGAACAGGCATTAAAACGAGTGCAGTTTAAATTAAAAGACATGGCCATGGACGACATATTTTTATCAATTTTAACCCCTACTCAGGCAGCATTAATGTTATATGGTGCGCAACCATTAGGCCCAAAAGAAACACCAACCCAATTAAGGGAACTTTTTGTTAAAGAAGGATTGCTTGAAGAGAAATATGTTAAGATTTTAGAGGATAATCTAAAAATTAGGAAAGATATTGAACACGGTAAAAAAAAGGAAGCATCAGGGAAAGAAGTTGATGCATTACTAAAATCTGCCGAGGAATACCTCAAAAGGATTAAAAAAGTTTTTGAAGATATCAACGAGAGAAAGGACAAAGAAAACGCTGAAAAAATGCAGGACGCTATTCTTGACGTAACCAGAGACGCGCTTAAAACGGCAGGGGTCAACATGGCTAAAGAAAATGAGATAGTTGACTTATTCGAAAAACATTTGGTTTCAACTTCAAAAGTAAGCTCAGCATTGTTGAAAATGTTAAAATCTCTATTAAGCTCCAAACTTAAATCTAAAGATGATTTAAACAAGCTTAGAAAAGATTCTAAAGATTATATTAAATACCTTGTTGATTATATGCAAAGAACTAGGGCAAGAGATTTAGATCGATTAAAAATTAAAATTAAGAATAATAAAGTTTTAGGCGAAATTATCCTATTACAAAAAGAAGTTTTTATTGTGCAGGAAACAGATAAAATAAAAAAAATATATAAGGCAACTGTGAAAACTGACGGAACCTTTGAAAATTTAAAAGAGATAACTGTTGAAGAAATGGATAAAACTATTGATGGGCTTGAGATTCTGCCAAAGGTAGCTGTTAAACTCGGATTATTTGAAAGCCTGAAAAAAATATTTGGCGATGATTACGACATATTCTTCTCAAATTAAGTTTAATCTAGAAAAAGCTTTAAATACTTTAAACCAGTAATATTAACAAATATGGGTTTACTTGATAGGGCTTTAAAGAAAAAAAAGGAAATTTCTAAAACTAAACCTATTTCTAAACTAAAAAACGAAATTTCTCCTCAAAAAAATATTAAGGAAATAATCAAAACCAATTTTGATAAGCTCAAATATAAAAGGAAAATAATAAAACATCAAACACCAATTGATGCTAAACCGGCTAAAATTCCCCGAAAAATAGTTAAATCTAAAAAAGAAAAATTAGAAGAAGATTTACATTTATTGAAACCTAAAGTTTCTCTTTCAA
>Ga0209541_10011991_pt1 | contig 13472 bp, 15 predicted proteins | sample RifCSPlowO2_01_FD_184027 | JGI IMG/M metagenome (GOLD analysis project Ga0209541, IMG submission 184027) | Groundwater microbial communities from Rifle, Colorado - Rifle CSP2_plank lowO2_0.1 (SPAdes) (version 2) | ecosystem: Environmental > Aquatic > Deep subsurface > Groundwater | place...
CCTGAGGTACTCAAGAATAACAATAAAAGAGATAAATTATTTTCGCTCACGGGACTATCACCTTCTGCGGTGTCGCTTTCCAGCAACTTAAGCTAATAACTTATTTTTTGACTCCTCTCTAATTAAATAAAAATTGTTACCTTACAACCCCTGCGCATCACGCTACGCGCGATGCTGAAGTTTAAATGTTTAAATATTTAAATATCAGCATCACATGCAATGTGATGCGCAGGTTTGGGCTTCTTCCTTTTCGCTCGCCGCTACTAAGGAAATAAATATTTTTTTCTTTTCCTCCTGGTACTGAGATGTTTCACTTCCCAGGGTATGCGCGCGCGCAGCGCGCAAGATTTAAACATTTAAATATTTAAATACTGCGTGCTACGCACGCCACGCGAGTTTATCGCGTGAGGTTTCCCCATTCGGAAATCTCCGGATCAAAGGTTGCTCAGCACCTCCCCGAAGCTTATCGCAGCAACGCCACGTCCTTCTTCGCCTCTTAAAGTCAAGGCATCCACCGTACGCCCTTAAATTTCCTGTTAAGAAATTTGAAAACCACAATTATAAACAAAGCTTCAAAAAAACTTATATCACGTCCGTTCGTGTCGGTCTTACGACAACGACACGTGCCAACAAGTTGGCACCTCCTGAAAAGCAAACCGCTTTGCTTTTCAGCCACTCGGGACTCAAAAATTTTTCGAAACTTTTTCCTGTCTCTGACACAAAAGACCCTTAAGGCCAGAACAAGAATTCAGTTTTCAATATTCAAGCCTGTCTGTGAACAAAAAAACCGCCTTTCAGGCGGCCGACAGACAAAAAAGAAGTCTGCTCTTAGCGCCGCCTTTTGAAACTGTTTCTTGTGGTATTCATACTGATAAAAAGAGTATAGTCTAAACCAAAAAAGATGTCAACCAGATGTAAACTGGGGACATCTTTTTTGCAAAAAACTATTTTATATAATCAATTATCCTCTATGAGAAACTTCTTCGCTCAATTTCGAGAGGAGACGCGAAGCGTGTTCCTTGCCACCCAGGCCGAAAGCGAGCGCGCCGCCCAAGGAGAGCATGGCGATGATACCGGTGAAAAGAACACTCATGTAGTATTCCGCAACTCCGAGCTGTCCAAGCGCAATAATGAAAGCAAATACCCAGACAGAATATTTCGCCAGAGCACCGAGCATATTTGCCGAGGTCAGATTCATGCTTCGAGAAGATGCCACGACTGCGCTAGACAGCGCGTCAGAAACAATTGAAGCAATTATCAAAATGAGAGCTGCGACAATAACCCGTGGTAGAAAACCCAATACATCGTATTGCAAGAAATCTTTAATGCTGTTTAGGCCGACCAAATCAAGCGAAGGCAGAAGGAAAACAACAATTACAAACCATTTCACTACTTGCCCGATAAAGTATCCGCTGTCCAGATTCATTCCCGCTTTTCTAAGAAAGTCGTCTGCCCTAATAGACCTAAACAGATTGTCTATTTTAAGAGAGCTGAAAACTTGCTCGATGGCGCGGGCTACGACATTGCCCAAAAGCCAGCCAATCACAAAAAAAACAACAGCCAGCACAAACTTCGGAGTGAACTGAACCAAACCCCACCACAATTCTTGAAGTGAAGCATTAAAAACGTCACCCCAGGTAAGCCAAATATTATTCATAGTAAAATCCTAATAAAAGCACACTTTTCTAAGTTCGACCTTATTAAAGTTCCAACCCCTATTATATCAAATCCTAGCCCTTTTTTAAGGCTTGTGTGGATAACTCCTAAGCATGCTTGTGCATGCCGGGCGACCCATGGATTTAGCTCTAAACGGGCTATGCCCGTCGAGCGACCTTTGTTAGGTTTAGCTCTTTGCCTTGCAAAAGAACCTCGTGCGGGTAGTCCAGGATGTCTCGGACCAGCTTATCATACATATTTAGCCTATAAATAAACTCTTTTGTCTCAAAAATGGCATAAACAAGCTCTACGCCAATCTCCGCTTCTAGTTTACGAATCCCCTTTTCAATCCTCGTTTTCTTCAGCTTATCCCCGACAATCAATAAATCCACCCGACTATCGTCATTTTTAATGAATACGCCAGAAACCACAATAAGTTTTACTCGCCCAACTTTTTTAAAATTGTCTAAAATAGTTTGTTTATTCAAGCTGTCGGACCGAACCAATAGCTCTTCGAATTCGCCCGCATATTTAAAAAAGGAATTAAAAGTCCACTCGGCAGAGCCAGAAGAGCGTTTTTTAATAAAATTAACGGAAGCTAGCAACCTGAGTTCTCGGCGAACGATCTCGGGGCCGACCCGGCTGCGCTTGACAATATCCTTAGTTTTGAAGCTTTTACCCCTATTGAGCAAGAATAACCGCATTATTTTCACCCTAGCCCCACTACCCAGTATTTTCCCAAAAATTTCCATAGGTAGCATTATAAAGCTTTTTTTAGAAAAAACAAGCGAAAAATCATAAACTTAATTATGGTTTTTCTGCACAATTAACTTGATGATAAAATTAGTAAATATTGCAAGGCCTGCCAGTGGTAACACTATAGCCTTTACTTGAGGAACAGCCTTGGGGATATTTTGGTATTGATTGAAAACCCATTATGGCTGACCCTGTAGCCCCTATGGTGCTAGAAGTTACGGTTACAGTATTAGACGTAGCTAGTTTGTCATAGCCATTAACAGCGAAGAGCCTGAATTCATAGGTGCCAGGGTTAACAATAGTGAAAGAACAATTGCCTGAAGTCCTGCCTGTTGGCCCAGCTGTTTGCGAACAAGTACTGGTATATTTCCAGTCAATGTAAGCTTTGTCGTCAGTGATATCCACTGTATAAAGTCCGACCCAATCGGAGGAAGTAGGGTTAGCGACATTTCCAAAATTTACCGTGACCGAGCCGCCAATTGGAACACTGCTTGGACTAGCAATTAAAAGAGGCAGAGGCGAATTATCTGCTGGATCTACAGTTAAAGTAAATTGCTTATTAGTGTAGAAATTCCCATCATTAAGTTTTACTGTAAAATTATAAGTCGCTGCAATTTTCGGATTACCTGATATTACTGCTGGAGATTTACAGGGTCCAACTACAGCCGCGCACACACCGACACCAAAGATGAAACCTGGAGGCAAAGAACCAGAACTGACACCCCAACTATATGAACCATCTCCGCCGGTAGCCACAACGGTTGTTTCATAATTGGCTCCCACTTTCGCATTAGGAAGTGGAGAAGAAGTGGTGATGGCAAGTGGAGAAGTCGAGCCTGTAACTGTAAAATTAAGAGCGTTACTCGTGCCATTAGCATTGGTAACTGAAACGCTGTAAGGTCCGGGAGAGGTTATGACTTGTATGTACAGGCAAGGATTTGGAGAAGCATATGCGCAAGCCGGAATGAGGTTGGTCGGTACGGTGAAGTTAATTGACGTACCATCGTAAGAATAGATATTCCTAATAACGCCGTTACCAAAATTAACAGTATTGCCCATTCCGTCGATCGGATCACAGACATTAGGATAACAATTCAAGTATTTGATAAACCCAGAACCGTAGACGGTCACGTTTGTACCAATTGGACCTGATGTTGGAGATAAAGAAGTAATAGTTACAGAAGAAATTATTGTGCCAACATTCACTGTGAACGAGTTTGAGTCGATTCCGCCACGGCAGTCATTTACTGTAACTTTGACGGTGTAGGTGCCGGCTTGGGTCCAGGTATGGGAAGCATTATAATTCCAGTTCTGGCCTGTGCCTTTTGGCGGATTCACCGGACACACTATAGCTCCTGCCACTCCTACTTCTCCCCAGTTCACTAACCATGAAAGGTCATCATTGTCGGCATCGGTTGCATACCATTTAAACGAAGCAGATTGACCTATTTTGACATCTGAAGGATTTGTGAATCCAGTTTTATTTATGATTGGAGAAGAATTTGTTGATATTATTCCACCTACTTTCACGCTCAAACTTGTTTGTGCGCTCTGTCCCCTGTCATTTGCGACAGTAAATATAGGTTTATATGTTCCCGCTTGCAGATAGCTATGGGTAAAAGTCGCTGATTGTTGCGCCAATGGACTCCTTAATGAATTTGCCGTTCCGTACGGATAAACATTTTCGTCTCCCCAAACAACTGAATATGAAAGATTTCCTCCACTGGAATCGGAAGCTGTGACACCCCAAGTTCCCTGCTCATTGACATTTAATGTCTGCGGTCCTTTTACTCCGCTGATGACCGGAGAAGAAGGTTTAACCAATACATTTCCAATATTATTGAGTACGGCCCGAGTAGCGGCATCAACTCTTCCGGTTATGGGAAGATCATTGTCTTCCTGGAATTCTCTGACAGCCCTAGCTGTTCGAGGTCCGTAATTTCCATCAATTTTCCCTAAATAATAACCTTCATCTTTTAGAATTTCTTGGAGTACAACAACACCGTTTCCTCTTGAACCGATTGTGAGTTCCTGATTAGATGAGATACCTCCTGAAGAACCGCCAGACCCTCCTCCTCCAGAAACAACACAAGGCTTGCCTGTGACTAAACTAAATAAATGACCGAGAGCACATTCAACGACTGGGATCGTGCCGCAAGGTTTCCCCGTCGTTGTGCTGTAGGGCCCTGCTCCAGTACAACCCGAATCATACGCACTGGCAGAATTTATATTAAAAGTAACTAAACCAAAAGCAAAGAGAAAAACGGACAAAGCTAATCTATATTTTTTCATATGCTTATAGCATACCCCCCCCTGTGCATTTGTCAAAGTCTTAGTTTCCACATTCTAATAGAGAACTGTAAAAACACTAGTATTAGAGCTCGTGCCATTTAGGTTGCTGACTGACACATTAAAATTCTGCGTACATGGCGCTTGAATACAATAGATAACACCCACTTGAGGCACGGTAAAAATAATGGAAGTGTTGTTAGAAGAATAAAGATTTGGAATTGTGGTGTTGCCGAAATTAACGGTATTACCGCCGTAGCTGAAGTTTGCTCCGCGAATGGTAACTTGTGTGCCGACAGGCCCGTAATTCGGAGAGAGGTAGGAAACGACCGGAGATTGAGAAGGAGGGTATGGCGTAGGAACGGGAAAAGAAATCTGCAGATTATTAAGTAACTGAAGAGTGTTGGCATCAAGATTGCCTGTTATGCTAAAACCATTGTCATCTTGAAATTCCCTGACGGCTCTGGCTGTTCGGCGCCCATAAATACTATCAATTTTTCCGAAGTAATAACCTTGATCTTTTAAAATTTGTTGAAGTATCATAACATCATTTCCCCTAGAGCCGATTGTAAGATATTGGTTGAGTAATATATTGCTGGAGTAAACATTGTATTGTGAGCCATATTGTGAGCCATATTGTGAGCCATAACAAAGCTGCCCGGTGGTTATGCTGTAAGGCCCCGCAGAAGTGCAACCCGAATCATAAGCACGAGCAGAATCCACACCAAAGTTAAATAGGGTAAAAATAAAAGCAAAAATAAGTAAAAACAATGTATATTTTCTCATATTTGTACTATACAACATTTAGAGTATTTGGCAATACTAATGCTGATAAAATCCTCTGGCTTCCGCATCTGGCAGCATTATAAGATTCACACCTTTTTGTTTGCAAAGCTCCATTATTTTCTCGTCATTAACCGAGCCACTAGTTGAAAAAATAGTTTTTATTCCGCGGGCAATAAGTACCTCCACTGCATCTGGAAAAGGAAAGAAGCTGTCGCTATATGCAACAGAATCTTTTAAATCTTTCTCTCCCGCGCGAAGAATCGCTAGATTCGCGGCCCCTACTCTATCCTGCTGACCCACTCCGTTGCCTAGTAGTTGTCCGTCTTTAACTAAAGTTATGGTATTACTATTTGATGTAGAGCCTATCGCCCAAGCGAGAATTAGACTGTCAAGGACCGTCCTTGACAGTTGTTTGTCAAAGACCGTCTTTGACATATTTGGTACAAAAGTATAATTCGGTTGAGTTAGAAATCCGCCGCGCACGTAGCGAAATCTATTAGTTGCGTCAAGAGAATTTTGTCCGACTTTTTCTATGGCAGGGTTTTGCAGGAGTCTGCACTTGCCTTTCTTGCGAGAAAGGATTTCTATGGCTTGTTCAGAAAACGACGGCGCAGCAACGATATCCAATAATCTGCGCGCACTCTCTGGGGAATATTTGCTGATTAATTCTTCAGCAATTTTTTCATCCACCGGAAAATTTAACATTACCGACCCGCCAAAGATCGCCCGCAGATCCCCTTGCAACATTTTATCAATAGTATCTAAGTCCGACTTCCCTACACCTGCTCCGCAAGCATTGCCGTGTTTAGCTCCAATAGCGATATTGGGAACAGAATTGAAATTTTTTTCAAACCCAGCGCCAATGTGCGTTACGGTTTGGATCATTCTATCCAAATCGCAGATGTTGTTATAGCTCAAAGGGTTACCCGCCACGAGTTGCCAATTATCAATTGCAAGTTTGTCTTCACTGTCAAGGACGCCCCTTGACACTTCATATAAGCTGGCTGGTTTTTGGTAGGCATTCTCGCCATAAATGCATTTTAAAACTTTCTTGCCGAAGATTCCTTCATATACACCATGGCTTAAATACTCGCTTGAGATGGAGCAGTAACGCGCTACGACTGCTTCAGCTTTACTCGCTAAATTATTCAAAAATTCTTCTCGGTCTGGCTCTCCTGTTTTTTTCAGCCACTCAATCACTTTTGCTCTATCAGCAGGATCACAAATCACAATGCGCCCGCCTTTGGCCGCAGAACGTATCATCGCCGGCCCGCCGATATCTGTCTTTTCTATTACAGACTCTTTAGTTGCTTCCGGTTTATTTATTTCTTCTTCCAAGGGATACAAGTCAGAACAAACTAGATCAATCCAAGGAATATTATATTTTTCCAATTCGGCTAAGTGTTCAGGTGTATTCAGTGCTAAAAGTCCGCTGTGAATTTTCGGGTGTAAGGTGACTACACGATGCGAGAGAATTGCGGGCATACCCGTAATCTCGGCAATATCCGTAACAGGTATTCCAGCATCGGAGAGATGTTTAGCAGTCCCGCCAGAAGAAATTATCTTCCAGCCCAAGTTTACTAAACTTTGAGCAAAGTCAGTAATTCCATCTTTGTTGTAAACAGAAATTAGAGCTGTCTTTTGTCTCATAAAGTATTTTTATTGTAGTCTTTTCTGTTTATTATTTCAACTCTTATATTCTCTTGGATAATTTATGTGCATTACCATGACTAAGCATCCCAAAATACGACTGCGTAGATTCTTCTTTGGGATCTTCTTTAAATCTTTTCAACATTCTTCTTTTTGTCGCTGTCCTTAAAACCCGATGATATGGAAAATGCACCCAGCCCAGAAAATCCATACCGGAAGCAATAGTTTTAATGAAAACCTTGTCCGGATGCAGTGAGAGCTTTAGGCTCTCACTGAGAAACTTGGAGATTTTTGGTAGCAGGTTTTTAAGATACATTTTGTTATTTTGCAAAATTACAAAATCATCTGCATACCTAATATAGTATTTTACTTTCAGTTGTCTTTTCACAAACTGATCAAATTCATTCATGTATACGTTTACTAAAAGCTGGGAAGTTAGATTTCCTAACGGTAAACCTGTTTTACATATATCCGCTATAGCGTAAATGTGTCCGGTGGAAGAAAAACTATCTATTACTCGGGACAGCAACCAAAAAATGTTCTCGTCCTTGATGTGTTTGACTAAAATCTTTTTCAGAATTTTATGATCGATATTCGCGAAAAACTTTTTGATATCGCACTTAAGGACCCAGCAAGTTCGTGTGTTGTTTCTGGAAACTTTACGGTAAAAATCGCGAAATCTGTTCATCGCCTTGTGTGTTCCCTTCTCCACTCGGCAGGAGTACGAATCGTGGAAAAATTTGGAATCAAAGTACGAATACAGTTCTTGGTATATTAGGTGATGAAGTAACCTATCGCGAACTGTGGCTTTGTGAATTTGTCTTGGCTTTGGATCAGATATATTGAAAGCCGCATAACTTCCATGTTTATAAGTTTTGTTTTTCAAATCGTTAAAAAGGTCAAATATATTATCCATCAGTCTGGCTTGAAAAAGTATCAAATCTTTCTTGTCTTTCTTGTCATGTAGAAATTCCTGCCAGGCTTTGAGCAGTTTTTCTATAGTTATGATATTATTGTAATTGTGAATAAATTGCCTCATATCTCCGGGACCCCCCCCCTCAGCGCCCTCGGCGCTTCTAAAGGCAAAAGCGGCCTACTCTCTTTGGTTTAAAAATTATAATGATTTTCCAAAAGCGCATCGCTACACTTTGGGCGGAAAGATAGAAGATTATTTCTTGGGTCTTTTAGAAAATATCTTTATTTCAATCTATCTTCCGCCAGAAACTAAAATATCGCGGCTCATAATTGCAATTTCCAAACTTGATGGCGTAAAATTCTTCCTGCAAATTGCATGGGAAAATAAATGTTTGAAGGACGATAAATACTCAACACTTTCTGCCCAACTGGAAGAGGTCGGCAGAATGTTGGGTGGGTGGAAGAAAGGCCTAGAAAATAAACAGCAAAAGAAAACTCCTCCGCCATAGACGAAGGAGAAACAGCGAAGTTTCGGGGTGAAGACGTGATGCTCGTAGTTCGCGTTCCAGATATTGTCGTTCGAGAACTTGTAGACGTTTGCGTTCGGCTGACCACCATTCACGTTCACGTTAGCCACGGATCTTGTAGGATGAGCCATCTAATCCACTGCCGATCTGATCATAATTTAATATAAAAGATCGTGCTGTATATTATTTGAGGGTATAAAACCCTTCCAACTCACCCCACCAACTTTTATGTTTTTTGTTTTAAAAAAGAATTTACTCTTTCGTAAGTACAGGAACCGACGAAACTCTCAAATTGATTTTTAAATAATCACGGCTTGGAGCCTTAACCGCAAGCATTTCCCGATTACGATATTTAGTATATAAAAAATTTTAGAAAGGGTCAAAGGGAAAAAGTTTCAAAGTAACAAATGAAAAACCGTTCCTCCAGTTCGGTCTTTCACACGAGTGGAGAAACGGTTTGATAAGAACAAAGTTACTGTTGCGGGGCGAAGACGAGATGCTCGCAGCGCGCGTCCCAGATATCGCCGTACGAGAACTTGCAGACGTGAGCGTACGGCTGACCACCAAGCACGTACACGAGAGCCACGGAACCATCTTCCAATTCAAAGAAGTTCCCGTAGCCTCCCCCTCGGAGTTTCGAGGGATTGTCGGTGACGAACTGCGCCACCTGACTCCGTGTCCAACGGAGCCGGTTTTCGCCGAGACTCCCAAAGAACTCGGCAATGGTCCCATCCGCCACCAGCTTGAAGCCAGTGGCTTTGGTCGCCTCGGTCGGCTTTCCCGAGGCGCTCAACCCCGGGATCGACTCGGTGCCGAGGGTAGCACCGACGACAAGATCCACAAAAAGGCTTTTGAGGTAAACTTTCACCTCGTCTGCCTTTTTCGCGACCTTTTCCGTAGCGGTCGCGACGACCACCCAGCACGGCTCCCGACGTGCGAACCGCGCCAATTCCGCGCCCCACTCGCCGCCCCGTTGGGAAGCAAGCTTAACCGCGACATCGTAGAGAACCCCAAGCCACTCGCCCGGGATCGTCAGGATCGTCGCAACCAACTTGCCGAGCATGGTGAAATCCATGGTCAGCCTCCTTACTGTTTAGATCGGACCTATTCCCTTTCGCCACAGCTCTCTAGCGTCAAGGGGGCATCCTTGACATCACAAAGCTATGGCGAGTTTCAAATTCACAGGTATTTTAAAGAGCTTATTACTCTATATATTATACTACACTTTATGTCCATTTGTCAAATTTTTTGACAATAGATTTTATTTCAACTCAACCTTGCCACACATAAATTCCTGCTGGAATTTTGCGCCGACCCCGCCTCCTCCGACCTGGGTCGGAGTCCGGCCGAAAAGTCGAGCTATTTTATTTAAGCTCGACTTTCCCGCCAGCTTCTTCAATCTTTTTCTTTAATTCGTTGGCTTCTTCTTTCTTCATACCTTCTTTCAAAGTTGAAGGAGCGGCATCCACTAAATCTTTAGCGTCTTTAAGACCAAGACCTAAGACTTCTTTGACAATTTTCATAACAGCAATTTTCTGCTCCCCGGCCGAGGCGAGGACGACTGTGAAGGTAGTCTGCTCTTCACCAGCTGGCGCCTCACTAGTTCCGCTTCCCGCCGGTACAGCGGCCACGGCAACGGCCGAGACTCCGAATTTCTCTTCAAGAGCTTTCACGAGCTCGTGGAGATCGGCAACCGACATTGTTTCTATTTTTTCAATCAGATCCTTAAATTTATCCATAATAATTATAATTAACTTTTAATTTTTGATATTTCATTTAATACAACAGCAAACCGCTGTATCGGTGAATTGATCAGGTTCACGAATTGCGCATACAGAACTTCTCGGCTCGGGATCATGGCGATCTCTGTCATCTTCCCGGCTCCGATGAATTTACCCTCGAAAATTCCGCCCAAGATATTCATGATGCCCTTGTGAGCTTTCTGGAAATTGTAAATTTCGCGTGGTGAGGCCATCTCGTCTTTTGAATATGCGATAGCAACTTCGCCGGCAAGTTCTGGAAGCTCCCCCAGAGCTTTCCCTTTTAGCGCGCGGGCAAGCAGGGTTTTTCTGGAAACTTTATAATTCACTCCTTCCTTTCGGAGGTCCCGGCGCAATATGGTCTCATCGCTCACTTTCAGGCCGTGAAAATTAACAAAGACCAGAGATTCACTTTCTTGTATTGCTCCTTCGAGTTTCTTGATTATTTTTTCTTTTTTCGATTTTTGTAACATGATTGATTTTCTTGAGCAAAGCGATTAGAAAATCATCACCCCGTTAAATAAAATCCCTTGGATTTCAGCTTTTGCTTGGCAAAAGCTATTTAACTGGGGTAAAGAAAATTATATTCACTTCGTTCATTAATTTTCTAAACAAATCCCTACCCTGTGAAATAAGATTTGAGCCGGTTTTTAAGAAATAATTTACCATAATAAGTCTTCAGGTATTTTTCACGATGCACGGCATCTTTCTTGTCTAGACAAGCTTCAGAGTAAATTAATTCTAAGGGTCTACGTTGTTTAGTAGAAATAACTTGGCCTTTCGAATGTTGCTCAAATCTTGATTTTAAATCTTCGGTATATCCTGTATATAAGTCTTTATCTTTACGAGACAACAAAACGTATATGTAATAGAATTTAACCATATTTAAAATCATTTCACAGGGTTAAAGAAAATATAGTCGCTAGGCTCCTTATTTTCCATTAAAAAAACGGCGAACCGCCGAATCGACCCACTGGGCAGGACTTATGGTCGCCTGCTTTCTTTGCGGTAAATCTACTATAGCATAAACCTTCTACTTTGCAAAGTAACTCACCAAAAAAATGCCGAGCAAGCCCAAAAGTATCATTCCGGCAAAAAGAATCAGAGTTTTGAGAAAGTGTTTGGTGAACATTTAATTATACATCTTTTAATTTGCCGTGCTTGGTTGTTTTCCAATGGTCTACGGCTACCCTTTGAACTTCTGGGAAAGAGATGAGGGTTCCTGATGAAACTTTTCTTCCTGGTTTAGATCCCCCGAAAAGTTCAAAGGTCATAGGAACATCCAAAGTAACTCCATACCCAGGAACTACTATTCCTCTTTCTTTTTCAGGCTGATTTTCTGCAACGACAATGTAATCTTCTTTGTAATCTTCTTTGTTGTGAACACGAGATTGATCATTGGGGCGAAAAAATTCAACCTTAACAGTAAGTCCTGCCTTTTTAAAATCTTTGCGGATTGAATTGAGAATAGTTTCCGGCTTCTCCCATTGAAAATCAGACCATTTTTCCAGAGCAATCTTGGTAATTAAAGTTAAAGTGGCTTCGCGCTCTTTTTTCTCTCTTTCTTTTTCTAACTCTGATTTCTCGGGTACAACTTCAATTGCTTCAGGTAAAGGTTTTCCAGCAAGAAGACTAAAGAGTTCACCCGGATTAGCTTGAATTTCTTGTAATCTTTCCAGGGGCATAATATTAATCATGCCTCCGACAACTTGTTTGAAATCATTTATAAGACGACCTTTTGATAAACCATAGTGAGCTTTAACATCTAAAGTTACTATGCCTCCTCTCGGACGACCCATTTTGGGAAGTTCTTCTGGATAATCTGTACCTAAAAGCAAATCTTCCAAAACCTTTATATTTCGTAATAAAATTATTGCTTGCTTCCTTGTGATTGTATTAATATGCTGCCAAGCCAAATTTTTCAGAGCTGTCCTTTGTTGTTCACTGGACTCTGCAACCGCAGTTCCAACATTGGGAAAACGAAGTAAATTTGATTCGGGATTCATAGCTTTCGGATTATATCACAAAATTAAGTTTCACAACGGACGGTCATTCACTAAGTTAATGATACCCACCAAACCAAAAAATGATAAATAAAATAATAAAAACAACAAGTAAAGAATGCCAAATATCCCAATGCGAATATATGTTTCTTTTCTTTAGAAAATCTGAGAACATTTCATTCCCTTCTAGGAAAATAATGAAAGGTAAAATAGCTATTGCAAACCAAATTTTAAAAATAACTTCAAGCATTTTATAATTATATAATAATACCGTCAAAAAACAATGAAGTGTTTTTTGCTTTAGAAAGGTTTATAGTATAAGAAAATCGGTTCTTCGTCACAAAATGAGGAGGGAAAGATGGTAATGCCCGACGTCTGCCCTTCGTGTAAGCGTATTGTTCCAGAGTCAGCAACCGGCCGTGTTGCGCAAGGAGTACGCACGTTTTTCTGCAATGACGAGTGTTGGCTCGCGTTTCGGAAGCGAGTGAACGCTCACAAAACCACCGACGGACAGAGCATGCCCGTCAGCATCATTAACCTTCTCTGCTTTTGGAGGAAACGATGATCTGGCACCCTTTCAATGTGACCTGCCCCGACTGCGGGCAGGAGATGGAAACCACCCATGTCAGCTTTCGGGCTGACGGGATGGTGGCGGTGGAAGGTCGCTGTGAAAACTGCGACCACTTCACGGACATTCGTGTCCCAGTGGAAGAGGTACTTGCGAATTGTCGCAACCTGGACAATCCGCAAAACATGGACTTCAACCTGGAAAACTTCCGTCCGAAAGGACGGGCGAACTAGGAGGTCGCAATGCAGCTCATCTGCTACATCTGCCGAGAGGAAATATGTCAGATGAAAAAAAGGGGCAAAATTGAGAAGGTTTATGATTTTTGCCCAAAGTGCCACAAAATGATGAGCGACGAATTCGAGGAGCAGTTTCGTAAGCGTAAGCTTCGACTGCTCCTGGAAGAGTAATGAAACATCACCCCAGAAAAAGGGGCAGGGCGGCAAGCGTAAAAAACTTGCCGCCCTTTAAAATTATATTTGAATCTAAATATTAAACTAAAAAAGCGAACGCTCCGATTTTTCACGAAACGCCCGCCGTTTTTGATTTTTGCCCTTTGGGGCGG
>Ga0209541_10011992_pt1 | contig 13471 bp, 10 predicted proteins | sample RifCSPlowO2_01_FD_184027 | JGI IMG/M metagenome (GOLD analysis project Ga0209541, IMG submission 184027) | Groundwater microbial communities from Rifle, Colorado - Rifle CSP2_plank lowO2_0.1 (SPAdes) (version 2) | ecosystem: Environmental > Aquatic > Deep subsurface > Groundwater | place...
TCCAAGATCTCGGGCGTGGAGCGATAGTTCTCTTCGAGCAACACCACCCGGGCGTTCGGCCAGTCCTGCTCAAAGGCGAGAATGTTCCGGTAGTCGGCGCGGCGCCATGAGTAAATGGATTGCGAATCGTCACCAATGGCGAAGACATTGCCCCGTTTTGCCGCCAGGTGCCGCACGAGTTCGTACTGGCTCGTGTTCGTATCCTGATATTCGTCAATGTGCAGGTATCGGAAGCGGTCCTGCCAGCGCTCGAGGATCTTCGGGTGCTTCCGGAAGATGCGAACCGCATGGAAGATGAGGTCGTCGAAATCGAAGGCGTTCGCAAGTTCGAGCCGCTGCTGGTAGTTCTGGTAGATTTTCGCGACGGTCCGGGAGAACAGCTCGGGCCCGTCGCGCCCCTCGTATTCGTCCCAAGCGACAAGGTCGTTCTTGAGCCCGCTGATGATGGACGCGACGAGCGAGGTCGGATAGGTCTTGGCGCTGATGTCGAGTTCCTTCATCACCTCTCGGAGGAGGGATGCGGCGTCATCCTCGTCGTAGATGCTGAACGATGGCTGGTAGCCGATGGCGCCGGCCTCGCGGCGGAGGATGAACGCGGCGAAGCTGTGGAAGGTGCCGATCCATGGCTCGCTCTCCGGCCTTCTTCCTGAACCCTCGCCCGGGGCGCGGTCGCTTGCGGCGAGGAGCAGGCGGACGCGCTCGCGCATGCCTTCGGCTGCCTTGTTGGTGAAGGTCACGGCTAGGATTTCCCGCGGCGCGTGTCCGGTGGCGATGAGGTAGGCGATGCGGTGGGTGAGCGCTCGCGTCTTGCCCGAACCCGGTCCCGCGATAACCAACACCGGCCCCTCGGTGGCGGTGACCGCTTCTTGCTGGCGTTCGTTGAGTCCTTTGAGGATGAAATTCGTGTTCGGGAGGGGCATATCCGGTTGAGCGCTGTAATGCCAGGGCAAACATCCGTCGTCGGTCGCGGAGATGAGTATTCCCGGCCGGGGCGAGATGTCCATCGTAGCAAAATCATTGTTTTTTGGCGAAAAACAGGGCGACGGAGTGCGCCAGCCACGCTTTCCCCAGGCCATCCACACCCCCTTCCCCCATGGCGGGATGATGGGGTATACTGGGAAAGGTGTTCTCCAAGCGATAGAGAAGACCTGTAAATACTAGGAAATTCTGACGAACTGTCCTGCTGAAATGCTGGATCCCGAGGAGAATTCTTTATTCGAACCAAACAGCGTCCGCCCGAGGACATCGCTTGGTCCGGTTGCGGTCCGAAAGCAGCACGTACGACCACATCGCTTCTTCATCAAAAGAAGCATTTGGTTTTTTATGGGAACATGCTCGCGCCAGCGGGCATTTTCATTGCGTTCGTCTTCGGATTGCTGGCACCCGCCCGCGCAGACGCCGGCGTTCTCTCTTCCCTGTTGAAGTTCTTCGGAAAATCCGGCGAGATCGAGGAAACCGTTCCCCCGTTCATCCCGAAGACCCGCGCTTCCGAGCTCTCGGCACTCGAGGCCGATCCGCGCCCGCCGCAGGGAGGCGACGTTCCCCGAACTGAGGAGAGTTCCCTCATGGTCGAGGATAACGCGCTCGCCCCGTCCATGAACCCTTTTGGCGCGAGCGCCACAGCTGAGCCGGTCGGAGGCCTCATCTTCGTCTACACCGTCCGTTCGGGCGACACCATCGCGTCCATTGCCGAGGCGTTCGATGTTTCGACGAACACCATTCTCTGGGCGAACGGCCTTTCAAATCCGCGCGGGCTCCGCGCCGGAGACCAAATCATCATCCTTCCCGTGACCGGAGTTCAGCACACGGTCCAGAAGGGCGATACGGTTGCGAGCATCGCGAAAAAGTACCGCGCGGACGTCGCGGACATCCTCGAGTCGAATGGACTTGCCGAGGATGCGAGCATCGCGGTGGGGAGCGTTATCCTTGTCCCCGACGGCGAACTTGCCGCGCCCGCGCCGGCCTCCCCACGTCCGTCCGCGCCAAGCCGTTCGTTTGCAAACCTTCCGACCCTGCAGGGTTATTACCTCCGTCCGATCAGCAGCGGGCAGAGGTCGCGCGGGATTCACGGGTATAACGGCGTTGATCTCGCGAATTCCTGCGGCATGCCCGTGGTCGCTGCCGCAGCCGGGCAGGTCATCATTGCGCGTTCCGGCGGCTGGAACGGCGGGTACGGGCGTTACGTCGTTATCAGCCATCCAAATAACACCCAGACCCTCTACGCGCATCTCAAAGAATTGAGCGTTGACGTGGGCGCGACGGTCGGCCAGGGCGATGAGATCGGTCTCATCGGATCGAGCGGCAACTCGACCGGGTGCCATGTCCACTTCGAAGTCCGCGGGGCGAGGAATCCGTTTTAGTCGAGTCTGCCCGCGGGTAGAGAAAGAATGCCTCCGCGGTCGGGGGTTATTCTTTCTCTTTTTCTTTTGTCCAGTCCTCTATCGCCTGGGGCGCTTCCCCGGCTTTGATGAATTTTACCCCGGGGAAATGCTTTTCCAGCGTTGGGATCGCCCCGTAGCAGTGCTCGTTTACGAGCACCCCGGCGATTCCCTCTTTCATGGATTTGTCGATCTCCGAGATAACAATGAAGCTGCCGGAGTCGTACGGTCCCACCGCCCCCATCGCGCCGCCGGCTTGTTCGTTCTCGTCGGTCTCTCGAAGCGGCAAGGTGTGGAATGGCCTTTTCGGGTCAATACCCTCCGCCAAAAGCGTGTTTAAGAATTTGAGTTGTTCGCCCATAGATCCCTTCGCGAGTCCATGCGCCTGAAAACGTTTTCCGATCTCCGGGCGAATATCATGACGACCGATCATCAGTTCTGTCCAATCGTACCGTCCTTCATCCATCGGGCCGGAAGGTTCGCGCGTGTAGTTCCGAATGAATGCGCCTGCTTCGTTTGCAAGCTGTTTTATTTCCTCCTCACTCAGAGGCGACTTTTTTCCTTCTGCCGTGGTGAGACGCTCCTCGGTTAGCCGATTGACCATTCCCGACCATACTTTATACGCTTCAGGATTTTGAGAAAAATCAAAGTTTATCTTCGTGCCAGGAGGATGGCCTTTCTGCACCTCCGCGACTTTTGACGTCATGCGGCCTAATAATTCCTGTTCTTCGGGGGTAAATGTTCCCTTCAACTCCGTTCCTTCCACAACGTGGCCGATGATATCACCGACGGCGGCTTCCTGAGCGAGAGTATTCGGATCTTGTTCGGTTCGTTCGCTCTTTTCCGGATCGAGCATATTACATACTGACCGTTATTGCTCCTTTCTGATACCGCTTGTTGATCTCCTCCTCGATTTCGCCCCGCATGCGGCCGTAGGTCATGCGGGAGTATTCGCGGATGGCCGCGCCCCGCGCGCGGTCAATGGGCTCGGGCGGCAGAGTTTTGATATTGAACGGCCGCGAGGTCTCGCCATTGATGAGGAGTTTCACGTAGGCGTTGTGATTATCAATGTTCAACAAGTCCTGGCCTGAGAATACTGGCTGGAATTGTTGTTCGAGAATTTCAGCATCATCCGATCCGATGCGGAAGGAGGCCAAGGAGCCGACGTTCCCGAACACGGCCTTGCGGATCTCGTCCGTGAGCTGGCCGAGGAACTGGTGCGCCATGATGAGGTCGAGCCGGTATTTTCGCGCTTCGGAAAGGATCGTGGCGATGGACGGCGTGGTCACGTTCTGGAACTCGTCAATGTAGAAATAGAAGTCCCTGCGCTCGGATTCGGGGATGTCGGTGCGGGAGAGCGCGGCCATGAGGACTTTCCCGACGAGGATGAGCCCGAGGAGCGATGAGTTGAGCTCGCCCAAGCGGCCCTTCGAGAGATTGATGAGGAGGATTTTTTGTTCGTCCATCACGCGCCGGAAATTGAACGCCGAGCGCTCCTGCGCGATGATCGGGCGCATGATGTCATTTGCAAGGAACGTGTCGAATTTCGAGGTGATGTAGGGCGCCATGTTCGCAAGCGACGCATCACCCCCCGCTTTCTCGGCCATTTCGCGCCAGAACGTTTGGACCACGACGTTCGTCGAGCGCGAAAGTTTTTCTGCCCGGAAGGCCTTGTCCACGAAGATGCGCTCCACCTCGAGGAGCGTGTTCCCGGATGCAGGGTCGTCCATGACGAGGAGGGTGGCATTCCGGAAGTATTGTTCGAACATCGGGCCCATGGATTCGGGGACCGCGCCATAGAGTTTCTGGAAGATGGAGAAGAGCTCGTTCACCACGAACGTTTTTTCGTCGGGGCGCGAAAGGTCGTATTCGAGCATATTTAAGCCCAAGGGCCGTTCGGTGTCCGCGGGGTTAAAGTAGATGACATCGTTCGCGCGTTCGGGCGGAACCGCAGCAAGGAGCGATTCGGCGGTATCGCCGTGGGGGTCAATGAAACAGACCCCCCTCCCCGCGCCAATGTCCTGCCGGATCATGCTCATCATGAAGTTCGTCTTGCCCGTGCCGGTCTGTCCGACGATATAGAGGTGCCGCCGGCGGTCGTCCTCGCCGAGGTACGCGTCCCGCGTCTCACCGCGAAAGACGCTCGTGCCGAGACGCAACCCGGCGCGGAGCATACTCACGGGCGGGGGCGCTTCGCGCGCCTTGACCGCGCGGAGCTTCGGCGCTTCGAGCGGGACGTTCGGGAGGTGCCAGATACTCGTCAATTCTTCGCTCGAGAGGATGAGTGCGGTTTTCGGGTCGAACAAGCGGAAGGAAAAACGGAAGAGCGAACGCGAGCGCTCGCGGCCGGCGAGGGGCCGGACCACAAATTCGTTGAGGCCCGGGTCCGTGTGCTGCAGGAACGCGGCGCCGATATCGTGGACGATTGCCGTAGCGCGTTCCTCGGTCGCGGCGGACCCGATAATGCGGACGTTCGCTTCAAACAGGGGCTTTGCTCCCTTGGTCTCGATGAGGCGCACCTGCTCCTCTTCCTGCGGGCTCAGGCGGTGCTGCGATTCGGGCTCGTTCGGACTTTTCCGGGATTTCTGGCCTGTTGCCTGCGCCGCCGCAAGCCCTCGTTCAACCGCATTCCGCGGGCTCAAGGGCGACTTCCCGAGGTATATTTGTTTTGCGTGGCCCGCGATTTTTCCCGACCACTTGCCCGCGGCCGGGCGCGCCACGATCTGGAGCGCCGCCCCCTCCCCGGTGTGCGCGATCCGGGAGAAGGCGTTGGCAAGCTCGCGCAGGGGGTCGGTTTCCAGGCGCCGATATGTCTTGAGGGGGAGGATGGGCGAGCGCTTGAGCGTCAGCGTCGCCGCCGCGGCAGCGCCCGTTGGATTGAAGATGTTATAGTCCTCCACGGGCTGGATGTGCGCGTCGGTAAAGGTGCTCTCGATCATTTTTTCTGCCATTTGCGCGAAGCGCCGCGGCACGGCGATGTACATGGCGATTTCCTCGCCGATATGGGGCACGGTGATCTCGAGGGCAAAAGCGGGCTTCCCGGCGATGGCGGTTTTCCACCATGGTTCGCGGATCGCGCGAAGTCCCGCGTACACCTTTTCCATGATGCTAATGCGATCGCGGAGTTCCTCGAGGGGTATGCTTTCCTGGCTCGTGATGCGCGGGAGCGATACGGCCAAGAGCCGGAGGTTGAGCGAGCGCCACACGGCATCGCGCGATTGGCGGCGGTGGAGAAGAAACGCCGCGACCCCGAGGAGGATGAGCACGGCGACGAGCGAAAAGTAGCCGATGAGAAACGGGCTCATGGCGTTTAGAGCGCTTTCAACTGTTTTGCCTGGATGAGGCGGTCGTAGTATTGATCCTGGAGCGTGTCGTGGAGCTCGTCCATGAGCCAGGGGCTCGCGCGCCGCGCGACTTCGGCCGCGGCGCGAACCCCCTTCGTGAGCGCAATGCCGATGAGGGTTTCGAGTTTTTTCTTATCCTCGGGCGCGGCTACAACCGCCGCGTGATGCCCGGCGATATCTTGCGGCAGGGGGGGCGGCGGAGTCGGCGTGTCGCTCGGGGGAGCAGGGGCGAACGATTCCCCGTATTTTTCATGAAATGCCTCGCGGAATTCCTCGCGCTCGTTTTCCGGAGCGTTTTCAGCGCCAACCGCGGCTCGCTTTTCGCGGAGGAGCGATTCGAGCTCGGCGATTTCGCGTTGGAGAATTCCCTGTTCCGCGCCGGGTTCAGCCATGGCGCCAGTATAGCACGGCGTTTGTTCCCTAGCGTTCAACCCCCGGGCGATACTGGAGCGCTTCAAGAATATGCGGAGCGGCGATGCGCTCGGCGCCGGCGAGGTCCGCGATGGTGCGGGCAACCTTGATGGTGCGGTAGTAGGAGCGCGCCGACATGTGGAATCGTTCGTAGGCCCGGCGCAGAATCTCGCGCGACGCGTCGTCGAGCGCGCAGTGGGTTTTGAGTTCGCGGAGGCCGAGCGAGGCGTTGGTGGCGGACGCGAGGGCGCGATAGCGCGCGCGCTGGCGGCTCCGCGCCTGCTCCACCCGTTCGCGCACTGCGGCTGACCACTCGGCGCCCGCCGCCTCGGGGGCGTCGAGTTTGGCAACGTCAACCGGTCCCACCTCAATGGCAAGATCAATCCGGTCCAAGAGCGGTCCCGAGACCCTGCGCTGGTATTTGGCAATGGCCCCGGGTGTACAGACGCACGGGCTTTGGGGGTTCGTGAGATTCCCGCAGGGGCAGGGGTTCATCGCGGCGATGAGCACGAAATCCGCGGGGAAGCGCACGCTCGCGTTTGCGCGGGCCACGGTGATCACTTTATCTTCGAGCGGCTGGCGGAGGGATTCGAGGACGTGGCCGGGGAACTCCGGGAATTCGTCAAGGAAGAGAACCCCGCGATGCGCCATCGTCACCTCGCCCGGGCGTATGGGCGATCCGCCGCCGGTGATGGCGACGGCGGATGCGGTGTGGTGCGGGCTCCGGAAGGGACGCGTCGTCACGAGTTCATGGCGGTGCTTGAGCGCACCGGCAACGCTTGCGATTTTCGTGACCTCGATGCGTTCGTCCTCGGTGAGCGCCGGGAGTACGCCTGCCGACGCCCGCGCGAGGAGCGTTTTTCCGGTGCCCGGCGGTCCCTGGAGGAGGACGTTATGTCCCCCGGCGGCCGCGATTTCAATGGCGCGTTTTGCTTGCTCCTGCCCGCGGATGTGGGCAAAGTCAATGTCCGGTTCGGGATACTCCGCCGGGATATCCGCGCGGGGCGTTGGCGCGATGGTGCGCCGTCCCTCAAGGTCATCGAGCAACTCCTGGAGATGCCCCGCTTCTCTGACGGTGATGCCATCAATGAGCGCGGCTTCAATGCCGTTCCCGCGCGGCACGTAGAATGAGCGGAACCCGGCGAGGCGCGCGATAATGGCCATGGGCAATACTCCGGCTACCGGCTTGATCGAGCCATCGAGTCCCAATTCCCCGACAAAGAGTGAGCCCGCCGGGTCGAAACGCGCCTGCCCCGAAGCGAGGAGATAGGCAAGAGCAATAGGAAGATCGAAAAGCGGCCCCTCCTTCCGGATATCGGCCGGGGCCAGGTTCACGATGAGGCGTTCGCTTTTTTTGTGGGGCGGGCGCGCGCCGATGTTGCGGATGGCGACGCCGATCCGCTCCCGCGACTCCTGCACCTCCTTGTCGGCGAGTCCCACAATGGAAAAAAGGTGGAGCCCCGGGGAGAGATCCACTTCAACGGTGATGATGGCGGCGTCAAGCCCGATGGGCTCTGCGGCGTGGAGCGTGACCATGGCGTGAGGCAGGAAACAGGAAACAAGAAACAGGAAACAGCGGGCGAGAATCAGGAATTATGAATTATGGATGATGCGATAGCGTATGCCCTCATCCATAATTCCTTATTCCCCATTCATAATTCGCCGCGGGGCTCGTGCGCGGTGTCGTATTCGGCGGCGGGGTTGGCGCAGAGGCGCTCCTCCGGGATCGGTTGACCGCAGGTCTTGCAGGCGCCATACGAACCGTCGCGCATCCGTTCGAGCGCCCGGCGCACACTCCGGAGCCGTCCCTCGAGGCCTTGTTCACTGGCGAGATCCGCCTCGTACTCTTCCCGGATATCGGCTTGCTCCTCCTCGTCGGGGAGTTCGCCTTTCGCGGCGTCTTTCGGGAATCCGGCATCCCAGTCGTCCTTCATCCGGGGATCCTTTGTTGCAAATGACGCAAGCTCCGCCTCGAGGCGGATGCGCTCCGCCTCGAGCGCGCGCTCCAATTCCTGCACGAGTTCGGGGTTCATAGCGGGTTCAGCGTTCATCGAGGAGCCGCGCGATGACCGCGCGGAGCGACTCCTCGGAAGTCGCCATGATGATACGGCGCTTCGCGGGGAAGTACAAGGCGCCGATGCCGATGTCGCGGTCCGGATCGAGCGCCCGCCAGCGGTATTCGATGTTGCTGAATGACGCTGGGTGCCACGCGGTCGCGGTTCCCGTGGCGGAAGCGCCCATGAGCAGCACCGCGAGGTCGCGTTCGAGCGTTGGTTCCCAAAGATCGAGCGCGCGGAGCGCCAGGGTCTCATCCTTGACGGCGAGCGTCATGCCGAGGCGCGGCCCCGCCGCCTGGTGGTAGAGGAACCACTGCGGCAGCGGCTCGGTCGCCCGGAGGAGGTCTCCCGGCGGATTTGCGCCGAGCGTTTCGAAGAATTGGCGAGCAGACATTGCCGCAGGCGCGGCGTTTTCCCGGCGGACGCCGATGATGATGCGGGTAAAGGAATTCTCCGGCCGCGGCCAGCGCGCCGCCTCAGGGAAAACCGCCCAGAGTTCCGGCGTCGCGGCGCCGACGGTAAAATCCTGGATATTCTCGAAGAAGAGGAACGCGGCCGGCGGCGGTATCGGGGGCGGGACTGGCGCAATAATCTCCGGGATGCGCCGTCCCCAAATGAACACCGCGATGAGGATGGCGATGACCATGATGAGCGCGATGGCGAGGGCGGAGAAGACGACATGGGTGCGCTGCTGGCGCTCATGATGCGCCGCCACGCCGCCCTCCATCGCGGCGATGGAGAGGAGCGTCGGCTTCGTGGATTTCAGGAACGTTGAAATGTCGGTCTCCATGGTCCGGAGTTCGGGGTCGCGGACACGCTCCGATGGGTGGCCGGGCAAGAGCGGTTCGTCGGGCATAGCACTGCTTCACGGTTAGCGTCGGAAACGAGGCGGCCGGGGGCCTCTACGATCGTCGCGCGGATGCGGCGGCCGGTAGCTCGGCGGGGCATTCCGCGATGCCTCTTGGCCTCGCGCGATATCTTCCTCGGAGTATCGGCCGGGCACGCTTTTGAGCGAAAAATTGAGCCGGCCTTGATCGTCAATGTTCCGGACCATGACCGGGATGCGGTCACCGATGTTCACCACATCCTCCACCGCGTTGACGCGCCAGGGGGCGAGTTCGGAGATGTGGATGAGCCCCTCGGTTTTGGGCGCGACCTCCACCATGGCCCCGAAATCAAAGACGCGGGTGACGGTGCCTTCGAGGAGCTCTCCGGGTTTGTATTCTTTGGTGATCTGTTTGATCATCGCGAGCGCTTCGGCCATCCCTTCGGCTTTGACCGAGGTGACGAAGACCGTGCCGTCGTCCTCCACCGCGATGTCCACTCCGGTCTGGTCAATGATGCCGTTGATTATTTTGCCGCCGGGTCCGATGAGCGCGCCAATTTTCGCGGGGTCGATCTTCACGACCGCGATGCGCGGCGCGAAGGGCGAAAGGTCGGGTCGGGGCTCGGGAATCGCGCGCTGCATCACCTCGAGGATTTCGATCCGGGCGCGCTTTGCCTGCGCGAGGGTTTTCGCGATCATCTCGATCGTCACGCCGTCTATTTTCACGTCCATCTGGAGCGCGGTAATGCCGTCGCGGGTGCCCGCGGCCTTGAAGTCCATGTCGCCGTAGTGGTCCTCCGGCCCCTGGATATCGGTGAGCACCACATAATTCGGCTCGCTGTTTCCTGTTTCCTGTTTTCTGTTTCCTTCGTTCTGTTCCATCATCAGCCCCATGGCAATGCCGGCCGCGGGCTTTTTCATGGGGACGCCCGCGTCAAACAATGCCAGGGTTGAGCCGCAGACGGACGCCATCGAGGAGGAGCCGTTCGAGGAGAGAATCTCGGAGACGATGCGGATGGTGTAGGGGAATGTTTCCGCGTCCGGGATGAGCGGGCGGAGCGCACGTTCGGCAAGAGCCCCGTGGCCGATCTCGCGCCGGCCGGGGCTGCGCAAGGGCTTGGTCTCCCCCGTGGAGAAGGGCGGGAAGTTATAGTGGTGCATGAAGCGGCGCTTGGCGCTTACCTCCATGCCTTCGATGAGGAGCCGATCCCCGGGCGAGCCGAGGGTGATCATCGAGAGCGCCTGCGTTTCGCCGCGGATGAAGAGCCCGGTGCCGTGGACGCGCGGAACAATTTGCACCTCCGCGGAAAGCGGCCGGAGTTCGTCTGGCCGCCGGCCGTCCGGCCGCCGGTTTTCGCCGATGATGCGGCGGTGCACCACGACATCCATTTCATCCTCCCAGTTATAGCTGATCTCCTGCGGTGAAGCGTTCGGAAATTCCTTTTTGGCGAATTCGACCCATTCGGCTTTGAGCGCCGCGATTCTTTCGTTGCGCGACGCTTTCTCCTGGGTCCAGAGCGCGTCCCCGATCCGTTCCGAGAAATTGTTCACGAGCGCGTCGCGCAACGGCCCCCGAACGGCGGCGAGCGGCACGGCTGTTTTGGTCGGGTGGTTCTTGGCGACGATTTCCGCTTCGAACGCAATGATCTTTTTGATCTCCGCATGGGCCTCGGCGAGCGCTTCCAGCATCAGGTCTTCGGGGAGTTCGTTCGCGCCCCCCTCCACCATGTTGATCTTCGCGTCGGTTCCCGAGACCATGAGGTCGAGCTCCCCTCCCTCGCGTTCGGCGATCGAGGGGTTCACGATCCAGGCGTTCTCCTTTCTGCCGATGCGGACGCCGGCAACGGGCCCGTCCCAGGGAATGTCGGAGAGCGAGAGCGCGAGCGATGCGCCGAGGAGCGAAGGCACGTCCGGGTCGTTTGCGCCGTCAAAGGAAAGCACGGTGGCGATGACCTGCACCTCATTCCGCATCCGGAGGTCGAAGCGCGGGCGGATCGTGCGATCAATGAGGCGCGCGGTGAGGATCGCTTCCTCCGAGGGGCGCGCCTCGCGTTTCACGAAGCGGGAGCCGAGGATTTTCCCCGCGGCGTACCCGCGTTCCTCGTAGTCCACGGTGAGCGGGAAGAAGTCCCCGCCCTCGCGGGGGATCTTTGCCATCACGGCGGTCACGAGCACGGTGGTGTCGCCGGAACGCACAATAACGCTTCCGTTCGCCTGTCCGGCGAGCGGGGTTAAGAGGACCGTCAGCGGGGACGATCCCAACGACGTCGAGAATTCTTGGGTTCGCATAGGATGCGGAGCGATCCTCGCCTCCAGACGGTAGACCCCGTTCGAAGAATTTTGAGAACGGTGATTTTGGAGCTACCCCCTGTTCCGGCGTGCGCATAGGCGCGTTCGCAGTCGGATTTTTCGAACGGGGCATGCTTTTCGCTTCTCCAAAAGTCTAAGAGTCCGGAGACGAAGGCAAACTCGGGATCATTACGGATTAGGGATGAACATAGCGTCGTCGTCCGTTCGGACCCCGATTCGGGTTCGGGCGCCGATCCGGCGGCTCTTCATGAGGAATTTCTGCGGGTAATCCTCGATGTCGAGGAAGTCGTCAGCCGCCTCTTTCAGTTTCTGGGAGGCGGTGCGGCCGAACGCCACGACCTCAACCCGCCGGCCCCTGCCTTTCAGGTAATCCACGAGCGGGATGAAGTCGCCGTCTCCGGATACGATTACCACGGTGTCAACGATGTCCGCGGTCCGGACCGCGTCAATGGCCATGCCGACGTCCCAGTCGGCTTTCTTGGCGCCGCCGTAGAACTCCTGCAGGTCTTTCACGCGCGTCTCGATTCCCTCCTTGATGAGCGCGTCGAAGAACGGTTTCTCCTCGCCGGTTTTGGTCCGCACGACGTAGGCGAACGAACGGATGAGCTTGCGGTTCGCGACCGCCGCATCCACCACGTTCTTGAAGTTCACGCGCGCGCCGTGGAGGTTCCGCGCCGAATGGTACATGTTTTGCACATCAATGAACACCGCCGCGCGCTGTTCCCGATGCTGCATCTGGGGGTGGTGCATACCCGGTAGTACAACCGTTTATGAAAAAGATAAGTGGGACAGAAGTAATATGCGAGGCCAGAATCAAATGTTACGGAGCAGAGAGCGTTGTACTGCCGGGCATGGAGCTACCGCTTGAGGCCGAGTTTGCGGATGATGCCGGCATAGCGTTTCGGTTCGGATTCCCGGAGGTAGTCCAGGAGCTTTTTCCGGCGCACCACCATGCCCAAGAGGCCCCGCCGGGAGTGGTTGTCCTTCGGATGCTTCTTGAGGTGCTGGGCGAGGCGCACGATCTCCGCGGAGAGGAGCGCTGCCTGGACCTCGCTCGAGCCGGTATCCTTTTCGTGCGCGTTTACCTTTTCGATGATTTTTCCTTTTTCTTTCGCGGTAAGCATAGCCGGTAGCACCATGAGCAGTTCTCGGACGGAAGATTAGTTATCTTAAGAATACGCAAGATGGCATTCCGGCAGTAATTGAGGAAGCGCTGTACCGCCGGGCATGACGGGATCGTTGAATGGGAGGGATCATGCGCCGCTTCCGGAGCGTATGCCAATGGTAGCACGGAATGATGTTCTCCGCAACCCCGCACACGGTGTGCCGGGGACTAACTTCGCGGGTGGGGGGCGAGGTATTTTGCCCGTGCCGCTTGATGTTCTTCGAGGGTCCGGGAATAGACGATGCGTCCGTCGGGCGTGTGCAGATAGTAAAGGTAGGGCGAGGATTGGGGGAAGGTTGCGGCGCGTATGGATGCGATGCCCGGATTCGCGATTGGGCCCAATGGAAGTCCGGGGTTCGCGTAGGTGTTGAAGGGCGAGGGGGTTTTGAGGTCCGCGGCCGTGGGCGTTCCGCGCTTTCCCGTGGCATAGTTCACCGAGGCGTCCACTTGGAGCGGTATGTCCGCGGCCAAACGCTTCCAGAGGATGCCGGCGATGACCGCCCGTTCGGCGTCCGCGCCGGATTCCCGTTCCACGAGCGATGCGAGGGTGATGACCGCGAAGACGGTTTTCTTCTGGAGCGCGATGGCGGCGCGAAGATCGGGCGTAATTCTCGCATCGAAGTTCTTGAGCATTTTCCCGAGGATGTCCTCGGGCGCGGCGTCGCGCCAGATGCGGTAGGTGTCGGGATAGAGGTATCCCTCGAATCCGACCCATGCGGGTTTGTCGGCAAGGAACGGGAACTCCCACGAGCGGTCGGGGATTTTTGATTTCTTGGCATCATTCCGGTAATCGTTTGCTGGGTATCCGGCAACAGCCCACCACGCTTCCTTTGCCATGATGCCCTCGGCCGCGAAGTAGCCCGCGATGTCCCGTTCGTCCCATCCCTCGGGGATGGTGATGGATCGCTCGTTCGGATGGCGCTCGCCCGCGACCAACGCCCGGGTTATGCCCGGTATCGTGGCGAGTTCGGTGAACGTAT
>Ga0209541_10011994_pt1 | contig 13471 bp, 14 predicted proteins | sample RifCSPlowO2_01_FD_184027 | JGI IMG/M metagenome (GOLD analysis project Ga0209541, IMG submission 184027) | Groundwater microbial communities from Rifle, Colorado - Rifle CSP2_plank lowO2_0.1 (SPAdes) (version 2) | ecosystem: Environmental > Aquatic > Deep subsurface > Groundwater | place...
TGAGTGTTGAAGCCAATACAACGGCTACTGATCTTTTTGCGGTGGGAGATACCGGAACCTCATCGCCTTTATTTGTAGTCAAGGGAAGCGGCAGAGTCGGCATCGGGACGACGAGTCCGGCGGCTTTATTTTCAGTTGCTGGAGATGTTTTCATAGGAGCTTCAGCCCAAGCAGGAACAGGAGGAACACTGAAAGTAGGCGGGACCAACACATCTTTTCGAGCGCAAGATACCAATGTCGCTTTTGGGAGAAGCGGATGTATACAAAACAACGCAATCATTGAAGTTGGATATGCGGGGTGTTTAGCTAACAATAACGCCAACTATGATCTTACGACAGCAAGCGCAGACCCATTTGGTATGAGATTCGGACCAATGATTCGCGCCTCGGCGAATATAACTGATACACATATATTTGCAATAGCCGGAGCAGTACAGGACGATGGCACTGCTCGTACTTTCGCCAATGTTTATCAGCTACATCTTACGTCTATGGGAAAAGGGACAGACACCACCGTTACCACCGCCTACGGGCTTTATGTTGAACCCGTAACAATAGGCGGCACTAATGTAGGCGCGGCAATTAATAGCGATGTGCAACTCGACATGCCCGGTGCCGCAACCACCAACGGTACTTGTAAAGCGACGGCAGGTGGTGTTGATTTGGAAAGCATCCGCGACTGCTCCGGCGCTCCTTCAGACATCGCCGAGTGGTATGACACTACTTCCGAGGTGGAGCTTGGTGATATTGTGGTACCTTCTTCAAATATGATGGAATATGTGGCAGCTCGCCTTGAGAATTTTTACGACAAAGAGGGAAAACTGATTACGGAGAACGCCGTAGTCCCCGGTGCCACAACTTCAATCTCCGTACTCACTCGTTCCTCTTCATCTTTTCAACCAAATCTTCTCGGCATCGTTGCCACTGCCCCCTATCAAACCTTTGGAGAAGACGTTCAGAAAACAGCTTCCCATCCCCAGAGAATCGCCCTTGTCGGCCGCGTCCCCGTCAAGGTTTCCACCGAATCCGGCCCCATCAAGATAGGAGATAGAATAACTTCATCCTCTTTGGCGGGTGTAGGGATGAAGGCTACCAAGGATGGAGTGACGGTGGGAATTGCGCTTGAATCATTTGATGGATCCAGTGGAACCCAATGTAGCTCCTCGACAAGCTCGGAGACTAAATGTGGGAAGATCTTGGTATTCGTGAATCTCGGGTACTCCAAACTGGACGATCCCCTATTGAAGTCGAACTTCAATAGTGATGGAAGTTCGACTTCAATAGGAACAAACGCATTTTCCGTAGACCAACAATCCGGCAAAGTGAATGTATCCTTCTTTGGCGATTTGAATTTGAACGGAAACTCCATCATCAATGTCTCCCGCATCCTCGGAATGGACGGTAAGTGGAAGATTGATGAGAATGGAAACATTGTTGTAAATAAAATAAACGCGAATGAGGTGGTTACGGGGAAACTTTGCGTTGAGGATATATGCGTCACCAAAGATAAGTTTAAATCCGTATTCGGCGGATCGTCAGAAAATGTTTTGGAGACCTCTAGTATATCTGCTTTGGAGCCGGTAGAAGAAGAAACCGCGACGAGCACTCCATAAAATTTGACACTAAAAACCGGAGGCTTTAGGATAAAAATATGGCTAAAAAACATATAACAATTGATGATCTTGCGGTAATGGTAAAGAGGGGATTTGACGACGCAGATAAAAGATTTGACGAAATGTCAAGAAACTTTGATTCGGTTAAAAAAGATATAGCCTCGCTAAAGGCAGATGTTATAGACATAAGAGAGCGACTGGAGAATCTTGAAAAAATTACATTGAAACATTATAACTTTGAGATCCAAGAACTAAAGAGGCGAGTTAGGCATTTGGAAGATTTATTCGCGATAAAATAGCGGCATTTGCAACATCTTTATACCTATGCTATACTTAATACTAAGCTTAGTATTAGTATTTATTTAGATATAATTTTTTATCATCTAGAGAAATATATAAGAAAAGTAGGTCAAAGTTAAAAAAATCCAAATTCCAAAATCCCCGCCATAAAGCGAGGCTCGCCCAAAAAAATGGGCAGCAAATTTTAATGAGTTCACCTCAATAAGATATTTGTTTTTAGAATTCAGGATTTAATATAAGATGTTCGGTCAAGATGATGGCGGCGGTTTGCCGCCGCGAAAGATGTATCCTGCGACCTGTTCTGATTGCGGAAAAGAAACGGAAGTTCCTTTCCCGCCTTCACCAAATAGGGCCGTAAGATGCCAGGACTGCTATCGGAAATTCAGAGACGCCAATCCTCGCCCAAGTCGTGGCGGGTTCGGCGGTCCAAGACGAGACTACCGTTAAGATAAAAAGGTCGCCAGTAATGCTGGCGACCTTTTTGTTTCTTTTTTTTTACTGGTTGAGCTATTTTTATTGGCGTTGATGATGGTTGTTAAATTATATTTAAATCCAATCCAACTGACGATCGTCAGTTGGATTGGATTTAAAATTACGGTGTTTTGTTTTTTCAATAAAAACACCTAGAATGGATCTATGAAATACGATTATTTAATTATCGGCGGAGGGATTGCGGGCCTTACCGCCGCCGAGACGATTCGTAAAAACGATGCCGGATCGATAGCCATAGTTGGCGAAGAGCTACATTTGCCCTATTCAAGGGTTTTATTGCCACACTATTTGAAGGGCAAAATTGATCGCGAAAAACTTTTTTTAAGAACGAAAGAAGACTTGCGAGAGAAAAAAATCGATTTAATTTTAGGCAAGAAGGCGATTGCCCTTGATCCGGAGAAAAAAGAAATTGAGATTTTGGGCGGAGAAAAAATATCTTACGAAAAACTTATTATCGCGACCGGCGGGCGCGTCAAAAAATGGGAGAGCAATGGATCGGATAAAAAAAATATTTTTTATCTACAAACGATTGGCAACGCCGACGCGATAAAAGAGGCTATGCCGAACATTAAAAAAGCGGTTGTTATCGGCGGCGGTTTTATCGCGCTTGAATTTCTTGAAATTTTTTCTTCGCTTGGTATTGATACGACTCTTATCTGCCGCGGTAGTTATTTTTTTTCAAGAGTCCTGGGAGAAGACGGCGGCGATTTATTGGCGCGAAATTTTTCACGACATGGAATTAACGCGATTTTTAGCGAAGAAGTTCGGGAAGTTACGGGCGAAGGCGAGGTTTCTGGGGTTATAACCAAAAGCGGACAAAAATTAGATTGCGATGCGATTGGTCTTGGCATCGGCCTTGAAATGAACGGATCTTTTTCAAAAAGCAATGGATTGAAAACCGATGAAGGAATTTTAACCGATCAGTATCTTACGGCAGGTAATAAAGATATTTTGGTCGCCGGCGATGTCGCTCAATTTTTTGATCCGGTTTTTGGCCGAGAGCGCGTCGTCGGCAACTGGACCAACGCGTTTTTACAGGGGCAAGCGGCCGGACTTAATGCCTTGGGCAAAAAAACAGAATTTAAACCCGTCACTTCTTACTCGATAGCCAATCTCGGTTTTAATATTATTTTTATAGGAGAGACAAAAAATTCTTCCGAAAGCCTATCGAGAATTGACGAAGCAAAAGAAAAATATGAAAGAATATTTTTGCTTGGCGGCCGAGTGGTAGGAGCGGCTCTAATCAATATGCCGGAAGACAGGAAAAAAATTATAAGCCTCATTGAAAACCGCGCCGCCATTAAAAATTTTAATAATTTAGACGAGGCTTAGCTATTAAATTTCTGATCGGCGTCCCTCATACAGTAGGCTAGTAGGGGGTTTACAAATGATTTCATGGGTAGTAAAATGGAAAAACTTATGGAAAACAACAACATAGAAGAAAATAGAGCATTAAATCAATTGATGATCCCCGGCGCGATAATTTTAGCCGGCATCATCATTGCCGTTGCCGTTATTTATTCAGGACCCGCCCGTCCTTACGCCGATAATAAAGATGGGGCAAAAGCAGAAGTTGGCGCGGCTCCAATCGGTAAAAATGAGCAAAAGAGCCTTGAGGGCGATGGACCTTTCTTAGGCAATCCTTCGGCCAAAATCGTGATTGTTGAATTCGGCGATTTTCAATGTCCTTTTTGCGGAAGATTTTTTCAAACTACGGAAAAAGAAATAATTGAAAAATACGTTAAAATCGGAAAAGCAAAATTTGTTTATCGCGATTTCGCGTTTTTGGGGCCGGAATCGGAATGGGCCGCCGAAGCGTCGCACTGCGCCGATGAGCAGGGAAAATTCTGGCAATATCATGATTATCTTTATAGCCGCCAAAACGGCGAGAACGAAGGAGCTTTTTCCAAAGAAAATTTAAAAAGTTTTGCCGAAGCTATCGGTTTAGATACGGCTAAATTTGGTTCATGCCTCGATTCGGAGAAATATCTGGATAAAGTGAGAAAAAGCACTGAAGACGGCAGAAAATTCGGCGTTTCGGGCACTCCGGCAAATTTCGTAAACGGCAAGATTATTACAGGCGCGGTGCCGTTTGCTCAATTTGAGGCGCTGATTGAGGAAGAGTTGGCAAAATAATGACCGACGGCGATTTTAAAAAAACTCGTGTTGATGAGGCTTTGCGCCGCAAAAAAATGCGGCGGATTTTCTTTGTTTTGTTGATTATTTTATTGGCTGTGATTTTAACGGCCGGAGTTTTTTGGTACGGCAAGAGGCGACAAAAAAATCTGCCGGGGCAGTTTTTGGCTGAACAGGGGAGAGAGCATGTCGGGCTGGAGCATGTTTTTAGCTATAACTCAAACCCACCGACTTCGGGACCGCATTTTTCAAAAGAAGCCGAGTGGGGAGTATACAAAGAAGAATTGGCGGACAGGACGGTTATCCACAATTTGGAACACGGCGGAATATGGATTTCTTATAAGCCGGATATATCCGAAGAAATTCGTAAAAAATTGGAAAGTTTTTATGACGAGTGGGGCAGAAAAATAATCGTGACGCCTCGTTCCCAAAATGATTCGGATATTGCTTTGGCCGCGTGGAACAGGCTTGATAAATTCAGCGCCTCCGAGTATTCGGACGAAAGAGTGGATAAATTCATCAGAGCCTTTAGAAACAAGGGGCCGGAGTTCGTGCCGTAGACTTTTTTATGTTTAAATTCTTTGAAAAATTTTATACCGCGCACGAAACATGGAAAGAACGACCGTGGGTCAGCCGGTTTACCGATGAGAAAAATAGACATTTTGAAATTCGAAAACGAGAAGGGTTTAATGCAGTAGAGGAACTGAAGAAACGTAGAGGCGCGGTAATTGAAGTGGCCGGCCCGACGGAGCAGGGTTTTTTCTTTTATGACATGAAAGATAATGACGGAAATATGCGAAAAGTTGATCTTTTCAAAGAAACGCGGCGGCGTCCTGGGGTTTCCAATTTATACCCCGGCGTGCCAAATTTCATGCAAGGAAAATTCAGTCACTTCTTTGGCAAAGTTGATTTTATCGCTGATGCTACGAATCTGCCTGTAAGAGAGGGGGGGGGTTGATGTTATTTTTGCTTCCTGTTTGGGTCAAATTTCGGGCGAAGGAGTTATAGAAATGCTTAAAGCCGGCGTTGAGAAAGCCGTGCCCGCTAGCGAAATAGAAAAAATTGACAGGAAAGTTGACCTAATGGAAGAAGTAAGAGAACTTAGATCGCAAGTATTGGAAGAAGCGTGGAGAACTTTGTCTCCTGGAGGAATTTTAATTTGGCAGGGCGCTAAGGAATTTGATCTAGAAGCCGCTTTAAAAATTGGTTTTACCATTCTGCAATCAGAAAAAGAAACATCAGTAAGGGTTGGCCATTATAATTTGATTTTTACAAAAGAACTCAAAGATAGTGAATAAAATTATGTATGATGTTATTATCATTGGCGGCGGACCAGCCGGTTCAGCCGCCGCTGTATATACCGCCAGAAAAAAACTAAAAACTCTTTTAATTACGGAGTCATTCGGCGGGCAATCTATTGTCTCCGACGATATTCAAAACTGGATAGGAGAAAAACATATCTCCGGTTTTGAGTTGGCTAAAAAATTTGAGGAGCATGTGCGTTCTTTTTCCGATGTCGTAGAAGTTAAAATTCCCGAAAAAGCCATTGTCGTTAGAGGGGTTGAGTGCGCTGAAAATAGGCCCTGCGACTATGAAGTAGAAACTGATAAAGGCAATAAATATCAGGGCAAGGCAGTAATTCTTGCGGCTGGCGCAAGAAGAAAAAAATTGGGCGTGCCCGGAGAAGACAGGCTGAACGGCAAAGGAGTGGCTTATTGCTCAACATGCGACGCGCCTCTTTTTTCCGGTAAAACAGTGGCTGTGGTTGGTGGTGGCAATGCGGGCCTCGAAGCCGTTATAGACCTGATTCCTTACGCCGAAAAAATTTATTTATTATCATATGGCGATGTTCTAAAAGGCGATCCGGTGACACAAGAGGAAATAAAAAAAAATCCGAAAGCGGAGATTATTTTGAACGCCGAGTCAAAAGAAATTTTGGGAGATAATTTTGTCGCCGGATTAAAGTATACCGATCGCAAAACCAACGAAGAAAAAACATTGGAACTTGGTGGCATATTTATAGAGATAGGATCGGTACCCAATTCGGAAATTGTAAAAGACTTGGTCAGTCTGGATAAATACGGCCAGGTAATAATAGATTCAAAACACGCTTCAACCTCTCGCCCAGGGATTTTCGCCGCTGGAGACATTACCGACGATCCGTACAAACAAAATAATATTTCTGCCGGAGACGCCATAAAAGCCGCCCTCGCGGCTTACGCGTACATTTTAAACAGAGAAAAAAAGACTCCGGCCGCGGGATAACCCAAAATCGCCTTATTAGGGGCGATTTTTTGTTGTAAAAAGATTAGCCGCCCCCGATGCTATGCAACTTTACCCGTTGCTTCGGACTGGATTTACTTTGGCGGCTCAAGTTGTATAATAAAACTATGAGTGGTTTATTGGGCCTACTAAGTAAAAAAAAATTCGGACATGTCATTGCTCTTGACATAGGCTCATATTCCATTAAAACGGCTGTTTTTGAAACAACATCCGACGGCGAACAAATCTCCTCCGTCAATAAAAAGATTTTTTATTTGCCGCTCTTCGCGGAAGGAGAAGGATTGGTAAATTCTAAAATTACCGTTAGCCGCATCAGGGAAATAATTTTTAATTTTTTAAAAGAATTAAAACGGGTGCCGAACAAAATCATTATCGGTTTTGACATGCCGTTGGCCGAACCGAAGATAGAAACCTTTAAAACACGGATTGAGAAATCAAAAAAAGATATTTCTAAGGATGAGCTTGATGGATTGTTCAATTCTTTAATTGAGGAAGAAAATAAAAAGTTAGCCGATCAAGGAAAAAAAATAATTTTAGCGCGTCCGATTTCGATTTTTCTTAACGGTTATGAGATTAAAAAATTTGAATTGGGCCTCTACGGCGAGGATGTGGCGTTTAAAGCGCTTATTTCTTACATAGATTTTGAAGTAGCCGATGATTTTTTGGCCATTACCCAAATGCTTGGCGGGATTCCTGTTGAATTTTCTTCTACGATATTTAATCTAGGCAGGGCGGTGCCCCAAAAAATTCCGACAGGCAAAGAATGCGTTATATTGGATATCGGAGGGCTTTGCACTAATTTGATAATTATAATAAACGGAGTTATAAATGAAATCGCTTCCTTCTCTTCCGGAGGATATAACTTTACCAGGAGTCTTTCTCGCGAAATCGGAATGGAAGTCAATCAGTCAAACCAGTTAGAAAAACAGTACGCCTTAGGTCTTGCCACCAGTAAGGAAGCTGAAAAAATAGCCGGCGTATTTACCGAAGAATCGGCTGCTTGGGAAGAAAAATTCATTGGCGCGCTTGATAGCATGGCTCAAACCGATTTTTTCCCCAAGAAAATTTATTTGACCGGAGGCGGAGCCAATATTCCCGAAATTAAAAAAGTTTTGGAGGCAAAAAGATGGGTTTCGCATGTCTTGTATTCCGGAGAAGCGGATATTACGACGCTCGGAGCGGAGGATATTTTGGGCAAGGATCAATTCGCCTCGGTTTTAAAAGGTTCGAGTGAAGCTGGGCTTGCCGCGCTAATGGTAAATCTTAACTCTTAATCCAATGTTTCATTTAAACGATAAAAAAAATAATAACGCGGAAATTTTGCCCGAAGAGAATGCGAAAGGCCACGGGCGTCGGATAATCGCCGATATAGTTTCGCGCGACCCAAAGCATAATTTAAAAAGAATAGTTCCGGCGATAGAGCTTGCGCGCGAGGAAACTTTAATATTGCCGGAAAAAGAAGAAGCGGAGCCGCCGCGGCAAAGTTTGGATAAGGACCCCGTAAAAAGAAGCGGTAAAATTTTTTCAAAGCGTTTTATGTTATCATCCGTAATATCGGCCGTTGTTTTATTGCTGTCTTTTTGGTCGCTTTCAACGTATTTTTCCAGTTTTACTCTCGCGATAACGGCTAAAACCGAATCGGTTGATACGGGAGATATTCCTATTCTGGTAGATACGAAATCAAGCCGGCCGAATTTTTTTTCCGGCGTCATTCCGGGAGAAATATTGGAGTTGGTTAAAACTGAAGAAGCTGAATTCAAATCCACCGGCAAGAAAAATATAGAAGAGCGCGCCCGCGGCGCGATAAAAATTTATAATGCTTACAGCTCCTCTCCTCAAAAACTTGTCGCGACGACAAGGTTTACCGATGACTCCGGTAAAATATTCAAATTGACGAAGACGGTGACCGTTCCCGGCGCTTTAATAGAAAACGGCAAAATAAAACCCTCTTTTATCGAGGCGGAAGCGGAAGCAAGCGGGATCGGAGAAGATTTTAATATCGGTTCAGGCCGTTTTAAAATTCCGGGGTTTGAAGGAACGCCGAAATACGAAACTTTTTACGGCGAATCGGAAAATGGTTTTTCCGGAGGATACCAAGGAGTAGCTATTGTTATTTCGGACGATGATATTAAAAAGGCAACGGAATCGGTAACTCAAAGCCTTTTCAATAATTTAAAAAACGACATTACCATAAAAGTTCCTCCCGGGCTTCATTTACTCGAACCGTTTAGGGAAGTTGTTATTGAAAACGTTAAAACGCCGCAAAAGGGGTTAAGGGCGGAAATTTTTAAGGTAGAGGCGAAAGGCAGGGCGCGGGCAATTGTTTTCAAAGACAAGGATATGGAAAATTTGGTAAAAACGGCCGTACTGGCGAATAGGCCCGATAAAGACGCGATCGAAGGATCTTTTACGCCGATTTTTAAAAAACCGGAAGTTAAATTTGATAAGGGAACCGGCCAATTTATAGTCGCGGGAAGCGTAAAATTGCAGTCGAAGGTAGAAACTGAAAAAATACAAGCCTTCATTCTCGGTAAAAAATTCGGCACCATTGAAGAATTTTTGAAAAAAAACGGGACGATTTCTTCCTTTCAATTCAAAAGTTTTCCCTTTTGGAATTTTAAGGCTCCGAGCGAGTCTCAAAAAATAAATATCTTGGTAAAATAAGAAATGCCACGGCATTTCTTGAAATTCCGTCACTCGCCACAGATGAAAGCAAGCTTTCGCCAGTTGGCTCGTTAGGAATTATAAAAAATTCGCGGCTCTGTGACCGCGGATTTTTTATTTATCTTGTCGTAAAAGGCACGAGCGCCAAAAACCTTGCTCTTTTTAGAGCTCTTGCCACTTTTCTTTGATGAGTAGAACAGGAGCCGGAGCGCCTGCGGGAGCCTATTTTCCCTTGTGGATTCAAAAATTTTCTCAATAATTCCGAGTCTTTATAATCCACATTTTTCATGTTTGAAGTGCAAAAAAAACACTGTTTTTTTTCTTGCTGTTGGAATTGTTGAAATTGAAAAACCATATTGCTCAAAAATTAATTTTAAAAATTGTCAGAAAAATTTGTCTCCTCGACAAATTCCGGGGAAATTTTACGCTCGCACTGGCTCCGTCAGGCTCGCTAAATTTCCCGTCAAAGCCTCTGGCTTTGACCCAGCGAGATTTTTTAACTCGCGCATGATTGCCGCAATTGTCAAGGTCTAAAGACCCGTGACAAACCATGCTTGCTTGGCAATCATGAGCGTTTTTAAAATTAATTTTCTCGCTTAGCATGACTTTCTTAAGGTAAACTAAAAAGGAATATCTTTGACGTTAATTTCTTCGTCATCGCCCGGATAATTGATCACCGGTATCGCGGGTTCTTGCGCCGTATTTTCTCCCGCCAACCCCTCATCTTTTTTGTTGTCCGGCGAATCGGTGCCCCTTGTTTCATTTCTATTATCAAACCTTGGGCCCATCTGCATTAATTCCGCTATTACTTCCGTGCGGTATTTTTTTTGTCCGGACTGCTGATCTTGCCAGTTTCGCGTCTGGATTCTTCCTTCTATAAAAACAAGCCTGCCCTTGCCAAGATATTGGCCGCAAATATCCGCGAGCTTCCCCCAGGCTACCACATTATGAAATTCAACTTGCTGCTGTTTTTGGCCGGTCCGATCAACATAAAATCTGTTGGTGGCAACGGCAAAAGAAGCAACCGTCTGTCCCGAAGGAGTTTGGCGGACTTCCGGGTCCCTCGTTAAATTACCTAAAATAAAAGCTTTGTTGAAATTCATAAAAAGTCGATGCTAATATACTAATTAATACTAATAATACAAATTCGTATCATTAGCATGCATTCGTATATTGGTATCGCGTTTACTGTCCTAATATTTCTTCTAATTTTTTATCTAACTGCACAATGTCTAATTTTTCTTTCTCTTCAGTTTCGCGAGGCGTCACGATAACCCTTTCTTGGGGTTTGCGGAAAGAGATTCTAGGCATTGGAATCGATTTCTCTTCTTCCTCGACAATTAAAAATCTCAAAATTTTAGTTTCGAAAGCGAGCTTTTTCTTTAAATCGTTAATTGCCTCTTTAGCCATGACAAAAGTCGTATAACCGAAATAAGCCGATCTTTCTTTTTTTACCGGATAAGCAAGGCGCCGTGCTTTTGGTTCTTCCACGCGCTTCACGACGCCGCCCTGATCTCCTATAAGCGAAGTTAATTTGCCGGCGTAAGTCGCTACTTCGTTTTCCGGCACCAAAAGCGATAAAAGATAGGCTATTTCGTAATTTTTTTCCATAATTGTCGAAATTTACTAGCTTGCAGCGAAGTAAATTTCGCTACAAGTTATGAGAACCCCTTACTCAAATTGTTCTTATATTACCATGCGAGGCGCGCGAGCGAATAGCTTATTCCTCGATGAGCGAAGCGCCTCGCCAAATTAATGACGGTAAAAACAAGTTCGAGTAAAACAAGCTATATTTGGGCAATTTGAGTGACGGGGCGATCTGAATCCATGGTAATGATTTTATCAAAAAAAGCCTCAAGATGTCAACTATATCTTAAATTCAATCACATCCCCGTCCTTGACTTCGTAATCTCTGCCTTCGGTGCGAAGCCAGCCTAGTTCTCTGGCTTTTAAGAGCGAGCCTGCTTGAACCAACTTTTCGTAATTTATTATCTCCGCCCTTATAAATTTTTCTTCAAAATCGGAATGAATGGCGCGTCCGGCTCTTGGGGCAAGCGATCCAATGGGTATTGTCCAAGCCCTTGTTTCGTCTTCGCCTGTGGTAAAGAAAGTCATAAGGCCGAGAGTCTTATAGCCCGTTTTAATCAATTGCTCAAGGCCGCCTTCTTTTATTCGGAGGGCATTGAGATACTCTTTTTTTTCTCCGTCGCCAAGATCGGCAAGTTCGCTTTCGATTTTAGCCGATATCGATACGAAAGAGGAATTGTTAATTTTTGTTTTTAATTTTTCGTCAGGCTCCCAATTATTTCCTATTTGTTCCTCGGACGCGTTAAAAACATAAATAATCGGTTTTGTGGTAAGGAGGCCCAAATTTCGGCAAATTTTGTCGGCCAACTCGTTTTCTCCCAAATCTTTAATTGTTCCGGGCGTAAGGCCTCCTTTTTCCAGGTCGGTTTTAATTTTCTCCAAAATAGCAACTTCGTCTGCCGCTCCCTTTTTATTGCTCTTTAATTCAGATTTTGCGCCATCAAGCCTTTTTAAAACAGTTTCCAAATCCTTAAGGGCAAGCTCGTATTCGACAACTTCAATGTCGGAAACCGGATCGGGCTTGTCGGCAACATGGATAATTTCGGGATCGTCAAAAACTCTTACAACTTCGGTGATAGTATCAGCTTCTTTTATATGCGAAAGAAATTTATTGCCAAGACCCTCTCCTTCGGCCGCGCCCTTAACAAGGCCGGCTATATCCATAAATTCAACAACCGCCGGAATAATTTTTTTTGATTTAGAAAGCGACGCAAGCTTAAAAAGCCGCTCATCCGGCACTTCAACGATCCCGATATTCGGGTCAATAGTGGCAAAGGGATAATTTGCTATTTCAACTTTTTGACGGGTGAGCGCTTTAAATAAAGTGGATTTACCGACATTTGGCAATCCAATAATTCCTATTTTAAGCATTTGACAAAAATATAGTTAAATGATATTATGATAATAACTAACAGAAAAGGAGACATTCACGGGTCATGGAAAAATTCCGTGGCGTTTGTTCTTGCTGTCAGACGGTTTGGGGGGTGGTCAACCCCAATACTCCCGTCATTCCGGTCTTGAGCCCCGGCTCCCTAGAAAGATTCGATGAAATGCCGGTTTTCTTGCTGGAGCAACATAGAATCCCCGGTTCTCCGCGCTTCTGCGATGGAAGCGGACGGGGACCGGAAACTCTGACCGTTTAAGACGGGGGACAAAATGGACGAGAAAAAAAGAAAAGCATTAATGTTAGTAATCCGACTTATTGTTTCTAAGATGGGCATAATTCGTGATAATGATCCGGCTTTTAAACTATTTGAGCTAGCCAAACGAATTAACCAAGCCGAAAATGAACATGCCCTGCAAGTCGTTATAGAAGAAGTGCAAGACTTTAGAAAGTTGCCTCACTAAAAGAATTGCAAGACTCAAAATTAGTATTTTTACCGCCACTTATGGTGGTATTTTTTTAAAACAAAAGTTTGTATGGTATTGTTATATTATACATGAACCCCGCGCTAATTCCAAAGCACGTTTTATGTTATTTGATTTTATCCCTCACATAACTTTCGCCGCGCTTGTCGCAGAAGAAAAATAACCGTGAGGGGATAATTAATGCTTCCGTTGAATAAGCTTATCATTATTACGAGGCACCGATAGTTTATAACGGAAGTTATGTGAGGGATGAAAATAAAAGACAATATATTCAGAGCTTACGATATCCGGGGGCTTTATCCCTCGGAAGTCAACATAGAATTTGCCAAAAGATTGGGGAGGGCTGTTATTTATTTTTTTTCTAAAAAATATAAGTCGCGAGGTAAAAATCTAAATCTTGTCGTAGGTTCCGACACGAGGGCTACTTCTCCGGTTTTAAAGAGAGCTTTAATAGAAAGCCTGATTTCTTGCGGGGCAAATATCATTGATATCGGGGAAGTCACAACTCCGCTTTTTTATTACTCGGT
>Ga0209541_10011995_pt1 | contig 13471 bp, 16 predicted proteins | sample RifCSPlowO2_01_FD_184027 | JGI IMG/M metagenome (GOLD analysis project Ga0209541, IMG submission 184027) | Groundwater microbial communities from Rifle, Colorado - Rifle CSP2_plank lowO2_0.1 (SPAdes) (version 2) | ecosystem: Environmental > Aquatic > Deep subsurface > Groundwater | place...
ACCTGAAAAGACAAGGTATTGCTGGTGTTGGTAGCGCTACCCATAGAGACAGTGAAGCCCTGGGAAAAGGTTCCAGCCGTACTTTGGGAAGAGCTGTAAAAAGAGACGGTGGCTTTTCCGTTAGCAGGAACATTCACTTGACTTGGAGAAACAGTCAAAGTCGGGACATTGCCAATATTTGCCGTTCCCCCGCTAGTGGAAGATAAAACAAGGGTACCGCTTACGGCTGTTCCCTGATTTACGGCTAACTGTCCCTGCAGAAAAATGAGATAAGCCAAAGGGTCGCCGACATTGACGCTCCCGCTGCCGTTAAAGTCGCAGTTTTTACCGGTTGGACAAGATGATAGTTGTCCGACAACCCTGCCCAAAAACAAAGAGTCATCATAGTTCATGACTCCGTTGTTGTCGTAATCCCATCTTGATTGAAAAGCTGAATTGCCGCTGGGGATATTCCAGTAAGCGGCAGCAGAAATGTTACTTGAAGACGGGATGGAAGTCGGTGTGGGTGTGGGAGTCGGTGTGGGAGACACGCTTTGAACAATATTAAATGTGCCCCCTGTTTCATCGGAAATAATTCCGCGACTGGTATAAGCGGTGAGACGAATTTTATACGCTGACCCCACGGCTCCATACTGATATCCGTTTTGGTAATAGACTCCGGGTTTCCAAGCAAAGGCTGTCAAGTCGACCGGCAGTCTTAAGAATGATTCAAAATGCAATGTGCCGCGAACTTGGCCGTATTGGATCAGTTGAAGAACGTAAGTGGAGTTGTAAGGAATATTAGAAAGTCTGAAAGTCACCGCGCAGTCGGAGCAGTTGGTGTATAGATTTTCCCCGCCATCGGGAGAGAGAATATCTATGGTTGGTTCCGGGGTTGGGGTCGGAGTTGGAGTGAAGCTGGGTGTGGGTGTAGGCGTCGGAGTGGGAAGCGGATTAATCGTAAAATTTGTGCTTCCAAGCAAAGTTCCTGGCATGGCCACACCTGCCCCATAGGTAAGTTGATAAACCGTAGTTTCATAGCTTCCCTCATCCCCTACGCCGTTAGGGTCATCTCCTCGGCAAACCGCAGTGTAAGCAGGCATGGGAACATCAAATTTGCCGGTATAAACCCTGGTCCCATTCTTGACCTGCTCCAGCCAGATGGAACTTTCGCTATAACCAGCCACCCCAAAGGTGTAAGTCTCGCCGCAAGTAATAGAGCCGACCGTCCCGCCATTCTTGTAATAAGTGGGAGTAGCCGCAAGAGTATTTTGCGTCAACAAAAACGACCCCGCCAAAGCGGCCAGCACCGAAAACAGAGAGAGAGATTTTTTCATAAAACTTTTTTAAAAAATTATTATTATTTGAATTATAGCACTTAACGCAAAAAAAACAAAAGTTATCCACAAAAAAAGCCGGGGTTTTAGCCCCAGCCAAGACATCAAGAAGCCGACCCTTATTTTTTGTTTGGAACGACTTCAAAAAAGATTGAGTTGGAAGTGGTGTGGGTGAAACCCCCCGTCTCGCGATCCTTTCCGAAATAGACGATCGCGGACCACTGTCCGATATGCTCCGGCCCCATGGGAGCGATAAACTCCCAAGTTCCGTCCTGTTTAGTCTTCAGCGGCAGAATATACTGATTCTTGCCGTCGAAGGCGTAAAGCTGGGCGTCCATATTTGGATCAGCCCCAGTGAGCCGTATGCTCAGCGTGTCACCGACCTGGAACTGTGATTTTTCCGTCTGCAAGCGGGGAACCTTGAACCGAGAATCATTCAGGGTGGACCGACCAGACATGGTCTCGTGCCATTTTTCTGAAACCTTCGCAGTTGTGTCAATAAATTGATTAACCCATTTATCGACCCCAACTTTCAAAGTTTCCGGGTCATGCATATCCACCAACAAAATCATTGCGCCGCGGAAATGCCGCTGGGAGAACTCGGCTGTCGGCCAGCGCGGTCCCCACTGCAGAGAAATCAGCTCGTCCACGTCTGCCGTGCGTTTGACCTCCCCTCGCACGGTTGCGGTCTGGGGATCCCACACCGCATTTTTGATCACCGGGAACTTACCCCCGCCCCCGACTTCATTGGGTAAAAGAAAACCCAAGGTGTACAAAGTAAACGGCGAGGCTTTGCTCAACCGTTCTTCCCGTGGGACTTGGTAGGTGGCTCTCCCTGCACCATCTACAACCCAGGGCAGATCTTCCATGAGACCTTCTACCATAGGCTCGGTTTTGAGATCAGATATGGTTCCGAGCCACGGGGAAAGATGCCCGTTGGCCATGGAAACACCTGCACTTGCTGGCGGGAACAAATCCGATTCACCGGTCCGGTGCCGGTCATAATAACAGCACGCGTGGTGGCTGAACTCATGGTTCAACGTGTTCCAGGCATGATTGTTGGCACTACCATAATATGAGCGCCCGATCGGATCCGCGAATTCCCGCTTGTCCCACGAAATTGCCGCCAGGCGGCCACGACTTCCAAAATCCCAGGAATTGTCGTAGCGGGACGGGGTAATCCCCGCAGATCTCGCCGCGATGGTGAAGGTGTGCGGGTTCTGGGGGTTATAGCTTGTCTGGTCAATCCAGACAAAATCGTAGTAGTCACGTTCAGGGTAACGCTGAAAAAAACAACGCGTCACCCCGAACTGATTGGTCGAATTACTGCCAATGTTCACGTACCACCCGCTTGTATCGCGGGCCACATAAACATTGGGCCGAACTTCCTGAAAGTCCGGACACTGCTGGGCTTGCGCTGGTGTACACCACACAATGCAAACTATTACTAGCACCAAAGGCAAAGACACTCCAACCTTTTTCATACTGTCTCCTCGTTTTTTGAAATTAAGTTGTTTAAGTGCAATCCTGACTATCTATGTTATACCATATTTTTGGCACCTAAGTCAAACCTAAAAATCCCTTTATTTCAAGGGTTTTATCTACTTAGAAACCCCGTTTCCATCAAAAATACAAGGTTCGACCTTGGATCTTTAAAAAGGTCAAACCTTGTATTTTCTATATTTTTCTGCCAATAACTCGCCTAACTGCCTCTTTAATTGAACCAACTCCCATACCAAAGTATTCGATTAATTCATTCGGCTCTCCTGATTCTCCAAAACGATCTTTCACTCCGACAAATTCCTGCGGCACGGGATAATTTTTGGCCAAGCATTCGGCAATGGCCGACCCAAGTCCGCCGTTAATCTGATGCTCTTCCACGCTCACCACCGCTCCGGTTTTCTTGGCCCACTCAATAATAGTTTTTTCGTCCAACGGTTTGACAGTATGAGAGTTAATTACTTCGCATTCAATTCCCTCTTTCGATAATTCTTCCGCTGCTGCTAAAACATTGTGCAAAAGCATCCCGCAGCCAATGATAGAAACATCTTTTCCTTCTCGGAAGATTTCCGCCCGGCCAATTTCAAAAGGGGTCTCGGATGTCGTAAAGACAGGTGATTTTTCCCGCCCAAAGCGAATATATGTCGGCTGGCCATTGAAAGCGGCCGCCATAGTCGCCTTCTGTGCCTCAACTGCGTCGCATGGTACCAAAACTACCATGCGCGGCAAAACCCGCATCAAAGCAATATCTTCCAAGGCCTGATGAGTCGCCCCATCCGGTCCGACTGAAATTCCAGCGTGAGCTCCGCCAATCTTCACCGGCAAATTGTTGATGGCAATAGTTGTACGGATCTGCTCGTTATTTCTCCCTGGAGAAAAAGCGGCATAAGAAGAAATAAAAGGAATTTTGCCGTAATTAGCCATCCCCGCCGCCACGGTGGCCATGTTCTGTTCCGCCACTCCCAACTGCACAAATCTTTCCGGAAACTTTTCGGCAAACCAAAGCGACCTGGTTGATTCCGTTAAATCGGCGCACAACACCACCACTCTCTCGTCTTTCTCTCCCGCCTCCACCAAACCTTTGCCATACCCATCCCTCGTAGCCGCCATTTCGAGCTTAGATTTATCAAACAAATTTTCTACTAATTTTGCTTCTTTTCTAATCATATCTTTTTAAGGTTCGACCTTGGATCTTTAAAAAGGTCAAACCTTGGTTTATATTTTCTCCCAACTTAAAGGCACATCGCAAGGAGTAGGAAAATCTCTAATTTCTCCTGTTTCCGGATTGCGAGCCGGGGTAATGACTTGAATGCATGGCTGGCCACTTTGATTTGGTTCAATAAATTTAAAAGTAGAGAGGATTTGACTAGAAATATCTCCCAAGCCAGAACTTATTACAGAAATCAAAATTTGTTTATCACTATTTTCTAAACAAAGAACCTCACCCATACTTCTTCCTTTATACCCTGTATAAGTTCCCATGCTCACTGGATTTTCTCTTCCTACCTGAACTCCACATGAAGATACTTGGTTTTTGTTATAAAGAAAAACTTCTATTAGATACTCACCCTCATCAATTCCTTCAGTTGGCCCAATGAAGTTAGATAGTCTTACATAAGAAAGATCGTCATTTTCCACTATAAATTTCGGGGCCTTTATCTCAAACCCATATTTTTCATTCCGATAAGTTTTCCAATTTAGAGTTTCGTCTGGAGTCGGGATAGGAGTAACCATGGGTGCCGGAGAAGAGATAATATTTTTAGAAAAAGGAAACCGTCCTCTCGAACTGGCCGTGATCAAATACAAAGCCAAGGCTACGCCGAAAATAATCAGCACTAAATAAATTTTTCCTTTATCACTCATGTTCGGAATGTATTTTACCCTGCAAAGTTCGCAAGTCGTTTAAGAAATGCTTAGCCTGTTCTGCGGCCGGGATTTTGTCGATCGGACCCTTGCCGGGCGGATTGCCATGCCAACGATAGTCAAATTCAATTTCTGGAATTCCCTTGCCGGGAATGGTGTGGGCTAAAATTAAAGTTGGTTTTTCAAAAATAGCCTTAGCTTCTTCCACCGCATTTACAATTTCCTCAAAGTTATGGCCGTCTATTTCTATAACGTGCCAATTAAAAGCCTGGTACTTGGCCCTGAGCGGTTCCAAGGGCATAATATCTTCGGTCATGCCGTCAATCTGAATATTATTGCGATCCATTAAAGCCGTTAAATTGTGCAATCTATGTTTTCCGGCAAACATGACTGCCTCCCAAGTATTGCCACACTCCTGCTCCCCATCGGACATAAAACAATAGGTATGGAAGGTTTTCGAATTCATCCTCGCCGCATAAGCATACCCCGCCGCTTGGCCCAAACCGGAACCCAAAGGACCGGAAGTCGTCTCCACTCCCGGCAACCTTTCTCTTTCTGGATGTCCCTGTAAACGGCTCCCGAATTTACGCAAAGTTAAACACTCTTCCACCGGAAAATACCCCGCATGGGCCATAGCCGCATAGCGTACCGGACAAATGTGCCCATTGGACAGCATCAGTCTGTCCCGCTCCTCCCAAAAAGGATTCTCGGGATCATGATTTAAAATATGAAAATAAAAAGCGGTAAAAATATCGGCCATTCCCAAAGGCCCAGCGGTATGTCCAGAACCAGCCGCCACCAGCATTTCAATAATAGTCTGCCGGATTTTGTTGGCCTTAACTTCAAGTTCTTTAATTTTCTCTTCTGTAATATAGTTAGACATAAATTCTCAATACAAGATCTCAATACAAGATCCGATCTTGTATAACTTAGGTATGGCTTAATCTTCTTTAACCTTAACAATTTCTTTTTTCTCTAAATCTACCATATACACTCCCAATAATCTAAAATTCGTCCCTGTCCACTCCCAGTAGCGCATTTTAAACCAATCATTCATCCAGCCACTTCCTATGGTAATAGGGTTTTGCACCAACAAACGGCTATTTTTTCTTGCCTCATATCCATTTACCATAAGTTCTGGTATCGATGTATGCGACCAGTTTCCGCATCCACAATGACTCCATCCTGACAGCCGGTTCCGCATCCCCATGTTGCAATTGAGTATTTACCATTGAAGTTAGCGCCGTTATAGCTAACTCCGTGACGAATAGCAGTGCGATACACCTTGCCAATGGGATCGCTATTTACATCAACAACAATATTTTTCTTACTGGAAGAAAAATCTGTTGCCGGAAAATCCTCAAATTTTGGTAATTTTTCTTTACCCTCAACCTTAGACAGAAATTTTTCCTGTAATTCCCTGTCCCAGGGTTTTTCAGAAAAAGCAGTGTCAATATCAATTACCTGTATACTACTAGGATTAGGTAATTGACTCAATATTGCTTGTTGTTCAGGCCATTCCGGTTCTCTAAAGATATATGCCAGTACAACAAACAAACCAAATGATAATAAAATAATTTTAACTTTTTTCATAGCTATCTAGGACTCCAGTAAAAGAAAAGGTTATCTATTCTTTTAAGAAATTGGCCATCTGGAATAAGCTTCACAAAGTCCTCCTGGGATTTTCTAGGGTCATGAAAATGAGTTGCTTTGGAGGGAACTGGTGTATCACCATTCAATATGCCTTTTGCAACTTTATAACTGTCTATCCAGCTTTGTTTTTGGGTAGGGTCATAAAGTGGATTTTCTACCATAAAACGGTTTGGGTTGTCTTGATTAAAAGATTCATATTGCTGATCTTGAAGAATAACTTCATGAATTGTACTCCCCCACCATGTTTTAGCTTCTACCCTATTGGGAACCGAGGAGGCTACCCATATTTTTGCTTCTTCGCTTTGGTTTCTAGCTTCTCCGAAAATAACACGAGCCAAAATCATTTCTTCAGAATCATCATAAAAGTCCCCTGTCCATATCGGATCGTCAACCATAGGAATTCTTTCAGATTTGGTAACTCTAAGATTTAACTCGTTAAAGATCGGGGTTCGATCAGCCCAAAATTCAATGTAATTGAAACCTGGTTTTAAACTCAATGTTCTCTCAAAAGTTTTTGGCTGTCCCTTGAGTACACGGCCACACCAAAACCAATAATTATGTGCTTTCGGAGTATTATTAAGCTCGCGTACGCCGTTTATCCTTATCTGAAGGTTACTATCATCTTCGTTTGTTTTAGAATCTGCAATAGCTTTTGCAAAACAACTTATTATGCCAATCTTACTTGTCAAAACATTAAACCAAGGCCGCTTATCCCCGTCCTCCACATTATATTCTGACGGATCAACAGAAATTTGGTTTTTATCAACTCGGTATATTTCTATTGACTCCAGAAAGGGTGAACCTTTGGAAATAAATTCTAAATTTTGTTCTCCTTGGTCAAAATAAACAATAAAAAAATTTACCTGCCTTAGTCCTTTTAATTTGTTTCCATTCCAAGAGGCCTCGCCGTCAAATTCTCCTCGTTTCCCCGAAAGTTTAGGAAAAATAACTCCATTTATCTTAACAGCAAGATTATCATCGCTAAAAAAAGAGATAAATTTTTGAACATTTTGAAACCAGCTCCTCGCTTTTGCTGATACCAGTAAAGCGTAAATGCCGCTTTGTTCTACAGAAAAAGTGTACACAAACCGTTTCTGTATTTTTTGATCTATTCTCTCTTTTTTAACCAAATCCATGGAAACTTTACACCACTATACAAGATCCGATCTTGTATAGTGGTGTTGTGTTATATTATTTGTAGGCCCTGATAATCTAGCCAGTCAATAACCATATTTTTAAAATCATTTCCGGAGTTAAAGTACTTTGGAAAATTATCTTTAGACAAAATAGCACTCTCTGGTCTTCTAACACCTAAATAGTCAAGGTAGCTAGACTCACCAAAGCGTGTAAGATACTCTTCTGCTTTTTCCTTGTCAGAGATACCGTTTTCTTTCCATTCTGGATCAATTAATTTTACCGGATTAAGATGTATATAGGAAATTAGATATTTCAAGTAACGATCATTATCTGCATGAGTTGCCTTGAATTTACCTTGAAAAAGCGCCCCACTCCTCTCGCGTAATTTATTGAAATACATGGTGTATCCAATCGAAAGTTTTTGCATAAAACGGCTTATTCCACCCTCTATTTTCTCTCCAATAAGCAAATGGAAATGGTTTGGCATCAAACAATAAGAATAGATATCAACTAGCGGCTCTTTGTGTGACTCTGTGTTAAAATGTTGTTCTTCTAATCGCAAAACAACATTCGAAGTGTTGTTGCAGTGGTATAGAAGCAAAAGAAATCGTCGATAGTCTCCCTTTCTAAGAAAGATATTACGTTTTTCTGTCCCTCTGTTGTAGATATGATAAAATTCGCCTGGCGAAAATATAATTTTTCTCATGAGCTAATCGTATCTTAATATACCCGACAATACAAGATCCGATCTTGTATTCTGACTTCTGTATTGATACTCAAGGTTCCTTTTATTACTTTTTCAGCTATCTTGTACACAACTATTTTGCCATAATGGCTCAAGATATTCCTTTTTTTAAACGCAAAGTTATAAAAGCACCCAATGGAATCAGAGTGAAACTTAAAAATAAAAAAATACTCTGTGTGCCTGTTTTGCATAAGATATCATGAGAAAAATAAGTACGCATAAACCAACGGGCACAGTCCTTCTCTAAAATACCAATTAATGACGCTACAAATACTGCGAAATTTATAGACAAAATTGAAATTAAAATTGAGCTAATAATGGTTTTTATCTTTCCTGAAGTAATAGAAAGAGAACCAATTCCCATTCCTATCAATAAAAATATAGGAATGAAAATAAAATTAGAAAAGCTTTGGGATAGAAAAAAAATGAATAGTGTTGTTAGTCCAACTATGGTTATAATAATCTTCATATTTTGCATGTAAATAATATACCGGAAATCAAATTAGAATTCCAAAATATTATAAATCCTAGAACTGTAATTACTATATAAGCAACAAGGGATTTTGTAGAAACTTTACTGATATTCGACCAAGACCGAAGATATCCTTTAGCTATACCTGTTATGGGAGCAGCGATAATTAAAAAAAGTGATTCTTTTATTGTCATGTGTTCCCTGTTTATGGTGCCATAAAAATTATGAAGTTTCAGAACATTAAAAAGAATCGCAAAAACAAACATAACAGCTCCTAAAAGCATTACTATCATGCTAACATTTCTTATTAATACAGCACCGTCACATAAGTAAATCATATAAATTTAGTTATTACGCTAAAAATTTTAAAATCAAAGCCAAACCGATGCTAATGCCGACCAAAGCCACTACAAATCCGAGAAAAGACCACAAACCGGTATGAGTAGAATGAAACAAGATTTTCTTCTCAAAATTGCCAATAAATTCTGCTACTTTTTGGTCTAAAACCGCCGGTTGGCCGGGGTCTACCTGATTGGCTGCATTTTCGGCCACAAAAAATTTTACTAAATCGAAACGACTGACCACTCCCACCAGTTTTTTATTTTTATCTAAAACTGGAACCGGATTGACCCGATGGTGTTTGGCAAAAATCTCTGCCAAAATTTGAATCAAATCCCCTTCTTGGACCACAAGCGGATCGATATTCATGACATCTTTCACTTTCAAAATCAAAAGTCTTTTCAGTTCGTCTTTCACCAAACTATTGTCCTTTTTGTAAGTATCGAGATTCCCCAGCACGTTGATCAAAGTAGACATATGCAAGTCTCCTCCTTTGGAAATTAAATCATACTCGGTTAAAATTCCTACTACTTCTTTCTGTTCGTTCACTACCGGCAAACCGTTAAAGTTATGCTCAAACAAAATCCGCGCGGCATAAACCACTGAATCTTCCGGCCCAACTGTAACCGGACGGAGAGTCATAATATCCTTAACGTATAACTTTTGATTGGCCATAGTTTGATTATATCAATTTCCCTACCGGTGCAAAAGATTGGCGGTGGATAGCGCAAGGACCAAATTTGGCCAATTTAGCTAAATGATCTTTAGTGCCATAACCTTTGTGTTTTTCAAAACCATACTTGGGAAATTTTTTAGAATATTTGGTCATCATTTTGTCTCTATAAACTTTGGCCAAAATTGAAGCGCAAGCAATGGTAAAAACTTTTTGATCACCTTTGATAATCGGCACTTGGTATATTTTTTCTGATAAGCCATTTATTTTACTAGGACCATCTATTAGAACGGCAATTTTTGAGTTGTGAATTATGAATCTTGAATCAGGATTTTCAGATTTTTTCTTTTCATTATTCCTAATTCCTAATTCCTGATTCAATTTAGCAATAGCCTTGCGCATTGCTAAGCGCGCCGCTTGGTAAATATTTATTTTATCTATTGTTTTTGAATAACAATAAGCTATCTTAAATCTTAAACTTTTTTCTTTCACAAGTTCATTAGCAAACTTTTCTCTCTGGTGAGGTAACAGTAACTTTGACTCTCTTAACCGGTTAAATTTAGGATTATTTTTCTTAAAAAACTCTTTATTAAAAGAAACAGCGCAAACCACCACCGGTCCCGCCAAGCAACCCATCCCCACCTCATCTACTCCAATAACATGATCATATTGAGTTAACAATTTTTGTTCAACAGTTTTTGAAGGTAATTTCACAAATAATTTACTCGCCCAAGTTTTTTCTTAAAAAGTTTGGTGAGCTTGCGTTTTAGAGTTTTTTGTGGTATTTTCATATGAGCTTTTTAAAACCAAACAAAAGGACTTGTTAATGACAAAAATTATTAGAGAAATCTTTGAAGAAATCTGGATTACAATCCAGCAATATCAAGCTGACAGCTGCCATGTGTGTACTTACGAAATTTTAGTAAAAACAGGACCATTTGGGCAATATAGTTGGGTTCTGTGTCAGATATGTTATGACCAGGGCTGGTTCGTTTCCCATATAGGAAATGGCACCTTAACCTATGCCAACTCTCAAACAAACGAAGTTGAAGTTGTAAATTTAAATGGTCAACCAGTTCAACCTCCGGCATAACGCCGGTTTTTTTATCCCACGATTTATTCTAATAACTTAAATAAAGCTATGCCAGCTGCCACCGAAACATTCAATGATTCTTTTTTCCCACACATTGGAATTTCAATAATTTCATCCGCATATTTTAAAATCTCTTTACTCAAACCGCCCACCTCATTCCCTAAAACTAAAGCCAAAGGAAACTTTGGCTTAAACTTTCTGTAATCCACCGCATTCGGCGCTTGTTCCAAAGCCACAACTCCGCAAGGCTCAACCTTGCGTGTGGATAACTTTTTTAATAACCGCCAAGTTTGTTTATGCTGTTCCCATGGTATAGTTTTTTCAGCTCCCAAAGCCGTTTTGGCAATCTTATCGGGCAAATCAGCCATACACCCACTCGAAAACTCCCGAGCGAAGAGTCGAGGGTCGAGAGTGGGTGGTATGACTGATTTGCTCGGTGCTGGTGTATAGCCACAGAGAAAAACTTTACTTACTCCCGCCGCGTCGGCCGTCCGAAAAATAGAACCGACATTATGGGCGCTACGGACATTGTGTAAAACCAAAAAAATCTCCCTTTTCTTTTTCATAAAAAAGACTATCCTAAAAACATATGAACAACAACTATAGATTCCTTTGCTGGTCCGGCACATTGGCCTTGCTAATTCTATCGCTTTTTTTGCTTACTGCCACTAATCAAGTCAAAAATAACCCGGCCGCCAACACCATTTCCTTTAGTGGAGAGGGCAAAGTTAATGCTAAGCCAGATATTGCTCTGATTAGAGTGGTAATTTTTAACGAAGCCTTAACATCGAAAGAAGCAGAAAAGGCTCTCGCTCCCAGATCAAAAGCGATGGTTGATTTTCTGAAAAAACAAGGTATCGAGGAAAAAGACATCAAAACAGTTGAATACAATATAATCCCTCAATATGCTTATCCCGAAAGAGAATCACCAAAAATTAGAAGTTATCAAGCTTATCAGGAGTTAGAAGTAAAAATCAAAGATATCGACAAAGCCAGTGAAATTGTTGACGGAGCAGTAAATGCAGAAGCTAACAAAGTAACTGATTTGCGTTTTACCATTGATGAACCGGAAAAACTGCAAGCCGAAGCCCGCGCTAAAGCCATCGCCGATGCCAAGAAAAAGGCAGATGAATTGGAAGATCAGCTCGGCATCAGATTGGGTAAAATAGTGAACTTTTCGGAAAACACCGGCGGTTACCCCACTCCTTATTATTTAGAAGCAAAAGAAGTTAGCGGCGGAGTGGGCAGTGCTATACCAGAAATTCCCACCGGTGAAAACGAAATTAAGGTCGATGTTTCGATAACTTATCAAATTAAATAATATAAATTTTTATGGGATCAGAAGAAATACCAAAAATTACTGAAGCTGTTGAAGAAAAAGGCCCGGAACAACCAAAACCATTGGGAGAAATCGCCAAAGATCAAGCTCTGAAAGAATTGCAAGACGCACAAAAGTATTACGACCAATTTAATGAAAAGGTTGAAAGCAGAAATCAAGAGCTAGCAGAATTAAAAACAAGACTAGAAGAAAAAAGTGCTGTCCTTAGTGAACAAGGCATGGATGCTCACAGCGGCCTTACTGCCATTGAGGTCAAAGTAATTCAACAAAAAATTAACGATATACAAAGAGAAGTAGGTGATTTTAATAACCTACTTAAAGAATACGAAGATACTTTAGAAAACAAGAAAAAAGCTGCCGAACAATATTTAAAATAACCGCCAACAAAATCAAAACCGCCCAAAAGGCGGTTTTGATTTTGTTATCTATTACAGTCAACCAGATCGGTGTGTTTGTGTTCTAACACCATTAGAACTCCGATTTTGCCTTCGGACCAGGCACGAATCAAAAGAGTGATTCGTATCGACAACTCCTATTTGTATGATGCCCCGAAGGACAATTTTTTCAAATAGAAAGGAGGTGATCCATCGCCAGCTTCCGCTAGTGATGCCTTGTTCATGTTTACCTATATATCGCTATATAGCATGGACTATATCATCATCCAGAAAACTTTTCTGGAGGTCGGCGTATAGTCTCTGAGGGGACTAAGAATGCAGTTGTTGTGCCAGATATTTGGCTTTCAGAAATCCTTCTTCTCCGATATGTTTCTTTTCTGTTTTCATTTTTGCAATTTCCATAAATTTCTCAAAGGATTTCTTCTTTTTCGGCAATTTTAACGGATATTTTTGGAAGAAAGGAATGATAATTTCAGTTAAAGATTTCATATCTCTAATTTGGAATTGTAGTTGATCTGAAAACCTTTCTCGTTTGTCTTTTTTAAGTCTAACACTTCCGCAACCAAACCAGTCTCTCAAGTTATACAATAATCTGCCATCAATTATGTTTAGGTCGACCCCAAACACCATTTTAACATTATGGCTATTCCATCCTTGAGATCTGTCAACATAAGCACTTACCGAAAAATAACCCTCTCCATCCACTAATCCAATAATGTATTCCGGAGTTAATTTTTCATCTAGTCTTCCCTGCTGATTGTCTGCACTCGACACTTTATCACTCATGATCTAATTTTATCATAAGTAGCGCGAGATTCACAGAGTTTCCAGCAAATAGCCAACTTTTTTCGGCCACATTACTGTGGCGAGTCGCAATGTGTAGTTTACACCAACGACTTAGCCTTCGTTACCGAGCCTACCGTAGTCCCATATAAATACGGGCCTT
>Ga0209541_10011996_pt1 | contig 13470 bp, 14 predicted proteins | sample RifCSPlowO2_01_FD_184027 | JGI IMG/M metagenome (GOLD analysis project Ga0209541, IMG submission 184027) | Groundwater microbial communities from Rifle, Colorado - Rifle CSP2_plank lowO2_0.1 (SPAdes) (version 2) | ecosystem: Environmental > Aquatic > Deep subsurface > Groundwater | place...
AACAGCGCGATCATCGGCATTTGTCAGAACAAGATGGTCGATTGCCGGATCCTGCAGAACGCTTAAGGCCGTTGCTTCCAGATTGCTTCGGGAAGCATAAACCAGCACTTTTCTGGGTCTTCCCGGAATATTTACACGAAGATTGGCAGCAGGATTTCCTCTGATTGCACTAATGTTACTTCTTACCGTTCCTGCTGAACGAATAACATCATCAACAACAACAACATCCATCCCATCAATCCCCCTGCTGAGTTCAAGACCATAAGAGGAAGCTAACACTAATTCCTCAATATTTGTACCATCGGCAGCCCTAACTTTATTCAAGATCGCTTTTGAAGCATTTGGTAAACCAATAGTACCATGAACGGCATTGACGAAATATTCTATTCCCGCATCTGGACCCATAAACACCAAATTTCGTCCACCATCCGAAAGATCTAATCCAAAATTCTTCTCTCCAAACTGAAGGAGCATGGCAGAAAGGACGGGAGCAAGGTCAACATGAGCAAATTTCAATTGATATCTCATCGTCGAGCCACTGGCAACAGCAGCACGAGACATAGGCTCATAATGATCATTGATTGTGCTTATCCAACGATAGACATCCGTAGGAGAATGGTTATGGGGAGTAACAATAGCATCAACACCGGAATTCAACAACATGATCAGATGCTGTGCTAATAATGGCGCCTGCCCATCATATCTCTTCCTATCTTTTTCTCCCTGCATCCGCGTATGCCCAACGTCATGGACACCACGCTCTTGAGCACTATAATTTAAGGTATACGCTAAAACAACGACAGCTTCAGCACCTTGATATTTCGCAGTAAAAGCTATCTGCCCCAGCTTCGTTGCTAAATCCTGAGGGGTATAATCTCCCGTCAGATTATGGACCAAATAGACTACTTTCCCCCGTAAGCCGTAACCATATTGAGGCTGGTCATCAGCAGAAGCATAGCCTGCTCTAAAACGGTCAAAAGACTGAAGTTTAAATGTCGGCGTCACTTCGCCATCAGACCATTCTCTCACCGTCAACAGTAAATCCGGTGAAGAGCCGCTTAAGCCGACGTGCTGAGCTACCCGTCGAGCGTCTAAAGCATAGCCACGGTCAGCAACCACAACTCTATCTTCTAATGGAACTGGACCATCGCCCAAACGGTAATGAGAAAGATGGGGCATCAAGGCAAGGGACATGTTCTGCTCAACAGCAGAAGTCCTATTTATCTTTTTCTGCTTTTTCAGGTATATATTTAAGATACAGTATACCACAAATATCCCCCAAAAACCTTATAAAAGCCCCCTTGTACTTTCCTTCTATGGCTAAAAAGGACATGAATGAAGAAGAATTACAGCAGAAATACCACCATTTCAAGCAGATCCAGGAACATCTGGAACAGCTCTCCCAGCAAGCTGAACTGATGAATGAGCGAAATGCTGAATTGGCAGTAACTAAGGAATCACTGGAAGAGATTAAAACAACAAAAGAGAAGACAGAGATTCTTGCACCTCTGGCAGATGGCATCTTCATGAAAGTAGAATTGCGAGATCGAGAGAACTTGTTAGTCAATATTGGAGCTGATACGGTTGTTGTTAAAACCGTTGATGAGGTCATTGGGCTTATCGAAGAGCAAAAAAAGGAATTATCTCTGAAGATTGTGCAGTTGGAATCGATCATGCAGGAGATGCAAGGTCAGGCGCTAGCCATCTATCAGCAAGTTGAACAACACTTGGAGAAATGATCATGTTTGCCAAGCTTAAAGAAAAACTGAAAGAGAGACTCTCTATTTTTTCTAGGAAAACGGTTGAAGAAGCTGAAGAAAAGACAGCAGAAATAGTTGCTCCAAAAACCGTTGTGGCTAATACTCCTAAAGCATCACCTCGAAAACCCTCTGCAGAAGACCTTCTCCTGGAATCGATTAAGGAAGATCAGAAAGAAATAAAAAAAGATACCGAGAAGAAGGTTGAAAAGCCTGTTCAGGAAGTAAAGAAGAAAGAAGAAAGAAGGAAGCAAGAGAAAAGAGAGGAGAGGAAAATAGTACCTTCCAAAGAATACCCTCTTCCAAAAAAAGAAGAAAGACAGGAAAAAGAACAGAAGAAAAAGGAAACTACGGTCCTTTCCAAAAAAGAGGACGAAGATTCACTTCAAGAATCAGCTCCTAACCGTGATGACGAAGGTCTTATCAACGAAGCATTGGAAGAAAAGGCTGCTCTTGAAGAAGAAAAAGAACCTGCCAAAAAAGAACAGCAACCACACATCGAAGAACAGGAAGAACAGAAAGAACCGGAAAAAAAATCATTCTTCTCCAAGATAAAACAGGCTTTTACCACAAAAACTATCTCTGCAGAAAAATTCAATGAACTCTTTTGGGACTTAGAGGTTACCTTGCTAGAGAATAACGTTTCCGTTGAAGTGATTGAAAAAATAAAAGAAGACTTGAAAAAAGAACTTGTTGACAAGCCTTTGCCTAGAGATGTTGAAAGCAAGATCGAAGAGACGTTACGGCAAACCTTGTCTGAAATCCTTGATGTTGCTAGCATCGATCTCCTATCCAAAATCAAGGACAAAAAACCTTTTGTCATCGCTTTCTTTGGCATCAATGGTGCGGGAAAAACAACATCTATTGCCAAAGTAACAAAATATCTCCAGAGCAAAGGAAAAACTGTCGTTCTTGCTGCTTGCGATACCTTTAGAGCCGCCGCTATCCAGCAATTGGAAGAGCACGCCCAGAAATTGGGAGTAAAAATCATCAAGCAGGATTATGGTTCAGATGCAGCTGCTGTTGCCTTTGATGCTGTTCGTTATGCGGAGAAGAATAAGATTGATGTCGTTTTGATTGATACGGCAGGAAGGCTGCACAGCAACACGAATCTTATGGCAGAATTAAAAAAGCTGATCAAAGTGGCGAAACCAGACCTAAAGATTTTCGTCGGTGAATCTATCACCGGAAATGACTGTATCGAACAAGCTAGAACTTTTAATGAGGTAGTGGAACAGGATGGGGTGATCTTAACTAAGGCCGATGTTGATGAGAAAGGAGGAGCGCCATTATCTATTTCTTACGTTATTAAAAAGCCGATCTTATTTCTAGGAGTAGGGCAGAGATATGAAGACCTTGAGCCATTTAACAAGGAAAAGATGCTTCAGCGATTAGGATTCTAAGGGATAGGCTAAGGATAAGTTGATGCATCAAGACCATATGGTAGAATAATGATATTCTGCTACCATTATGCATTTAAAGAGCATCCTTCTTTTCCGGCAGATGGGATTGCTGGCACTGTTAGGAGAACCTTACTTAGCCGGACATTCTTTAGATGAAGGGATAGAAGCGATTGAACAACTATTTCTTCAGGGATTACAAGAGCATGGTCAGCCTATCTGTTCAACGTTAGATATCCTTGGAGAAGAAGCAAAAACAAAAGAAGATGCAGAAAGAAACATTCTCCACTATCAAAATGCCTTGGAAGCATTAGGTAGATTACGCGTTGCCCATCTCCCAACTGCCAATGAGCATGGAATTCGCTCCCCCTTTACCGCTTCGCTAAAACTTTCCGCAATAAGCACGAGCGAAAGGTATAACGGGCAATTAAGCATTGATCAACAGGCATTACAACAACACCTCAAATTAGTTTTGGATATTGCAGACCTCAATGATATCCCCTTAACGGTGGACATGGAAGATCATCTCTGGACAGAAGTCACCTTAGAACTGGCAGCAGATTTTTGGAGCCATGGAAGAAATGTAGACATTGTACTCCAATCCTATCTTCATCGTACCTTAAATGTTGGTAGGGACTTTGATAAGTACATTGACCAAGCATATCCCCTTCCTCGGGAAGAGACCACTATCCGTGCTTGCCGTGGGATTTATCGTGAGCCAAAGGATGTTGCCGTCTCCAGCGTTAAGGAAGCAAAAGTGAGATTGTATTATCTTGTAGACCGTCTTCTCCAGGCAAAGTACCATGTGGGCATTGCCACACATGATCCCAAGCTTGTTGAAAAAATTAGGAAAGATATTCTTGAAAAGAGAAATGTTCCAAAAACACAATATGAATTACAGGGATTAAAAGGAGTGTATAGTTTTGCTGACAGTATCATGCCTCCAGCCTTAGCTGCCGGAGAAACGGTAAGGATGTATATGCCTATGGAGATGGAACGAGGAGCCGGAGAACCATATATGAACCGGCGCGTCATGGCCAATCCGGGAATTGCTGCTCGCTTTCTGAGTGATAGGATGAAAAAGGCTGGAAGGATGATGGTTGGATAGATCTATCATCGGAAGACGGTACTTATTAAATCTTGAAAACGACAATATTTTTATAGAAGAAGCGGAATCTTTACCCTATGATAGAAATCCTTTTTTTTCTTTCAGCATTTCTCGCAGGAGTGCTTGGGACGATAGCCGGCTTTGGCTCATCGACTATTTTTCTCCCACTGGCCTTATTCTTTGTCGATTTTAAGACAGCATTGACCCTTGTTGCTTGTTTCCATGTCTTTGGCAATCTCAGCAGGATGACGCTCTTTAGGCAAGGTATGGATAGAAAATTGATCCTGCTGTTTGGCATTCCTAGTGTCATATTGACTATCGTTGGCGCCTTTCTCGTAAATTCCATAACCCAAAGCTTGCTCAAGTTCATCTTAGGCCTATTTCTCTTTGCTTTTTCTATTCTTTCTATGGTAAAGCTTGGTTTCAAAGCAAGACCGTCAAATAGCAACGTCATCATCGGTGGAAGCATGTCCGGATTTCTTGCTGGCCTGATTGGAACAGGCGGTGCTTTGCGGGGGGCTTTCCTTACGGCATTCAGCTTGCCAAAAGAGGTCTACATCGCTACTTCAGCTGCTATTGCTTTAGTGGTAGATATCACCAGAATCCCTATCTATTTGACCAGCGGATTTCTGGAGCAGCAGTGGTATTGGTATCTTCCCATCATGGCAGTCATCGCTGTCCTCTCATCATATATCGGGAAAAAAATAGTGGACAAAATTCCACAGCAGTCTTTTAAGAAAGGAGTTCTGCTCATGATCCTGGGCATCAGCATCAAGTTTCTGTATGATGGGCTATCAACCTTCTAGCATCATCGGCAGATGAGCAGGAGTAATCCTCAGCAGGAATCATTCACAACATTTTTAAAAACAGCTTCCCAAAAAATACTCATGACCACATTTTTCATCGAGACCAACGGTGACAGCAATACTCTTTCCAATTCTGAGCAGATGGCTGGCTTGCTGCAGCAGGCAAAGTTTACCTCCGCTGAAACGCTGGAAGAGAGTGATATAGTCATCTTGAATAATGCTTCACTTCCAGGGCCGAAAGAAAGCTCTTTCTTTGCAAGATTGGAACAAGTTAAACAAGATAACCCCTATAAGATCATCATCATCGCGGGATGTATCCCTCTAACGGAGCAAGAGAAGCTCAAGCCTTATAGCATCATCGGAACGATGTCCATCCATCGCATCGTGGAAGTTGTTGAGGAAGCGCTTCATAATAACGTCATCAAGATTCTAGAGTCAAGTGAAAAGCCACCCCTTGATACACCGAAGATCAGAAGAAATCCCATTGTTGAAATCATTCCCATCAGTAGAGGATCTCTGAATACGTGTAAGTGCTGCAAGACCAGAGCTTCCGACGGCAATCTGGAATCATATCCCATTGATGAGATTGTTAAGGTAGCGAAAAGAGCTGTCAACCAAGGAGTAAAGGAGATATTGTTAACGTCAGAAGATGCTTTTTGCTACGGCTTTGACATGGCAACAAGCTTACCGGAGCTTCTCGTAGAATTGATAAAAATACCGGGAGAATTTAAACTAAGAATAGGAAGAGGCAGTCCTGCGCCCCTGCAAAAAATAAAAGAGAAGCTCTTCCCCTTGCTGCAGGACGAAAAGATGTTCCAGTTCCTGCACATCCCTGCACTCTCTGGAAGCAACAGAGTATTAAGCCACATGCAGAGAGGGAATACGAAAGAAGAATTTTTGGCCATGGTCAAAGAGCTGCGGGCATTAGTACCACACATCACTCTTCTCACAGATATTATGGTCGGCTATCCTCTAGAAAAAGAAGATGATTATTGGGAAACGCTCAATCTTGCCAGGGCAGCCATGCCAGATATCATGAATATCTCCCGCTTCTGGCCTAAGGTAAAAACACCTGCGGCAAAACTGAAGCCAGTGCCGGAGGAAGAAGTTCAGCGCCGTTTAGCGGTAGTAAAGGACATCATGCAGAACATGAGCAAGATGCAGAATGAGCGCTGGCTTGATTGGGAAGGCAATATCCTTATTCATGAAAAAGGAACGGAAGGGCAGCAATGGATCGGAAGAAATCAGAGCTATAAGCCCATCATCGTGGAAGGGCAATATAAGATCGGAGATGCCCTTCTGGTAAAAATAGAAAAGGCAGAGATTATTTTGTTGAGAGGGAAGGTGTTGCCAGCGGCTGTTCGCTAATAGGAGTGGAAGAAGGGTCTACTTTTTGAAGATAATTGATTCTTTTTCATACATTGGAACTAACCCTAACTCTAAAAAAGGGCGTTTATAGTCTATCATTGGTTCTGATGCAAAATAAACACCTCCTGTTCTAAGTGTTCTATGAATTTCTTTAGCAATTTCTGCATAAGTTTCCTCATTACATAATTGATATATTTTATGACTGAATACTACAGCCAGAGAATTATCTCTTAAAGATATCGCACGTAAGGATGCTTGAATGAGAAGTGTATCCGGTGAAACTATTTTTCTTGCTTCATCAAGACATTCCCTATTGCGATCAATTCCAATGAATCTAATGTGGGGATATTTTTGTTGAAATGTTGCAATAACTGTTCCTAACCCGCATCCCAAGTCTGCAAAAGGTCCATCATTTAATAAATGTGCTAGACCTAGTTGTTCTAACTTATAGGGTAACCATGCCACCATCGCTTCAGCATAGGTAGCACCTGAATAAAGAGGACTAGTCATAATAATGGACCATATTTCTAAAAAAACTTACAAATTCCCAACTTCTTTCTTAAACTCAGCAGCTTTCTTCTTCATCGTCTTTAAAGCTTCCTGCAATGCTTTCCTTGGCTCCATCCCTTTCGTTTCAATCAAGAACTGAGGCTGCCCGACCAGAGGATGATCGATCCGATACGTAGCGATGGAAACTTCCTTGATCTTCTGAAGCTCATCCTTCAGCAAGTTACAGAAAGTATGCGTTTCTCCGATGAGCTGAAAAACGAGCTTATTTTTGCTTTCTTCAAGAACCTTGAATTCCATACAGCTTTTTTTCTTCAATCTATTTATAAATGTTTCTATTTCTAATTTTCAATCAGCAAACTGTCTAGAACAAAGCTTTCATACCTTGAGTTGTTCTTTTTAAAAGAATGGTGACCGCAGAGCTGGAAAAATGTAGGGAAATCAGCCATTGGAAAGCAGAACACCATATTCTTTCCGTTGAACAGCTGATGGACAAAAAGAACAAATACTTTAAGCTGTTTAAGCATTTATATCAGATCATCCACGAGCAATGCGATAAAGGCCCGCAGAGAAAAAATGGAGAGCCCTGTTTCATTCACCCGTTAAATGTTGTTCTTAACTTGAAGAGAGCTGGTATTGATGACGGTTTAACTCTCTGCGTGGGGATATTGCATGATCTTATTGAAGATAAGGTTGATGAGTTCCAGCGAGAGATGACCATAAAAGCAAAGCCACTCACTATCAGAGCAATCCGAGCCCACGAGCAAAAGATCTATCAGGAACTGCTTCAGGACATCAAACAGTTCTGCACCAAAAAGGATGCTGAAGACCTGGTAAAAGCAGCAAAGGCCTTAACCAGAACGAAGAGGACATTTTATTATCAGTCCATCGCTAACCTCTTTCTTATCAATCATCCAGAGATGAAAAAGAGAGTTATCCAGGTAAAATTAGCAGACAGGACACATAATATACTCTGCATCGAGGCATTTAATGAGCAGCAGCGGATCTATGAATGCTTTAAAGCTCTCTTTCTTCTCAACAACACCAAAAAATATCTTCTGGAAACATATGGCAAAGATATTCTTCGAAAACCAACAAACAGCAGGACCGTAAAGCTGTTCAAGAAATGCGGAAAAGCAACGTATGATGCTTTCCTCAAGATCTGCGAGATCCAGATCAGCAAAGACGTAGGAAAAATTAGGTCGATGTTGCAGCTGGCCTTCCGAAAATTTGCCTATGAGAAAGCAGGGCTGTGGGATATTACCCGGCTAGATTCTAAAGAAGTTCACTTGATGCGCTTGTTCCAGGGCGTGATCAGAAAATACGATGCACGCTTGCTGCAGGACTATGAGACATACCATGAGCGGATTAAGAATGAGACAGAATATTGCAAAAGATTCTTTGCCGACTATCATTTCAGTGACAAAGATATCCAGGCCATCCTTGACTACAAAGACGCCTATTCCTTGAAAGAAGTTGTTGCTAAGCTCTTATACGATTATCATTATGTTCTTCCACGATTTTTAGCCAAAGATTTATCAAAACAGGGAAAGATCAAAGGGTAAGCTGGTCTTCCCAGTATTACATTCTGTAATTACAAACGAAAAATATATATAGTTTTTCCCTTCAAGTCCAAAAATGATTCGACGAAAGATCCAACGGACAGGCATTGCTACGTATACTGTTTCCCTGCCAAAAACATGGGTAACAAGGAATGAGGTGCAGCCGGGAGACTCTATCTTTATTACAGAAGAAGCTGACCAGTCTTTGTTATTAGGCCTTGAGAAAAGTACAGAGACGATTAAGGAAGAAACATTAGACCTCAGCAAATATCCTCAGGAAGCAGAATTGATAAGAAAATTTATCTCTCTTTACTTGAATGGAGTTCATAAAGTCACCTTCAATTCCAGCCAAGGCATCAGTAAAGATGTCCGAAAACAGATCTTTGACCAGACAAAGAAAGTTATCGGCTTTGAGATTGTTGAAGAAACGAGAGAAAAGATTGTCCTTCAGGACTTTTTTTCCGCAACATCATTTTCACTCCATAACGTCATTCGCAGAGCATTTCAATTATCTAGGCTGATGATTGAAGAATCATTGAAGCTGTTGCAGAAAGAAGTAGAGATCATGGACAGCATCAATCTCTGGGAAGAAGAAGTGAATAGGATCTATCTGCTAGCCAGACGACAGATCAATTTTGCCCTGCATAATTCACCTATCATGAACAAGCTCAACATCAATGTGGATGATTGCCAGGATTTCATCATTATCATCGGCGCTATCGAGAAGATGGCTGATTCATTTGTGAGGATTGCCAAGAATTGCTTGAACGTGAAGAAAATGAGCAAAGAAGTCACTGCCTTAGTGGTTGAACAATTCACAACAATTCTTGATGTTTATGACCTTGCCCTGCAATGCTATTTCAAGCGTGATTTTAACCTTTCCAACCAAGTCATCACAAGATGCGAGCAATTAGGTGAAGATATCATCAACCTAGAAAAATATAAACTCCTGGAAGAAGACAAGACAACCTTGTATCTAATCTTATCCACCTTAAAATCAAAGACGAACCTGATCAATGAGATTGCGGAGATAGGATTAGATAGGAGTTAGGCAAACACTTGAATGATATGTTCATCTTGAATGATATGTTAAAATTCCTCAACTCCCAAATATCCTTTCATAATTCTTCCATATCTGATCAGCTGCTTCTGCCACAGAAATACCTTTCACTTCAGCGATCTTTTTGATCGACTCAAATACATAAGCTGGCTCATTCTTTTTGCCAGGGAAAGGACTCAGCCAAGGTGAATCTGTCTCCGTCAAAATTTGCGCCAGAGGAGCCTTTTTGACCAGTGTTTCAAAATTACTGGCTCTCATGATATTCGGAGGAATAGAAAAGTGATGCCCCAGCTCTATTGCTCTGGACATCAGGCTCTTCTTTCCAGAAAAACAATGCTGAATCACCGGAATTTCATGAGAAGGAATCTCTTCAGCAAGGATAGTGATGCATTCCTCTTCTGCTTTTCTGGAGTGGATAACGATCGGCTTCTTGATTTCTTTACAGAATCGTATAATCCTCCGGAAATTCTCTTCCTGTTGTTGTCCTGTTTTCTCTTTATCCACCCAATAAAAGTCCATCCCTACTTCTCCTATTGCTGCTACTTGGCTGAGATGTTTTCGGATAAATTGAAATTGCTGCTCTAAGTCGATAGGTCCGTCATGTTTCAATAACCCTGCTTCATCTGGTGGCATACCTAAAGCATCAGTAGGGTAAATTCCTAGACTAGCTTTGATGATAGGATACTTTTTAGCCATTTCTAAAACCTGCTTATTGGTCGGCGGATTTGTACCGGAGACAAGAATCGCCTTTAATCCTACTTTTTTAGCCCTCTCCAGAACTTCGTCTAGATCATCCTTGAATTCAATACTGTTCAGATGACAATGGACGTCTACAAGGTTCATGGTAACTTCTCAAAATCATGGAGTGCTTCATCACTGAGAGCATCCCATCCCTTCATTTCTTTCTTAAGGTCAAGGTACTTATCTATGTTGTCCAGGTAAAGTAGGATTGCTCTATCTACTACTTCTTCCTTTTCTATCCCTAAAGCTTCAGAAACTTCTGTTATTTTTACTAAAATATCCTTAGCAATTACAACTTCCATACAAATGATATGACCTCCCTTCTTTATATATTTAATGCTGAAATGTGTAGCTGTTGGAGAATTGATATTAACATATCCTCTGCCTTATCAGAATGTTTAAATATATTAACACTTTAAACAAGACTCATGAAGGGTAAAGCAATTGTTGCATCACTGGCTTTATTGGTAGGGACGGCATTGCCAGGATATGCAGCAACCATTCAAGAAACTGATAGAACTAATTCTGCTGATTTTATCAGTTGGTATACCACGCAACAGTTTAGAGTTACTGTTAAGCCAGGGGACACTTTAACAGGTATTGCAAGCCAATTGGAGAGTGAAAGAACAGTTCCAGAGCATCTTAGAATTCGTGGTTGTGCATCTCCCATCTCTTGGCAGGATGTATATCGGCAAAATGAGGGTACCATTAGAAATCCTCACCATCTTGAAGTAGGACAGGTTTTATATTTTAGGGTTAGGGATAATTATACCGCTGGACATACAGGAATAAATATGAGTTTATAATTCATAATCAAAAAACGTACGTATTTAGTTCGATAAAAAGAAAATAATGGCAGGTCGTAAAATCCTGTGACCTGCAAGCTAGCAAGGCTTGCTAGCAATTCAACGACTCTCTGAATAAAAGCAATGATAATATGTTCATTTAAGCAAATGGTCAGGCAACTAGACTTATCTTACGAAGTCCTTAATGGATTTTACCTCTTGACCTTGCCATAATTTTCAACCGAACTAAATACGTACCAAAAAACGAACTGTTCATTCTTATTCATCTCTTGAAACCATCAATCATTATTTTCTATTTATTGATAATTATAAGAAAAATAGAGATATATTTTTAAATCAAGCTCATTCGTAAGCATCCATTGGTTTCTTAGATGTTTGGAGATATCATGAATAAAATAGAAATTTTTCCTGCAAGTTTTACTGATAATCCCTATGATTACTTTGCAACAGCAACTGATAATAATACAGCATTATTTGCTCCAGGTATTGGTCCCTGTATAGGTGGTTTATTTTACAGGCAGGGACATGTAGGTCTCGGTCATTTTGACCCCATGATGGACCCAGTAGTTAGAGATATATCACGGGTAGTAAGACCACGGATGCAAGAACAGGGAACCGGAGATATCGGCTGTATGCTTTACACAGGACAAAGTTTTGCAGTTCGTCCTGAATTTCAAAGACAACAAGGAATCGAAAGATATTACGATTACGTTCGAAGGATTGAAGAGTTAGGTTTTATTTTTGGTCATGATGGATCAAGAACATATATATTAGCAAACGAAGGACCAGTATTATTAATCAAGAAGATACAAGCAAGGCTTACCGGGGATAACCTAGATACGGTTCATGTTCTGATGAACTATGTAGATCTTGATTCTAAGAGGAAAGTAAAAGAAGCTTCTGAAGAATTTGAAATAGATACCAGAACTCATCAAACTAAGGTGATCCAGGCATTTACCGGTCGTCGTATGTTTCGTTAAATAATAAGCATACCTTTTTAAAAAAGCCTCTATTTTAGTATAAAATGGACACCGTACGCAAAGCCGGAAGTTAGTTGAGCTTGTTCTAGATTTTTCTTTGTCTATCATCCATCATCAATAAACAACTACATACGAGGATACAACCATGACCATTCAACAACAGATCAATATAAAAAAGCACCATCAATACAGCATCAAGCCAGACAACAATCTGCAAGGCTATCCAGAGATCAAAGGCTATGATTTTGAACAGCCGTTTGATTTCCACAAATTCCTCAGATCTTACGCCCATACCGGTTTTCAAGCTACCCATCTGGCTGAAGGCATAGAAATAGCGAAAGTCATGCAAAGGGAAAAAGCAACCATTTTTCTAGCATACACCTCTAACCAAGTTTCATCCGGCAACAGAGAATTGATCAAATACCTCGTCAAACATAAAAAAGTTGATGTTCTTGTAACTTCAGCAGGAGGTATTGAAGAAGACATCATCAAAGCGCTGAAGCCTTTTGTCTTAGGCGCATTTAATGCTCCCGGAGGGATGCTGTTTGAGAAGGGTATTAACAGAACAGGAAATATTTTCATCCCAAATGACAGATATGCTTACTTTGATACATTCATGCAGGGCTTCTTCAAAAGGATTTATGACATAAAAAAAGCATGGTCGCCAAAAGACTTGATCACAGAATTAGGAAAAGAGATCAATGACCAGTCATCAATCCTCTATTGGGCAGCAAGGAATAATATTCCTATCTTTTGCCCCGGCATCGTTGACGGTTCGTTAGGAGACCTTGTTGTATTCTTCAAGCAAAGCCATCCCGATTTTTTGATCGATGTCAGCCAGGAAGTGGTAGATATCACCAAGATCGTCTTGAATGCCGAGAAGACTGCCGGAATCATTCTAGGCGGAGGAATCAGCAAGCATTTTGCCTTAAATGCCAATATCTTTAGAGAGGGATTTGATTACGTCGTGTATATCAATACGGCTGAGGAATATGACGGTTCTGACTCTGGTGCTAAAGTGGAAGAAGCCATCTCCTGGGGTAAAGTGAAGGTAAAAGCTCCTTCGGTAAAGATCCATTGCGATGCGACCATTGCCTTTCCATTGTTAGTAGCAGGAGCGTTTGTGGAGGATATCTTGGAAAGAGGCACACCTGATGGATGAGATGGGAACAAGAAAGGAAGACGGGCTAGAGACTATTCTCCATTTCCTTGATAAAGTAAACGGTTTAGGAAAGAAGTTATACACGTTTGACCTTCATGGAACGCTGATTGTGCCGAAGACATCTTTACCAGTCCATATCACTGATGTTTTCATTAACGTCATGAAGAGATATGGTATTTCTTTGCTTGATGACTTCTCGCATATTGGAGAAAA
>Ga0209541_10011999_pt1 | contig 13468 bp, 16 predicted proteins | sample RifCSPlowO2_01_FD_184027 | JGI IMG/M metagenome (GOLD analysis project Ga0209541, IMG submission 184027) | Groundwater microbial communities from Rifle, Colorado - Rifle CSP2_plank lowO2_0.1 (SPAdes) (version 2) | ecosystem: Environmental > Aquatic > Deep subsurface > Groundwater | place...
GCTATTCGGCAATATCGTTGCCGCGGCGAAGATATTTTTAACAAAAACGTTCCGCTACAAGCTGTTGTGATCCATTAGTTTTAGATTCGGGTATCTATAATTGCCGTCATGAAGGAGAGGAAAGGCGGGATCGGGAGTGGTGTCGCGATGTAATTTCAATTCTCTGGCGAAAAACGGGAAGCCCGGTGCGTTATTCACAAACATCGTAATGGCTTCTTCCGCGCCTTCGTCGTCATGCGCCAGCGCGGCGGGGATGAAGTGGTTGCGCACCTGGAAAATCGAGGCAATAACCGGAGGATGGTTATCGGGATGAGTGTAAACTAAAGAAAAGGTGAGCGGGCTTCCTGCGGATGTGGTGTCAGGATTGATCGCGTCCGTGCCGTTAAACCCTGTCGCGGGAGAGAAGGAGAGGGTGGGCGCGTGAGGAGGGAAAAATGCCAGCGTCGGATCGGGGAGATACGCAAGCAACGCCCAAGCCGTTATCGTGCCGAGGAGAATTGAGGAAATGATTTTTATGAGAGAGGATGAAGGGCGCATAGCATGGATAAAACCCTCCGTTTCTTATGCCACAACCCTACCACGCAGGCGGAATTGCGCAAGTGAATAAGTTGAGGAAACCGCCCCTCGCTCCCCTCCTTATTAAGGAGGGGATGTGATTTTTCTTTTTATTTTTCATCGGGTTCCGGATTCCCCGATCTCGGCCCGCCTTGCCGGCGAGACAGATCGGGGATGACATTGAGTGACCAAGAAATGACAAAATTGAAGAGACACCCGTGAAGGGTGTCTCGCAAAACTGGCATCGCCGCGCTACTGCGCGTTTCGGTTCCTTGGACGGAAACGGGTCGCTCGAACCGCGCACTAGGTTGGCTCCCCACCCCGGTCTGGTACCAACCGTAGAGGGGTTTCACAAGGGTTTCCGTGCGTCTTTCTCTGGGCACCACAACGGAGCTGGGTCGGGCTTTCAACTGAGTAGAATGAGACAAATGAGACAGTCCTTAAGGCAGTGTTTCCGTGTCTCATTTGACTTCATTGTCTCATTCGTGGCCTTGTATTTTTCTAAACATTTTCAAGTCCGTCCAGGTAATCAGTAATGTCTTTCTTCGTCGGCTTGCGGGCATTCGTGACGTAATAATAAAACTGGAGAAAATTGCCATCCTTATTGCACGCTCGAATCCCTTTCTCAATAAATACGGCGGGTGCCACGTCGAGCGGAATCAGGACCGAAATGAGAGCGCGAAAAGGACCGAATTCGATAGATTCAACCTTTGATTCCAATGCATCGCCTACTGTCTTGAACGCGGCTTTCACCCTCTGTTCCTGCTCCTCGGAAAATCGTTTGTTCCCTTCCGCGCTCACGATCACGTAGAAACGGAATCGATTGCCTGCTCCTCCTGCGCCCGTCATGACCAGATCCTCATCCTCGCCAAGTTCTTCCGACTTCACCTGCATGCGGCATTCGTTGAAACAGAGCGTAGCCCACGCGGCAAGCGCTCGATCTGGATTCTCCAAATACTTCTGCAGGACATTGATTGCTTCCAGCGTCCCGATGTGGGCGAGCGAAAATAGTATCCGTTTCGTAACTACTCAGCACGCTGAAAAGACCAATGTTTAAGCCACGAAATTTCAAGCATAATTGATGTTAAAATTTGGAAATTGGCTTAAATAAGCGATTTTCATTCAAAACAACCTGAGTAGTTACTCCGTTTCTTATTCTCAACGCTCGCATCGGACGAGAACAATAATTTCCCTTCCTCAACAACTGCGGCCGCGTCCAGGCCTCCGGTGTCCACCTTGTCGTGGAACTTGATGTACTCCCGGTGCGTCTTCAACGGAATCTCGATGTCCGACTCCATGGCGGATGAATGTTTGTCTTGTGGCGTGGTCATAGCCGACAGTTCCCTTAGCGTTCGATCTTTATTCCCGTCTCTTTCTCAAAAACATCATCAAGCCCGTCAGTGTACAAGTTGTTATGATCTTCAAGGTACTTCTTTGCCTTCGCGAACATTTCAGACCGCTCATGCGCATCTTTGATTTCCTCTTTCACGAGCTTGAGATAAGTCCCCAGATGGCGGCAGGCCATGGAGTCGTAAGATTCGGAATCATAACCGTATTCGTTCATGAATTCAATGAATCCCCCATACGCAAGCTGTTCGAGCTTCATGATCGTCCCAACATTGACGCCTGATTTTCTTGCTTTCGAAATAATATCATTGACGACGCTGCCTTCGATGTCGCCCGGCGGCAGTTGATACACATTGCCAATCGTCTCTTGCTCCATCTGTTTGACGTACTCCTCGCCGTGAGAACCGCCGAGCAGGCGGTTCTCCAGGAACAGCTTCGTATCGTTGGAGAAGCGGTACATGTCCCGCAACAATCCATCCTTGCCTTTTTGAGAAAGCTCGTTGAACTTCTTCTTTACTTCCTGAAATCTTGATTGGTTCATGAAGTCATGCAGAATGTTACCCCCGCCAATCGGCGCACTCGCGCATGACGAATTCATCCATGTCCTTCGCGTCGCTCACGCGGGCTGTCTTCTTCCATTCGTCGAGGATGAAGCGGAAGGTTTCTCCGGGCGCGTCGTCGGCCCAGTTCTTGTACTCTGATGTTGAGATGGTGGAGAAAAGGTGGATACCTTTGAGGATTCCCTTGCAGTACTCACGCGCCTGTTCGCTGAGCTTGAGCGTGTGATACCGCTTCATTTCCTCCTGGCACGGCTCCATCGCCTCCTCAAACATCTGCACGGCAAGCTCGTTCGGTTCCACATAACCATAGCTGGTGCTCCCGGCATTATCCCATACGTCATGCACGTCGATCGCTTCGAGCGTTCCCAAGACTTCCTTGGCGATCTTCTCGCAATCAACCTTTTCGAGTCTTGCCCCGACCATCCGTTCGACCCGCGCGGCAAGTGCGGGGTCTTCTCGCGCCAGTTTGCGCAAAAACTCCAGCGCCTCGTCCGGCGCGAGGGCGTCCAATATCTTCTTTTGGCGAGAGGTGAGTTTTGACGGGGAAGGCATAGGAGCGTTTTTATGTGGCGGGATTCATGCCGCCGGAAGCCTCAAGAGCGATCACTTCCCTCCCCAATGAGGTGAGTGCGCAGGTGTCGTCAGCCGTATCATACCGCGCAAATCCCCACGGCACCAGCATATAATGGAACAATACCCGCGAGATGCCGCTTCTGGCCAAATCCGCATTATCGCCGTGGGCCGTCACCCACCGTATCTTGAACGTCTCCCGCGCCCAATCAAGGGTCTTGACGTATGAAAAAGGACCGTGGCGAACTTCTGTCTCGCGCTCATGGAGATACCGCCATACCATGTCCTGGTGAAGCTGCAGGGTGCCTGCGATGCGGGCGTCGTTCGTCCAATACGCCAAATCCGGCCACTCCATCTGCCGGGCAAAGCTGCGCCAGAGATGGAGAAACTGCGCCTGCGGATCAAGGCCGTCAAACTGTAACACGCGCGGCAGGAGCGGAAGCAGGCGCCGTTTCGTCCTCATCGTCAACCCGGCCGCCTCAAGCAGCGCGTCAATGGTGCGCAGGTACCATAGTTGATGCTCACTGCGCACGGGAAAGACCTTGTCGCCGATGCGGTCCTCCATCGGCTGCTTGCGGATGAGCGTATCGTTCACTTCTCTCAGGCTGCGCAAGTTGAGATTCCCGGTTTCGGTAAGCTGGGGGTAGGGCGTGCGTTTTGTCACATACCGAAGGAATGACAAGATGTCCCGGTACAAGATGTTGCGCGATACTTCTTCCGATGGGATGCTCATAAGAGTGTCTGGTTACCTCCCGCAGCAGTGCTTGTACTTCCTCGGGCTGCCATCATCTTTCTTTGCTCCGCACGGGCAGGGATCGTTGCGGCCGGTGCCTGCGGGAATGGATGCAAACCGCTTGAAACGATCATTGACCGGATGTAGGGACGGGAGGGGCTCGCGCCAGCCCGACTTATAAAAATCCATGAGCTGCTCGAATCGCCAGTCAATGTTGGATCTTCTCCACCACGGGACGACGTTCTTCCATACTTCGCGCAGAACGGAACGGAAGCCTTCCGGGCACCGATCTCTCATCCGCGCGAATGGGAATGCGGGGATGGAATCGGTTTCGAAATATCCCTTGACGACATCCATCCAGAAGTGGGGACGGTACTTTGGATCTGTAAAGATATTCACGAAGAACCCGTAATCAGTAAGGTAGTGCATGCCTTCCTTCTCGTCCATGACAATGCCCGCGCTTTCCGCGCCGAGAATGTCGTCGTCAACCTGAGGGTAAACGGGTCTCCTTCCGGATTCCGCGAACCAGGCGTCGTAATAGCCCTTGAGGAGTTCAGGAATCTCGCGCCCTTCGCAGACCACCTCGTCTTTCCCAAAATGCTTCACGAAACGGTCATACTCCTGCTTCTGCAGGACAAAAGCCCTTTGCAGCTTCTCGGGATTATTGCGGTACCAGTCTTTGGGGTTCCGCTTGAGCACGAATTCCTCAAAAACGAACCGTTCGCTATGGGCGGGGATGGTATGCTGAGGACCGGAAAGGAACCACGCGCCCTTGACCGGGGCGAGATTGGTGAAGATGAAATCGTGGAGTTGGAGAGGAGGGGCGATGGTGTGGAAATAATCACCAGCCTCCTCATTTGAAAATACCTCATATTCCGCTTCTGCGGCAACGTCGCAGAGACGCAACGAACTGCCGTTGATTGAGAGAGTCTCAAACACCGAAGAGAACGCTCTGTCCTCCCACTCCTTGAGCATCTCCTTTTCTTCTTGCGTAAACTGCCCGTCGCGCCGGATAACCTCAAGCACCCTTTCCTCGTCCTTCGTCTCGCCGAAGAGCAGATACCAGTCCATACCGAGATTCCGTTTGAATTCTTCCTGCCCGCCGTTAAAGTTGCCCGTGCGCTCTTCGTATGCCGGAGAATGCTCGAAATCATCCATCAAGCGCCCATGAACGTAGGCGAGGCATTTGGTTTTGAGATTGGCGGAAAGACTGGCGTATGGGTGGGACATGCGCGGCATATAAACGTGGCTAAAACTCGTATCTCATCCCTACCCAGTAATGCCAGTCAGCAACCGCCTGCCTGGTCTTCGCGTCCGTGCCATGCACCGGCTCAAGCTGGGCAAATGGAACGGCAAGGGTCCGGCCTTCCCATGTCACCGTCGCGAACATCTCATGCTCGCATTCTTCTTCTTTGGGCATGCCGGTTACCTCGACAATATCGCCCTTGCGGAGAGGCGAGATCGGACGTTCCTTCACGCATTTCGCCTTGAACGGGCACTGGACGGTGTCGTGGAGGTAGTAATACCATCCCAAAGCCTGCTCCTCGGGACCGTAGCAGTCAACAATGACTTCGTCTTCAATCCTTTGTTCGCGTTTCTTGTCTTCGTTCATAATAATGGCGTCAATTCATCCTCACCCTTGACGCGTCTCTGCAAGATATGCTACCTTGATTCTACGAGACGTACCTCTGGGGTATCCGCAAGGATAGCTCCAGATTTTTTATTTGCGCTCCTTTTATTGCTCAAGAATAAGCTCTTTCTTGAGCTTGCGGAGATCCACGTACTTTGCCCGATCGAGAAGCTCTTTTGAGATGTGTCCGCGAGTACTCATCACAATCACTCGTTTGCCGTGGCGTTTGATGCGGTCAATGACAGGCGCAAAGTCGCTATCGCCTGAAATGAGAATGGCGGTTTCGTACTGGTGTGAAGTATCGATCATTTCCATTCCCAACTCCATATCGAGATTCCCCTTCCATTCAACCTCGCCTGTCTTGGTTCTGATCACTTTCACGGGCTTCGTGCGAACGATAAAGCCCACGGCGTCAAGCATGTCGAGAAAATTCTTCTGCTTGGCGTTGCCGACAATCGTGCCAATGTATACGAAACACTTCCCCACATCGCACTCGCGCTTGAAGTATTCTATGAACTTCGCGTAGGAAATCCTCCATCCCAGCGTGCGCTGGGAATAGAACACGTTCGCGCCGTCAATAAAGACGTACACTTTCCCTTGGACAAATGAAGAAATCATACTGATAGCGTAGCACAACTATGCACGGGATCAAGGACTGGACGCATGTTCCCGCCGAAGTGCTTCTCGTAATATTTCTTCCGCTTCTTGAACATCCGCTCAAGATATTCGGTCTGGATATCGCGGTAATCATACACCTTCTTGATTCCCCGACTATGCAGAAGCCTGCCAATGTACTGGATGAGCTTTCCTTCGAATGAGAAGGGATAGACGAGGAAGAGACAATCGAGGTTGTCGAAGTGAGTCCCTTCCCCGATCAGTTGTCCTGTGGCAAGAATGGTCTGGTAGTGGCCGCTTTGGATTTGCGTGATCCGCTCTCTCCGTTTCTTCGGAGTGAGGTCGCCTGATAAGGCAATCAGTTCGAAGTCCTGTTTCAGGTACTCGGAAAGGATCTCGATGTGCTCTTTCCGTTCTGTGAGCACCAGGCATTTCTTCCCTGCCTTGGCTTCCCCGGCAATATCACCGGCGATCAATTGGTTGCGAAGGGTGTCAAACGTGAGTACCTTAGCGAGCATCTGGTAATCCTGGCTTTTGACTTTATGGGGGGAGGTTAAACCGGTTTCCTTCACGAGAACTCTGATTTGCGACCGTTCCTCTGATGGTTTCTCCGATTGCACAAAATCTTTTGAAACTTCGTGAATGATATCGCCGAGATAGATGAAGATGAGCTTTTCGTCGTTGTGTTTCCTGATCGGCGTGGCGGTGAGGCCATAGAGATAATGAGGGTTAAATTGCGTCACTACCTTGCGGAACATCTGAGCCGGAATGTGATGGCACTCGTCAACCAAGACGGTGCCGAATTGCGGGATAAGCTCAGACAAATTCTTCATCCTCGCAAGGCTCGGAATCATGGCGACGGTGACTGGACTCTTTGCTTCCTTCTTGATTCCTGCGATCTTGCCGATATTGCGCTTGGGGATCGAGAGGAATGACTCGATGCGATCAAGCCACTGGTCGTAAATCTGCTTGCGGTGAGTGAGGATGAGCGCGGGTTGAGACTTTTTGGCGATGAGCGCCAATCCCATGATCGTTTTTCCTGATCCAGGTGGGGCGACGAGAATTCCCTGATCGCGGTCATTGAATGCCTCAACCGCCCTTTGTTGATATTCATGGAGAGTGAATGTCGGAGCGAATTTGATTGGTCCAAGATTTAATCGGTTATCGACAACCGTAAACCCGATGTCGTGTTCCTTGAGATATGCGATAAGCTGGTCAAGAAATCCCCTTGGCAGGAACACGTCCGCATCGCCGTCAACGATGGTTTTGAAATACTTCTCAGTCTTGTAATTCGATAGCCCCATCTTCTCCTTGACCGCGTATTCGGTATTGAAAAAATTGAGGCGGTTAGTGAGGAAATTGGCAATGTCTTTGGTGATACAGGATTTGGGGATTGAGATGATATTGGAAACGGTGATCGGGATTTCAGAACCACTGTATGGCTCAAACGATTTTCCCTTTGCAGGTTTGTTTCCGGTAAACTCGCCACACAGGCGATCGAGCGATTCTATGGACATGCGTTTCACTGATTGCAGGAATTCCCACTGGTCTTGCGCTGGTTCAAAACCCGTCCCGGGATCAAGGAATACGCTGTTGCCGGATTTCCTCGGAATGCCCTGCAGGGGAAGCGCAATGAGATTCCCCAATCCCTTGCCGGACAGATAATCCTGGCTGGGAAAAAGACGGTCGAAGCTGTCTTCCTTGTCAAAGGGCGCAATCACGGCTGATTCCTTGAGAATGTGAAGGAAAATCTTCCGTCCTTTATGTGCCGGATACTTATCCTCAAAGAGCCACCAGACATGGCCACCATTGCCGGAACGGGAGCGTTCGACATAGCCGGGAAGATCAAGCCTTGAGCACGTTTCCAGAACTTTCTTTGCGGATGCCAACCAACCACTGCCGTCAAAGTCAGCCGCAACGAAATACGAGGTGTTATCGGTGAGGAGCGGATAGACGCCGATGACTTTATTCCCCAGTAAATGAGACTCAACAACCGAGGGAGTTAATGGCGCAAGGCTCTTTTTCGTGCGGTCGGTGTATGCGGGAAAGTATCCGCTGAAACTGCCATCACGCTTGTCCCACCTCTGCGCAAACACGTCGCTCCTTCCTCTGAAGAGCGATGTGAAAAGCGCGATTCGTTCCTCTTTGGAAAGTTGAGACATAACCGCAGGATCAATATAATGCCCTCATACAAGAAAGTCTAACCAGCATACTTCGTCAAATTGCGAGTTAAACGGAACAAGGTATAATTGATGCATGACGGAAGAGCCACCGCCACAAGCCGCGCCGCCTGATCTGGCACTGGAAGCCCAAAATCAGGAAACGCCTCACGCCATAGGCGGAACTGAGTCGTCTGCAGCGATCACGGTCGAATCATCGCCGCCTACCGCCCCGCCGGTGAGTGAGGAGGCCGCCGATCAAATTCCAGACGGCGTGCCCGCATCCCCACTACCCTCTCCGCCGGAGGAAATGCCATCGCCCTCTCCCGCGCCAACGCCAGCACCTGCGGCCGCTTCTGTTTCCGCCCCGGAACCCGCGCCGGCACCAACCCAGTCACCCCCAACGGCGCCACCCGCGTCCGCAGTCGTGGTGAAGGAAATCATACGCGAAGTACCGGTCGAGAAAATCGTCGAGCGCGTGGTGGAGAAGCCGGTCGAGGTGGTGCGAGAGGTGCCGATTGAGAGGATCGTCGAGCGGGTCGTGGAAAAGCCGGTGGAGAAGATCATAGAAAAGGAAGTCGTGCGCGAGGTCAAGGTATTTGACGAAGTGAAGGCGAAGGAAGCGTGGCGCACGCAAGCCCCGTCCTACCGCGCCGCGTCGCTGTCAACGCGACAACGGAAACGCGTCCAGAAACTCGAAAAAATCCTTGCCGCAGCCAGAGAAAAAGAAAGCGTCACCAACGATGAAGCGCAAATACTCCTCGGCGTCTCCGACCGCACCGCCACCCGCTATCTGTCGGTGCTGGCCGCTCAGGGGAAGCTTAAGAAACGCGGGACAGGACGCGCCACAACGTATCATCTCCCCTGACCTTGCCCGCCGTTTGTTAACAAATGGCGGGCAACGCTCTGCATGGTACCTGCATCTCATTATGAGCACCGAAAGTGTGAGAAGAAGGAGAAGAAATTTAATGAAAGACGACCCGCACTGCCATTGGTGCCGGAGGACATTGCGATCCTATCCTGACTATCCTGCATGCTCCGGGCAAAGAATGCCGGACGACTTCCCCACCATTGATCACCTGAATTCCCGCTTGTGGGGCGCAAGGCCGGAAACGAAAGGCAAGCGCACCTTGGTGTTATCATGCCCCGGCTGCAATAACCGCAGGAACGTTGAGGAAGCGCGGAAATATATCTGGATCACGAGATGGAAATCGGCCAGTTTCCCAAGATATCTTAATTGGCTCAATAGAACATTGAGACAATGGCGGAAAATAAGGCGGAGGATATCCGTCACGGCGCGCAATTCCGTGCCATATGCCAACAAATCGTGCGGCCGCGCGAATTGACAGTATCCGTGATTGGTCTTATGCGCCATGCCTCTTGGAGGAATCCAAGGGGTTTAGGCGTCTCTCAATTGTGCGTTCATCGTAGCATACCAAAGGGAAAAGTGAAGGGTGAGACTTGTGGGGCGCAAGGCCGTGAAGGTCTCCGGCAAGAAAGGAGGCGCTGTATGAATCCCACCATAAAGAAGGAAGAAACTGACGGTATCACAACGTCCGCGCGTCGCGTCACCGCCGTAGCCGCGCGACAGCGGCAGCAGAAAGAGCAGTTGCTCGAAAACTTGGCGAAGGTGCCGATCATCCACTCGGCCTGCGACCGGGTCGGCATCGCCAGAGCCAGTTTTTACCGCTGGCGCGCCGACGACGAAGGCTTCGCGCGAAAGGTCGAGGAGGCGCTCGCGGAAGGCACCGCGTTCATGAACGACGCGGCCGAAGCGCAGCTGCTGAAAGCGATACGCGAGGGGAACTTGAGCGCGGTGTTCTTCTGGATGAAGCACAAGAATCCGGCCTTCAGCAACCGCCTCGAAGTGACCGCGAAGGTCAAGACCGAGTCTGACGCGCTTACCCCCGAGCAGGAAGCGCTCATAAAACGCGCTTTGGAACTCTCCGGTATTGCGCAGGAAGGAGGCACTAAATATGAAGGAACTGGCGAATAGCAACCAACCGGTCAATCGTGAAACGCTTGACGAGATCGTCACGAACCCGAAGGTGCGGCGCGCGGTGGCGCGCGGGTCGCACCGGTGGTTCTTCACCATCTATTTCAGCGGGTACCTCACGTACCCCTCCGCGCCGTTCCATCGCGATCTCTTTCAATTAAGCGAACAGGAGGACATACGGCTCCTTGCGATCATGAGTTTCAGGGGATCGGCCAAGAGCACCATTCTCGCGCAATCATTCCCCATCTGGGCGGTCGTGGGCAAGCAGCAACTCAAGCATGTGCTTATCTTGACGCAGACCATCCCGCAGGCAAAGCTGCATCTCAAGGACATCAGGGGCGAACTGGAGCGGAATGCGCTCCTGAAAGAGGACTTGGGGCCGTTCCAAGAGGAGGACGAATGGCATTCTTCCTCGCTCGTGCTCCCCCGCTACGGCGCCAAGATCACCGCGGCCTTGCGGGAGCAGAGCATCCGCGGCATCAAGCACGGCCCCTACCGCCCCCAGCTCGTGATATTGGACGACGTGGAAGACCTCGAATCCACATACTCCAAAGAGTCCTGCGACAAGACCTACGCCTGGTTCACCGGAGACGTGATGCCCATAGGCGACAAGCGCACGCGGATCGTGCTGCTGGGCAACAGGCTCGGGGAGGACTCGCTCCTGCCCCGCGTGATCGGCAAGATCAAGGACGGATCGCTTCACGGCGCGTACCGCGCCGTTCCCCTGCTCGACGAGAAAGGAAACGTTGCATGGACCGGGAAATACCCCTCCTGGGAAGAAGTGGAGAACCAGCGGAGAATGGGAGACGAGGTCGCGTGGCGGCGAGAATTCCTCCTGCAGAACATCCCGCGCCTGGGGCTCGTGGTCCAGCCGGAGTGGATCGCCTACTATGACAGGCTCCCGCCAACGGACGCGGGCGACTCTCTCTACACCGTCACCTCGATCGACCCGGCGAGTTCGCTCGGAGCCGACGCCGCGTTCACCGCCATGGTGTCCGCCCAAATCCACGGATACGGCGAGGGATTGCGGGTGTATATCCTTCCCAATCCCGTCAACGAGCGCATGGAATTTCCCGACATCATCGAGCGGGCGAAGCAAGTCTCCTTTGCGCTGGGCAACGGCTATCCCACCGACATTCTGGTGGAAGAGGTGCAAAGCCAAGTGTATATCGCGCACGAGCTGATAAACCAGGGATTACCGGCATCGGGGATCAAGATACACGGCAACGATAAACGCCATCGGCTCATGATGACCACGCACCTGATCCGGTCCGGCAAGGTGTTGTTCCCGCGAAAAGGCGCGGAAGAGCTCATTGAGCAGATCGTCCATTTCGGCGTGGAGCGCCATGACGACCTGGTGGACGCGTTCACGATGCTGATACTCCAGGTGACTGCGGAGCGGAGGATGGCGCAACCGGAGGTGTTTGTGCTTAAGTCCCGCCCCCTGCGCCTGGGACGACGCTCTTCTTTCTGGGATGACGATGATGAGTAATACACCCAAGAGTCATGAAGAGTATTCCATGAATGTCCAGAAATAAAGTTTAGTTGGCTACGAGCCGCGACCGAGGTCACGACCCTGTTTGTTTACTTCATGAGCAGAAGCTTCTTCGTCTGCCGGAACTTCTCACCGGCTTCAAGGATGTAGAAATACACACCACTTGAGAACCGGGAGGCGTCCCAGCGTATGGAATGGGCTCCTGATTGCCGCACGCCGTCAATCACTGTCGCAACCTTCTGGCCTAAGGCGTTGTAGACCGCCAGCCTGACCTGTACTGCTTCCGGCAGGTCGAACCGAAAAGCCGTGACAGGATTGAAAGGATTGGGATGGTTTTGATACAGCGCGTAGGAGGTGGGTATCACGGCTGCCGCTTCCGCGGGAGCTGCGATTTTCCCAAGGCTAGTGGTCAACTCCACCCCGTCAATCCAGACCGAAGGATTAGAAACCCCAAGATTAAAAGAAAGCTGGCCATTGCTTGTGGTGATCCCGGGGGTGAAGGTATAGATGAACTGCTGCCACGATGTGGTCAGGTTAGGGGTCTGCCACAGTCCGAGATTCACCCATGTGCCTTCCTCCTGAGCACTCACAATGATTGTACGGGCGGAAGCGGCCTTTGCCCAGAATGTGAGAGTGTACTGCTGCTGAGAGTAAGACATTTGCTGTTGCCGCACCTGAATGACCCAGTATTCTCCAGGAGTGGTGATATCCTATGAATTACGAAATTCAACATTCCCCAGTAAACTGATATACTTCTAGAGTCAACCGCCAGGTTGACGAAATTACTATTATCTTTTGAAACCATCTATGGTTCCCATGCTGTATCATCCCATTGAAGTGGTGCAGCGGAAGGTGGGACCGTTCATTTCGCTCTTCAAACAACTCTTTGGAATCAGGACGCTCCAATCAAAGGTCGGCAGGCCGCCGGCGCTCTCCGTCACGGAAGCGGTCACGTACGGCGTCCTCAAGCAGAAAGGGACGATCAAGACGAAAATCGCGGCGTGGATAAACTTCGGACTCTGGAGACGCTGTTCGTACAAGACCTTCGTCGAATCGCTCAACCGGTGGGGCTGGCTCGCGGCCCTGTTCATTGCTCTCATTATGAAAGCCAACCGCCGATGCCAGCACCCGATCAAGCACATCGACTCCACGATCATCCATGTCTGCAAGCTCAAGAACGCGGGGAACCACCGTACCATGCGCGGCGTTGCTGACTACGGCAAGACCAGGGAGGGGTGGTTTTTCGGGCTAAAACTGCACCTGATCGCCGATCTTTTGGGGAACTTCCTCTCGGCCATGATCACGTCAGGCAATGTTTCCGACAAGGACGTGAACGTGGTGATGGCGCTCGCCAAAGACATCTGGGGTATCATGATCGGCGACGCGGGGTATGTCTCCAAGCATCTGGCCCACGCGTTCAACATCGAGCGGATCAGGCTGTTTTTGGCAAAACCTTACAAGAACATGAAAAAGATCGCCACCAAGCTGCAGGGACTCCTGTACGCGACCCGCATGCTCATTGAACGGCACTTCCGCTGCCTCAAGGAATTCTACGGGCTGGAGACGAACCTGCCCCGCTCGGTGCGAGGCTACTTCGCCAACTACTTCTATTCAATCTTTGCGTACCTGATCGTGTAACGATATCGATTCAATTGTGAAGAGCGAAACGTTCAACTTTCCGTCTACCACTCATCCGCATACCCTGGACAACCAATGGGCTTGGTTCTGTTTGTCCGAGATTTGACGATGATTGAGGGTGGAGTTTCGTAATTCATAGTCTTTACTCTCCACGCTATGCGCTCCCTGCC
>Ga0209541_10012002_pt1 | contig 13465 bp, 11 predicted proteins | sample RifCSPlowO2_01_FD_184027 | JGI IMG/M metagenome (GOLD analysis project Ga0209541, IMG submission 184027) | Groundwater microbial communities from Rifle, Colorado - Rifle CSP2_plank lowO2_0.1 (SPAdes) (version 2) | ecosystem: Environmental > Aquatic > Deep subsurface > Groundwater | place...
GTCGCCGCAAGCGGAAACGAGAGCGAAGAGGATGGCGGACAGGATGGAAAGCGTCGCGGTCTTCATGGTCTTCTCCTTTGAAAGAGCGTTGTTTAACCTTCTGAAGGGCACTTTGCCCATTCACGTCTAATAGATGCTTTTCACTATAGCACATTTTAACGGTTTTGTCAAGCCCCTAAGCACAAAATTTGTCTAAATTAAGCCATTTTAATACCTTTTAAGGGTATTTTTATTTGTTAAAATAACGAACGCTTGACAAGGGTTTTGGAACATGGTAGTTTAGCGTTAGAACCTTAACAAAAGTCCTTGTGAGGCCAGACTGCACCCAGCGCATTTCGCGTAAATCAGCCGGTTAAATAATCGGTTGAGCTGGGCTGTAAATGGCTAAAATAAGGCAAGAAAGGAGAAAACAATGGAAAACACCAAAAGGATGCTCAGATCGCACAGGAATGCGATGAACCGACGGTCCAGCCGTTGCCCTTTATTCTCGGCTTTCTAGAGAGTGCGAGAATGCCACCGGTGTCACCACGAGCGGCACATGGCAAGACATCGATGCCGCGGATTGCTCATAATCCGCAGTAAAGGGAGAACTCCGGTTCTCCTTTTTTATAAACAAGAAAGGAGAGTGCAGATGATACTCGCGATTGGTAATTCCGGAGTTTATGAAGTAGACGCTTTTCGTTTAGTGTTTGAATCGTTGGAACAACATGGGCAAAAAGCAGTTCTATTCAAACAGGATAAATGCTTAGAGGGCGAATTTTTGGTTTTTGAAATTATAAATGGAAAGGCAGAATATAAAATTATCGTGGACGGAGAGACTTACGACATTAATAATTTTTCCGCCATTTGGTATATGAAGCCGCACTTGCCTTTTAAGCTTTTACGATTTGAACCGGCCGAATATCGTAATTTTATTAATAACCAGTTCAAATCAATGAGGGTCGCGATCCGGTCATTGTTCAAGGAAAAGAAATGGCTTGACGACCCATGGGTTATTGAAAAAGCGGAAAATAAAATTTTCCAACTTCATACGGCAGTTGGGATTGGATTCAAAGTTCCGGAAACCATTATTACTTCTGATAAATTATTATTCTGTAAACGGGTGCATGCCATAGAAATAGCCTTATGAGGGCTATTTTGTGATATAATATAAATGGATAAGTGTCTTTTATGGAGGAGAAAGCCTCATATTTGAGTTAAAATGCCCCGGAAAATAATCCGGGAAGTTGTTGGTTATCCACAAACAATGTTATGTTATCATTTTTACGAAAAAATAAAAAACTAATACCAATCCTTATTTTCGCAATGGCCGGGGTTTTTGCGGTTGGATTTAAGGCACTGGCGAAGGTGGAAATTACCGGTTTTGACGCGAGCATCGGAAAATACGCCACTTTGGCTGTTGGCACGGTTATTGAATATATTGTTTCCGCTTTAGGCAAGATAACCGTTGTTTTGATACATCTTTTGATTTCAGCGGCTAAATACAATCACTTCATTGATTCGGAAGCCGTAACCCAAGGCTGGGTGATTATCCGCGATGTGGTCAATATGTTTTTTATCGTTATCCTTCTTGTTATCGCCTTCGGCACGATATTCAATGTTCAAAATTATAGCTATAAGGTGATGCTCCCGCGCCTCCTCATAATGGCGGTAGTGATAAATTTTTCAAGAACAATCGCCGGCATCCTGATTGATTTCGGGCAAGTGGTGATGCTCACTTTTGTCAATGGTTTTGCCGCGGCCGCGGGCGGCAATTTTGTCAACGCCCTGCGCATTAACGAGCTCTTGGAATTAAGCAACGATGCTAAAGATATATCCACGGTAGGGACAATATTGGTTGGATATTTGCTGGCGCTCTTTGCCATGATAATCACGGTTGTTGTCGTGGGCATAATGCTGGCGATTTTGATAATGCGCATTATTATTTTGCAGTTTTTGGTGGTTTTATCGCCAATCGCATTTTTGTCATCCGTTTGGCCAAGCCAGCGGGAAAAATATGCAAAATGGTGGAATATGTTTTTGGATAATATTATTGTAGGCCCGATTTTTGCTTTTTTCCTGTGGCTGTCTTTATTGGTGTTGGGAAGCGGAACAGTGGCCAGTGATTTTGGCATAACAAGCACGACTGATTATAGCGGAGAGGTCGCCGTGCCTACTGCCGGCCCGACAGAATTTGGTACGCCCGAAAGCCTGATGTCTTATGTTTTTGGCATCGGAATGCTGATGATGTCGCTGTATATGGCGCAAGGAATGCGGTCGGTAGGCGCGGGAATGGCGGGCTCGGCGCTGGGAAAGATACAAGGATATGCGAAGGCCGCTGTTACAAAGCCGGCCGGCTGGGCAGGGAGGAAGGCTAAAGAAGGAACTTTGCGAGCCGGGGAGGGCGCCGCTTTGCCTATTTTGGGCGGACTTTCAAAAGTGCCGATAATAGGCGGCGTTGCGTTAAAAGGTGCCGCAAAATTGCAACAACGCGAACAGGCAAGAGCGAAAAAAGAATCCGCTTACATATCCGGCTTAACTCCAGACCAGAGAACACATCGGCTTAAACAATTGGAAAGTATGCCTGAAGCATTGCGTACGAAGTCGCAAAAAAATCAATTGGCAACTCTTTATAGAGAACGATTGGGCGACTTACCAAAAGAAGAGTGGAAAGCGGACAGAGATAAAAATGGTAAGCTTATATTGAATGCGGCTGGTGAAGAAACTATGACCGATAAGAAGACGGGCAAGGTTTATGCGAAGAATAAGTGGTATGAAGAAAAACAAAAAGAAGTTGAGAAAATTACCGAATTTTCAAAAACACGCAGGGCACAAGATCCTGAATTATACAAGCAAATAATGGCTTTTGACGAACAAAGAATGGATTTTGGTTCTGACGAGGAAGTAGTAAAAAATGTTGGTCGATTAAGCACTCTGCAGGCCGCCGCGATTTCGCTGAAGGTTTTAAAAGATGATAGAGTTATTGCTGGAATGCAAGAAGACAACCGTTTATATGCCAAACAACATGGCGGTGCGGAGCGCAGAAAGTTGATTGAAGAGTGGGAAGAGAAAAAGTATGGCAATATTGCAAGCCTTCCTCCAAGCTCGCAATCAACAGAAACTCTTGATGCTCTGGCCAAGGCCGGTAAGATAGAATTATTGATTGATGCGGATAGGTTAGATTTAACAAATGTTGATTTTTCGGCTAATAATGGTTTAATCGCACAAAAGATTGCCGCTTCTTCTAATGAAGCATTGAAGTCCAGGATAATGTCAAGCGCTACGGATAGAGCTAAATATGAAACGGGATTAAATGAGGCAATAAAACAGCCCGGAGATCATGGTGCGGAAAAAATGGAATTTTTGCGGGCGGGAAAAACCGCAGGGAGCGTTTATAAATTTGATGATGCGACTGGCCAATTTGCAAATGAAAAAGAAGAGGATAAATTTAAACAGGATATATCGCAAAATAAGAGTCAGATTTCCACGATGCTCCCTATGTTAAGCGGGGAGGCAAAAATTATTGCCCTTGAGTCTTTAACCATCACTGATTTTGTCAAAGAGTGGAAAAAAGCTAATGCTTTAACAGGTGCCGCACAAATTGCGGCTATGGCAAATTTAAAGAATTTAAAAACGGAATTTTTTGCTCATGCGACAAGCGGGTTAGTGTCTAAAGAAGTAAAAGATACCATGAGAGAAATTAACATGAATCCGACACTTAGAAGCATATAGATATGTCTAATATTTTAGAGAAAATAAACCAATTACCAAAAGAGGCGCAGGATTATCTGTGCAGCGAAAAATTATCAAAAAATAATATCGGTGTTATAGAAAAATATAATTTTTCCGATGAACAAGTGAAAGAATTTTTAGATATTTTGGATAAACTTTTTTTAAAAGAAATCTCGGTGACAACTTTGCCGGCAGTTATTTTTCAGAAATTAAAAATTAAAGACGATAAAACGGTCAAGAGTTTAATAAAAGATATTCTTGAAGACATTTTATCGCCTATCGCGGAGTATCTGGGCATAAAAAAGCCGGTGGAAAAAGAAGGCCTTGCCGGCAAAGCCATAAAAAAATTCAATTTGTTCAATGTTCCTGTCATTGCGGGCACCCCCTCTGTCATTGCGAGCGATAGCGAAGCAATCCCATCGCACTCGGGATCGCCACGCCCCTCTGGGGCTCGCGATGACAGAGATTTGAGAAAAAGATTTACAGAAATGGCAGAATCGTTTTTGTTCAATGCCAGAACCAAATTGCAATTCAAAAATACTTTAATGAAAGCCGTTGATGCAGGCGGGTTGGGAATGGAAAAAGATTTAGCCGAGCAAGTTGCGGAATATCTGGCGTCGTATTCTCGCCTCCAGCCTGTCATTGCGAGGGCGAAACTCGAAGCAATCCCATCAGACGCGGGATCGCCATGTCCCGAAGCGTCGGGGCTTCCCACTTCGCTCTCCGAGCTTCGCGGGACGGGCGCGATGATACGAGGGGATGTTGATTTTTCTCCCGAAGAAAAAGAAGCGGAAAAAATGAAAAGAAAAATAGAAGATATCCGGATAGGCGCGCCAAAATTAATGTCCGTTACCGAAGGCGTAAAAAAGGCATTGGAAGAAATAAATTTAACTTTTCCGTCGGAAGAACTTAACCAAAGGCTGAAAACCGCGATTGACGCGCGCATCCGCAATGTCCGCACCAGCGTGCAAACTTTTGAAAAATTGACGACTGGCATAAACAGCGGGGGATTGGGCCTGCCAAAAATAGAGGCTGACAAGGTCTCTTTGATTTTAAATAAATATCTGGCGGGAAAGAGCAAAGATATTTATGAAAGCAAGGTTGCGGAAATAAAACAATTTGAAGAAAAAGAAAAAGAGCAAAGAGCCGAGCGCGGCCGGCAGGAAGAAGACCGCCAGCAAAAAACTTTAAATGAAAAATTTAAAAAATTGACCGGCAAAGAAACCGAGAGACAAGAGACAAGAGGCAAGAGGCAAGTAAAATCAATTCCACTGCCAGCCGAAGAAGCGCCGTATTTTCAAATAAAAAAACCATCTGTCATTGCGAGGAGGCCGAGAGCCGACGAAGCAATCTCGTCGCAATCGGGATCGCCGCGCCCCGAAGCGTCGGGGCTTCCCACTTCACTCTCTGAGCTTCGCGGGACTGGCGCGATGACAGGGAAAGTAAAGCCCGTCGTAGAAGATATCGCCTTCACTCCAAAACTATACGGCCCGGTGGAAGAAATCGGCAATATGACTTTGGAAGATTTTAGAAAATTATCCGATGACCCGAAAGAAACAATCCTGAAAATAAAAGATAAATTGTCGCTTTTACGGCAAGAATCATTTAAAAAATACCATGCCGGCCTTGATGCTTGGAAAAAATCGCCGGTCTACGGAGATTATCTGAAAGCAATAGGCCAAAGCTTATCCGGCGCAGCTCCCTTGGAAGAAATTTTAAATTCCGGCAAATCTTTAACGAAAGAAGAATTTGATGCTATAATTATAAGCGGGATAGGTGATTAGGTTTTAGGTTATAGGTGTTAGGGAAATTATTTATGGAAATAAATTCTTATAAAGATTTAATAGTCTGGCAGAAATCCATAGAATTAGTTGTTGCAGTATATGAATTAACGGAAAAATATCCAAAAACAGAGATTTTTGGATTGATATCACAAATGAGGAGAGCGGCAGTCTCGATCTCTTCTAATATAGCGGAAGGCAAAAATCGAGGAACGAAAAAAGATTATTGTTGTTTTGTGGTAAGAGCATTTGCTTCCGGTTCGGAATTGGAAACACAAGTTATTATAAGTAAAAGATTGCCCTTTGGTAAAGATATTGATTATGGCAAAGTTGATGGGTTATTGAGCGAAGTTATGAGAATGCTCAATAGCCTAATTAAAAAATTGAACGTTAGCGACTAAAACCTATAACCTATCACCTAAAACCTATTTTGTGCAACAATTTACCGTCCCCCAATTCATAGATGTAGAAGATAAAATTATCGGGCCGATAACAACCCGCCAGTTTATTATAATTCTCGCGGCGCTGCTAATGGATTTTGTGGCTTTCAAATTGCTGACTTTTATTTTTTTTATTTTATTTTTACTGGTAGTTACCGGTTTTGCGGTTATTCTCGCTTTCGCCAAAGTCAACGGCCAGCCATTCCATTATTTTTTGCTTAATCTTTTCCAGACATTCCGCCGGCCCCGTTTAAGGGTTTGGCAAAATGCTGTGAGCGGAGCCGAATTAAAAATATACGCGCAGAGCGCCCCTAAAATCCAGCCAAAAATAGAAGTGAATAAAGAGCGGCCGACGGCGTCGCGCTTATCCGACCTGTCGCTATTGGTGAATACGGGAGGAGTGTATCGGCCGGAGATGTAATTACTAATTGTGAAAGAAAATATAATACAGATTAAGAGTTTTAAGTTTGCCATTAGAATTATCAATTTATATAGATACTTAACGGATACCAAAAAAGAATTCGTGTTATCTAAACAGATTTTAAGATGCGGCACGTCCATAGGAGCAAATATTGAAGAAGCTATCGGCGGGCAATCAAGCAAGGATTTTATTTCTAAATTAGAAATTGCTTATAAAGAAACCAGAGAGGCGCATTATTGGATAAGATTATTGCAGGCAACAAATTTTATAACCGTAAAAGAAGCAGAATCTTTATTGGAAGATTGTGAAGAACTGTTAAAAATAATAACTTCCATCAAAAAGACCGCAAAAAGAAATAATTCGTAATTAGTAATTTGTAATTAGTAATTAATATGGCAAAGCCCGGACCAAGCACCAAACAATATCTTGACATCGCGGAAATCAGGGAAGATATAGTGATTATGAAAGACAGCTCTTTGAGGGCCGTGCTTTTGGCATCCAGCGTTAATTTTGCCCTAAAGTCGGAAGAAGAGCAGAACGCCATTGTTTCAGGCTATGTGCAATTTTTAAACAGCTTGGATTATCCCCTGCAAATCGTCATCCATTCGCGGCGCTTAAATATTGAAAAATATCTGGACAAATTGAAAACGCAGGAAAAAGAGCAGAAAAACGAATTATTGAAAATGCAGATTGCCGATTACAGGCAATTTGTCGGCGAGCTTATAGAATTGGGCGACATTATGAGCAAGAGGTTTTATGTTGTCGTGCCATACAGCCCGCTTACCAACAAACAAAAAGGATTTTTTGACAGATTCAAAGAAGTGCTTACGCCGTCTTCGGCCATACGATTGCATGAAGAAAAATTTTTGGATAGAAAAAGAGAACTGATGCTAAGAGTGGACGGCGTTACTTCCGGCTTGCAAAGTATGGGCATCCAGACCGCGATGTTAGACACTCAAAGTTTGATTGAGCTGTATTATAATGCTTACAATCCGGAATTGGCGGAAACGGAAAAACTATCCCCGATAAATAATTTAAGAGTGGAAGAATAGCTGGTAATTACCAATTAATAATTACAAATTACTAATTGTGAAAGAAAATGCGGTACAGATTAAAAGTTTTAAATTCGCTATAAGAATAATAAAATTTTATCAATATCTAATAAAAATAAAAAAAGAATTTATATTATCTAAACAAATTTTAAGATGCGGCACATCCATAGGAGCAAATATTGAAGAAGCTATTGGCGGGCAATCAAGTAAAGATTTTATTTCTAAATTAGAAATTGCGTATAAAGAAGCCAGAGAAACGCATTATTGGATAAGATTATTACAGGCAACTGATTTTATAACAATAAAAGAAACCGAATCTTTACTAAGTGATTGCGAAGAATTATTAAAAATAATCACATCTATTAAAAAAACGGTAAAAAATAATTCGTAATTAGTAATTTGTAATTAGTAATTAAACAGTTATGGCTTTTAAAGCAAAAGGCGCGACAGCGCCCGCGCCGCAGGCAAGAGAACTTTCGGCGGCGGAAAAACAAAGGCAAGAAGATGCGAAAAAAATTTCCGAACAACAAATAGCCCTGAAAGAAGAAAAAGCTTACCGCAAAGGCGTGGTAACGATTTTGGATTTAATCGCGCCGGCGTCTTTTGAAGTAAAGCCGTCTTATTTAAAACTGGGCGCAAATTATGTCTGCACCTTTTTTGTGATAACATATCCGCGTTATGTGACAATCGGCTGGTCGGCGCCGATTATAAATATGAACACGGCGCTGGATATCGCGATGTTTTTCTATCCGGTGAAGTCCGATATTATCTTAAAACAATTGCAGAAAAAAGTCGGCGCCTTAGAGGCGCAGATTATTGCCGATTCCGAAAAAGGAATGCCGCGCGACCCTATCCGCGAAACTGCCTTGCAGGATATTGAGAGATTGCGCGACGATCTGACGCAGGGCACGGAGCATTTTTTCCAATACGCTTTTTACGCGACAGTATATACCAAGTCTGAAGATGAAATAAACAAAACCGCCAGCGCGATAGAAACTCTCTTCGGCTCAAAATTGATTTATTCTAAACGCGTTTATTATCAGTCGGAGCAGGGATTCAATTCCACCCTGCCGCTTTGCAATGACGAGCTGATGATTACTTTCAATATGAATTCGTCGCCGATCGCGTCGTCGTTTCCGTTTATGTCATCAGAGCTCACTTCCGACGACGGCGTATTATACGGCATCAACAGGCATAACAACAGTTTGATTATTTTTGACCGGTTTTCTCTACAAAACGCCAATTCGGTTGTTTTCGCGACTTCGGGCGCGGGCAAAAGCTACGCGGTAAAGCTGGAAGTTTTGCGCAGCCTGATGATGGGCACGGATGTAATTATTATTGACCCGGAAATGGAGTACAAGCATTTGTCTGACGCGGTCGGCGGAACCTATATTAATGTAGCTTTGGCGTCAGAAAGCAAAATAAATCCTTTTGATTTGCCGAAGGCGATAGGCGCGGAGGTTTCAACCGAAGATATAATCAGGAGCGCGGTTATAACTTTAAAAGGTTTGTTGCGCATTATGCTCGGGCGCCAAGGCGAAGGCAACCAAAAAATCCTCACATCTGAAGAAGATTCCATTTTAGACCGCGCGCTTTTGGAAACTTACGCGAAAAAAGATATTGTTCCGGGCGTAGATCTTACAAAAGCAGAGCCGCCGATTATGCAGGATTTATTGGAAATTTTAGAGGGGATGGAGGGCGCTGACGATTTGGCGACGCGCCTTAAAAAATATACCGAAGGCACATTCGCGGGGCTCATCAATTCGCCGACAACCGTTAACATCAATAATCAGCTGGTTATTTTTTCCGTGCGCGACTTAGAAGACGAGCTTCGGCCGATCGCCATTTATACAATCGTCAATTTTATCTGGAATACCGTGCGTTCGGAGCGCAAAAAAAGAGTTTTGATTATTGACGAGGCATGGTGGCTGATGCAGCACGAGGATAGCGCGAAATTTATTTTCGCCCTGGTAAAGCGATGCCGCAAATATTATCTGGGCATTACGACGATTTCGCAGGATGTCAATGACTTTTTGTTATCGCCTTACGGGCAGGCGATTGTGACTAATTCGTCAATGCAATTGCTGTTGAAACAATCTCCGGCGGCCATTGATTTGGTGCAAAAAACATTTTTACTGACGCAGGGAGAAAAATATCTGCTTTTGGAATCCGGCGTGGGCGAGGGTATTTTCTTTGCCGGCAATAAGCACGCAGCCATAAAAATTGTCGCTTCCTACACGGAAGACCAGCTGATAACAACCGATCCTAAACAATTGCTTCAGATAGAAGAGGAGAAAGAAGATTTTAAGAGAAGTATGGAGGGGAAGTGAATTACTAATTACAAATTACTAATTACTAATGAATTTTTTTGATAAATTAAAAGAGTTTATAAGTAAGAATAAGCGGCTAATCCTAATTGTTGTAGCCATTCTTTTGATATTAGTCATTGTTTTCCTTTCTTTGCCTCCGCCAAAACAAGATACATCATCGGAAAAGACCATCCCAGGTTCTACTTTGATTCAAACAACTACGACTCCGGCAGAAGCCAGCTCAACAGATAAGGCAAAGTCTAGCATCACAGTTGTGGCAAAAAATTTCGCGGAAGTATACGGCAGTTATTCCAATCAGAGCAATTACGCGAATTTGGAGAGCGCGATGCTCTTGGCGTCCGCGAGTTATAAAAATACATTGTCAAATTTGCTGAAACAATACAGGGCGTCCTACCAGCCGGCCGCGGAATATCAAGGCGTAACGACAACGGCTATAAATATTGTAATTGAGTCATTTGATGATAAATCCGGAAAAGCGGTCGTCTCTGTAAAAACGCAAAGAAAAGAATCCACCGGCACGCAGGCCAATTATACGATAAAATATCAGGACATCAGGCTTTCTATTATTAAAGAAAACGGCAACTGGAAAATAGACGGCGCAAGCTGGCTATAAATTTATTGTTCAACCTTGTGGAGAACTGCAATATTACCGAACGAGTAAGGAGGCTTGGGCATGAATTGAAAAATCATCTTTTTCCGAAAAATTGCTTGAATTGCCATGCGGAAGGCACGTGGCTATGCGAAAGCTGCAGCGACAGCTTATTTTTTATTGACGCGCATTTTTGTCCGTTTTGCAAAACGCCGGCGGCGCTGTTTGATGTTTGCGGCAAATGCCGGAGGGCGATTGGCGCGCAAAAAGTTTTTTCCTTATTTTCGTACAGTGATCCATTGGCGCGGAAAATTATAAAAAATTTTAAATATCGTTATCTTCAAGATATGGCCGAAGAACTAAAACCGCTTTTTTTGAAATTTATTTTTAAATATAAAATGCTTTTGGAAATCAAGCCGGATTCTATTTTAATACCGGTGCCGCTTCATTGGTATAAAGAGCGCGAGCGCGGTTTTAATCAGGCGGAGCGCATCGCCCAAGTTATCGGAAAAATTTTAAGCCTGCCAATTGATAATAAAATTATCAATAAAAAAAGCCGGACGAAAAATCAGGCTGACATAAAAATGGAAGAACGGTTCGCCAATTTACACGGAGCGTTTAAAATTTTAAAACCCCCGCCAAAAAATATTATTTTGGTAGATGACGTTTTTACCACCGGTTCAACAGTCAAAGAAATCGCTTCCGTTCTCCGCTTCGCCGGCGTGGAGAATATTCAAGTAATCACTTTGGCGAGAGGATAAAAATAATTTAAAATTTAAAAATCAAAATGAAAAATGACAATGTAAAATTAAAAATTAACGCCTCGCGTTATCCTCTGCGAGGGCAAAACATCGCGATGATACTCATAGTTTGTCATTGCGAGGAATGAAGCGAAGCGGAATGACGAAGTAATCTCATGGGATTGCCGCGGGCTTCACCTTCATAATGATAAAAGTAAAATTCAATCTGCCGAAGGCAGTTCAATAATTTTCCATTTTGATATTTCCATTTTGCATTTATTCTAAGTGTACTCTTTCTAATCTTTTCTCTAAATATTCCCTTAGGTAGGAATATTTTTTTAATTTTGCGTCTTCGTCCAATAAACTGCTTGCAGAGTCTTGGGCGAGTTTGATAAGCGCCAGATTATTAATATCGGCGAGTTTAAAATCAATCTTGCCGGATTGCTCGGTGCCGTAGATTTTTCCAGGGCCCCGCAATTTTAAGTCCATTTCCGCCAATTTAAAGCCGTCGCTGATTGTTTCCATCGCTTTAAGCCGTTCTGTTGCTCCATCAGTGGGGAAAAGCAGACAATATGATTGGTGAATGCTTCTGCCGACGCGGCCCCTAAACTGATGAAGCTGGGAAAGACCAAAACGTTCCGCGCCTTCAATCATCATAATTGTCGCGTTAGGGACATCAACCCCGACTTCAATAACCGAAGTGGAAACCAAAATATCAATTCTATTATTTTTTCCGCCAGAGGCGGATCCGCCTCTGGCGGAAAAACGTTCCATTATTTCCGTCTTTTCCGTTGATTTTAATTTTCCGTGCAGCATAGCTATTTCAAAATCCGGAAAAACTTCTTTTTTTAATTTTTCATATTCTTCGCTGACGGATTTAACGCCCAATTTATCTGACGGATCTATCAGGGGGCAAATAACAAACGCCTGCCGGCCTTCGTTAATTTGTTTTTTTATAAATTCATAAGCCGCCAGCCGTTTATGCCAGCCGACAACATGAGTTTTGATGTAAAGCCTTCCTTGCGGCATTTCGTTAATAATAGAAAGGTTTAAATCGCCATATTGAATCAGCGCCAATGTGCGGGGAATAGGCGTGGCGGTCATAGAAAGTAGGTGGGGACACATATTGTGATTAGTTGTGCTCGCACCGCGAAGCTCCGATTTATCGGAGCGAAGTGGTGTGGATAATTTTGCTCTCTGTTCCACTCCGAAGCGGTGTTGTTCGTCTATTACCGCCAGTCCCAATTGTTTGAAAATAATATTTTCTTGAAGCAGGGCGTGGGTTCCGATAATGACATCGGAATTATGAATAATGGACTCGGAGTTTGTAGTTTGTAGTTTGTAGTTTGTAGTTTTTTTACCGCGTGTTACTAATCCAATTTTTATATCCAAGTCCTTAAAAAGTTTGCAGAATGTATTATAGTGTTGCTCTGACAATATTTCGGTTGGCGCAAGCAGAGTTGATTGCAATCCGGAAAGAGCTGTGTTGTATATTGCCAGAGCCGCGACTAATGTTTTGCCGGAGCCGACATCGCCGTTTAAAAGGCGGTTCATCGGATGCGGATTTTTTATATCCTGCAAAATTTCCCACGAAGATCTTTTTTGCGCGTCTGTCAGAGCAAAAGGAAGACTGCTCACAAATTTTTTTGTTTCAGTTTCAAAAAAATTTATCGCCGGCGCGTTCTTTAGCGCCAAATCTTTTTTTAACCAGAGATTTTTTAATTGGTTGAAGAAAAGTTCGTCAAAACTTAAACGCCAAACGGCTTTTTGTTTTATTTCCAAAGAAGCGGGGAAATGGATATTCAAAACCGCCTCTTTTAATCCGAGAAGATTATTGGCGGAAATTATTTCATTCGGTAAATAATCGATTAACTGATTTATTTCTTCAAGGGCGATTTTTATCACTGTGCGGATTTGTTTTTGAGAGAGACCTTCGGTGAGGGGATAGATTGGTATAATGCGGCCGGTATGTACGGGATTATCGCTTACTCTCTCATAATCCGGGCTGATAAGCTCGCGAGTATAGCCGTTGCTCAATTTGGCGATAAAATAAAATTCATCGCCTTGTTTGATAGTATTAGTTAAATACCATTGATTAAACCAAACGACTTTTAGCTTTCCTGTGCCGTCGCTGATAATCGCTTCGGTTATTTTTTTGTGTTTTTGCGGACTGCGATAATTTTGTATTTGTTCAACTTTGGCTTTTATGGTGGCGATATCGCCAATTTCCAGTTCGTTTATTTTTTTAATGGCGCTTAAATCTTCATAGCGGGATGGGTAATAAAAAAGCAGGTCGCGCACGGTTTTTAGCTCAAGCGAGGCCAGTTTTTTTGCCAGTCTTTTGCAGTAGGGACTGATGTCCGGGATTGTAGTTTCTGGGTTTATCATAGTCAAATATTAG
>Ga0209541_10012005_pt1 | contig 13464 bp, 15 predicted proteins | sample RifCSPlowO2_01_FD_184027 | JGI IMG/M metagenome (GOLD analysis project Ga0209541, IMG submission 184027) | Groundwater microbial communities from Rifle, Colorado - Rifle CSP2_plank lowO2_0.1 (SPAdes) (version 2) | ecosystem: Environmental > Aquatic > Deep subsurface > Groundwater | place...
AAAAAATAAAATATATCAGCTCATGTTTTCTACTGAAGCCCCTAACACAGAGGCTGGATTAAAAATTTTTGACCAGATGCTTTCCACTTTTCGGTTTTTGCCGCCCCGATGATAATCGAGGCGCCGCTTCATTCTATGAAGCGAGCCTCGCTCTTTCGGAGCGGGAGCCTCGCCCGAAGGGGCGGGGAGTGAAAATTAATAATAATAAATATGAATCAAAATAATACGTCTCAGAATAAATCGTTGTTCTGGATAATTTTTACGATAGAAGCGAATATCGCCATGACGGCCTTATTCATCGGTTTTTCGCAGATATTTTTTTCGTTCCTGCCAGCCGCAATTTTACAGAATCAAATTTTTAGATTTTTCCTGTTAATAATTATCACCTTTTTATTATCAATTTGGGCGACAAGGCGCGGAGTAAAAACGGTTCTTAAAACTACGATTATTAAACCGGAAGATATTTTAAAAATCAGTTTCTGGGTTGGGTTTATCCCTTTGGTTCTCGCAGTATTTTTGTTTATTCTCGGAAGAATAAAATTTCCCTTATCTGGAGGGTCCAATTTCATATCTAATATCATCGCATCTATTGTTACCGCTATAACATACGGTTCTTTTACTTATTTTTGGCTTAAAAAATTAAACTCCGGAGTTAAAACACAATTTTTTTCAACGCCCATTTCTCCAGCCCCTGTTGGTTCAGTTGGCTCTCAACTTAAAAAAGGGATGATTATCGGGCTGATTTTAGTTTCGGCGTTAGTTGCTTATGCATTTTTGGGGCAGATGTTTCATCAGAAAGCAGTAGAAAAAATACTAAAAAGCGAAAACCGAGAAGAAATACAAAAAAAGTTATTAGAGCAATTTTCGCCTATCTGCCAAGATGAGTCGGAGGGCGCGCCAGTCATTACTTCTTTATCAAGTTATTCCCTTTCAGTTGACGCAGAAATTGAAATTATGGGCTGCAATTTTTCCGGATTTGAAGGAGATAAAAATGCTTGGATTGAAAACAGCCAAGGCGTAAAGGGGCTTCTTCGTGGAGGGGCAGATTCCACTACCAAACTTTTAAGAGTTGCCTTGAATTCTCCACTTTGCCAGAAGGATACTTCTTACAGCGGTTTGCCGTGCGATGCGTGGCTTACCCTGACTCCGGGAGTATATAAAATCTATGTATTGCCTTGGGGTAAAAAAAGCAACGAAGTGATCTTCACGATAAAATAAGGTTGACGCGAGGTTTATCTTAAGTTAAACTTTAAATATGGAAAATAGCGTCGGTCTAAAAGAATTAAGACAAAATTTTGACAAATACGCAACTATCGTGAAGGGTGGTAAGACTTTGATTGTGATAAAAAGATCAAGGCCGGTTTTTCGTTTGGCTCCTCTCGAGGAAGAATGGGAAGAAGTAGTTGATTTTACGAAGATTCGCAAAGGCGGAATATCTATTGAGGACATTCTTTCCCGCCTTTAATTTTTTATGGATAAAATAGAAAAAGCCCTGGGGAGGCTTAGCGCGAAAGAAAAAGAGATCGTAAGGGATATTTTAGGCAAGCTAAGGAAAAACAATGTCCTTGGACTGGATATCCAAAAACTAAAGGGTCATAAAAATATTTTCAGGTCTAGGAGGGGAGACATAAGAATCATCTACCGAAAAACAGAGGCAAGGGATATTTTCGTTTTAGCTATTGAGCGAAGATCAGAAAAAACATACCTAAGTTTTTAATCATTGTTATATGTCTAAGTTTTTCTCTAAAATTTGGATTATCGGCATCTTGGCCGCCGTTCTTGCCGGCGGGTTTTTCGCTTGGCAGTGGTTCGGCGGGACGGAAGAGGTTGTCCAAGACGAAACCGCCGATTGGGAGACTTACAGGAACGAACAATACGGAATTGAATTTAGATATCCCAATGATTGGATATTAGACGATAAAGAGGCGTTGTCGATTAGTCTGCCCGATCAAACTAAGAACATTATCCAAATTAATGTTTCTAACGGCGTTAGCGGTCGAGAGGACGAATCAATGAGCCCCTGCCAGCCGGACATATCTTCTGTAGTTTATCAAGTTGGCAAATTACGCAATAGCCAGCAAACATTTGAAGGATTTGTTAATTTTCAAATTGAAAACCCCGAAAGAGGACTACCCCCAAAGGTGAAACCAAAACTAATTTCAACAACGGTAGGAGGACATAATGCCTTAAAAATTGAAGGAACAGTTAATAACTGCGATACAGAATTTTATTATATTGAACAGAGATCAGATCACTATACGACTATTTCATTTATCGTAGAAAAGAACGACGATGAGCTGGTTATTAATCAAATCCTTTCCACTTTTCGGTTTTTGGAGATCAAAAAAACTTCTGATATTCCCGCTGCGTTACCGAAAGCAGGAGAAAAACCATACATTGAAGTAATCTTTCCCAATGGAGGAGAAAAATTGGTTAAGGGCAATACTTACGATATCACTTGGGAGTCAAAAGGAATAGAACATCCCATTACGCTTGCCATTATCGGCAGCTCTGATTATTTAGAGATCGCTAGCTATATTCCGGCTTCTTCGGGAAAATACTCGTGGACTGTCCCTTATTTTAAAAATGAGGGAGGCGTATACAAAATAGAGATATTAGATCTAAGCTCTATGGATGTCCGAGGTTTTAGTGATAACTATTTCAGTATTATTTCTGATCCGACATCGCCTTCTATAATAATTCTTTCTCCTAATGGAGGAGAAAAATTGGAAATTGGGAAAACTTATGATATTACTTGGCAAGCTAACGGGATTCAAGAGGTTGATATTACCCTTCTCCATAACTTGGCACCCTATCCAATTGCCAGGCGGGTTCCGGCTACTTTAGGAAAGTATTCCTGGAAGGTATCTGATATTGTAAATGAGCAATATTGGATTGGTAGTAACATGATAGATTTAATAGGCTTTACGAGTATAGCAGATGGAGATAAGGTCTTTAGAGATAAGAGTGATCGTGTTTTCAGTATAACTAGATAGAATTTTTAAAAATTATTTCCATTTTCGGTTTTTGTCGCCCCGATGATAATCGGGGCGCCGCTTCATTCTATGAAGCGAGCCTCGCTCTTTCGGAGCGGGAGCCTCGCCTCGCGTGGCGGGGAGTAAAAATAGGCTGGATATTTTTGGGAATTTATGGTAAAATATACATATGTACAACTGGGCTGTAGATGAAAATCTGTTTAAAAAAAACAAGCAAGAGTACGCCGTCTGGAAGCTGGAACAGGTGGTGAATTTTGGTTTGAACGGGGGAAAGATAAACAAAAAAGAACTCAAAAAGTACTGGGATAAATTACGATTAGATCCATCAAGAAAACGTTTTTTGGAACTGCTTTTGCATGAGTAATGATGTTTTAACAAAAACGCAGATATCTCTTCTGACGGAAATCGGAAAAAGTGATTTTTTGAATAAAAATTTCTATTTGACAGGCGGCACCGCGCTTGCGGGTTTTTATTTATGCCATCGCTATTCCGAAGATTTGGATTTTTTCTCGGAAAATGAGTTTGATATTCTTCAGGTTGATATTGCGATAAAAGAGATCAAAGGAAAACTCGGTATTTCAAAGATAGATTTTCAGCAAAGTTACAATCGGAATCTTTTTTTTCTTGATTTCGGCGGAGAAACGGTTAAAACAGAGTTCACTTATTTTCCATTTCCACGCGTTGAGAAAGGAAAAACGGAATACGGAATCGAGATAGATTCTTTAATTGATATTGCCGTCAACAAGCTTTTTTCTGTTTATCAGCGTACCCAAGCCAGAGATTATATTGATCTTTATGTTATCATAAAAAAAGATAATTATGCTGTTGAAGAATTAATTAAGAAAGCAAAAATTAAATTTGACTGGCACATAGATCCGCTTCAGCTCGGTACACAATTTGTAAAAGTAAAAGAGGCAAAAGATTATCCGCGAATGATTTTGGAGATCCGTCCGCGCGAAGTAGAAAACTTTTTTTTAGAAGAAGCTAAGAAGTTGAGGGATGAAATTATCGAGTAAAAATTTATGGCAAAAGTTTTTTCTAAAATTTGGATTATCGGTATTTTAGCAGTCGTTCTGGCCGGCGGGTTTTTCGCTTGGCAGAATGGGTGGTTATTGAAGGCACCAAATGATTTTTCCGTTGTTTATACTTCGGAAAATTTCGCATGGGGAGAAAATATCCAAAGGATAGAAGTATCAAAAGACGGAAGGATCGCGCAACTTATCAAAACTGGTGTCGGAAAAAAAGATAACTCCGGAGTATTGTCCGAAGAAGAACTAAAGGAACTTTCCAGCTTTATAATTTCCCAAAAATTTTTTGATCTGCCCGCTGATTTGACGAATCCTTCATGTGCCGACGCTCCCACCGAATATTTAGAAATAACCATCGGTAAAAAAATACACCGGGCCGGAGGCGGTTGCGTTGAGAATGAGACATTCAGAGTTATAGCCGAGAAGTTAGAGGAAATAATTAAAAACAAAATTGATAATAACGAAACCGCTGATTGGAAAATTTAAAGGAAAATGATTGCGAAGAATTTTACAAGAACATTGGCGAGGTTATTAAAAAACCAATAGAAAAAATCCTTTCCACTTTTCGGTTTTTGGAGTAGAATCAAAATACATCAAAATATATCATGGCTAAAAATCGCATTATCACGGGGCTTGATATCGGAACAAGCGAAATTAAGGCTTTGGCTGCGGTAAAAAATCATGAGACAAACACTCTTGAGATTTTGGGTCAGGCGCGCTGTTCTTCTTTCGGAGTCAGGAGAGGCATTGTGGCAAAGCCGGAAGAAGTGTCAAAAAAGATTTCCGAAGTTTTACTGCAACTTCAGCAGGAAATCGGCCAAAAAATTGAAGATGTTTTTACTAATGTCGGCGGCCGTCATATTTTTACCATGTCTTCGCACGGTTCTATAGTCGTTTCAAGAGCGGATCAAAGAATTTCCGAGGAAGACAAAAGCAGGGTGATGCAGACGGCGCAAACCTTTCCCTTGCCTTCCAACAACGAAATTCTGGATATTTTTCCAAGAGAATTTATCGTTGACAACCAGGGCCAGATTAAGGAGCCCTTAAATATGCGCGGTTTAAGATTGGAAGTCAAAATTATCGCTCTCTGCGCCTTTTCCCCTTTTATGAAGAATATCACCGCAGCCGTACTGGAGGGCGGTTTTCAAGTTTCCGATGTTACGCCTTCTATTTTAGCCTCAAGCAGAGCCGTTCTGACTCCCCAGCAAAAAGAGAGCGGAGTTTGTATTTTAGATATTGGCGCCGGCACCACCGATATGGCGATCTATGAGGAGGGCGATTTGGCGCACTTAGCCGTTTTTCCGCTGGGTTCGGAGTTGATTACCAACGATATAGCTGTCGGATTAAAGACCGATCAAGAAACCGCCGAACGCATAAAACGGGAATTCGGATCCTGCATTTCAAACGGCGGCAGTAAAAAAGAGAAAATTACCCAGGTCAATCAGCAGGGCGATGGAGAACCGTTAATTTTTACCCGCAAAATGCTGGCAAAAATTATCGGAGCCAGAGTTTCTGAAATATTTGAATTAGCCAATCAGGAGATTAAAAAAGTTTTTCCAAAAAGTGTTTTGCCGTCAGGCGTAGTTTTAACCGGCGGCGGAGCGATGTTGCCAAAAATTGTTGAGCTTGCTAAAAAGGAGATGAGGCTGCCGGTCAGGATCGGCTTGCCTGAAGGCATAATCGGTTTAGATGGAGACCCCACTTTAAGTACCGTTGCCGGACTTGTTTTAGAGGGCGCGGATTTAGAGAATAGCGGGGGAATGATACCTATTTTTCATAATGGCTTTGGCGCAAAAGTTAAGAAAGTTTTGAATTTTTTTAATCCCAATCAATAATGCCTATAAATACTAAAATTAAAGTGGTGGGAGTGGGAGGAGCCGGCTCTAACGCCGTTTCCAGAATGGCTGCCTGCAAAATTCAGGGGGTGGAATTGGCAGTTATAAATTGCGATGCCCAGGATTTGCAAAAAGCTAAGGCTGGCCAAAAATTGCGCATCGGCAGAAATTTAACCAAGGGTTTAGGGGCTGGTATGAATCCGGAAGTCGGTAAATTAGCGGCTGAAGAAAATAAAGAAGAAATTACCCAGCTTTTAAGAGGAGCTGATATGGTTTTTGTGACTGCCGGACTTGGCGGAGGCACCGGAACGGGAGCCGCTCCCGTAGTGGCCGAAATAGCCAAAAGCTTGGGAGCTTTGGTGGTTGGGGTGGTTACCCTGCCTTTTTCTTTTGAGGGCTCATATAGAAATCAATTGGCGAAAGAGGGATTGGAGGTTTTAGGCCAAAAAATAGACACTCTCTTGGTAATTCCAAACGATAAAATTCTTACGCAAGGCGATAAAAAAACTACTTTAATTTCTGCTTTTTGGACTTGCGATGAAGTATTGCGCCAAGCCGTCCAAGGCATAACCGACTTAATCACCATGTCGGGAGTGGTTAATATTGATTTTTCCGACGTTAAAACGGTTATGCATGATTCCGGCCCGGCATTTTTCGGTCAGGGACTCTCCCGCGGAGAAAATAAGGCGGAAATAGCGGCCAATTTGGCGATCAATTCTCCTTTATTGGATTTTTCCATTAAAGGGGCTAAGGGAGTTTTATTTAATGTTTCCGGCGGCGGAAATTTGAGCTTAAACGAAATCAATGAAGTGGCAAAAATTATTACCAAAACCGCCGATCCAAGGGCGAAAATTATTTTCGGAGCAGTCAACGACAAGCGCCTTCAAAAAGACGAAATGAAAGTCACTGTCATCGCCACGGGTTTTGAGAAGACGAAATAAAGTTGCTTAACCGGGTTAAGCAACCGACAAAAAAGGTCGCCTTGATTGGGCGACATTTTTAATAACCTTATAATGTTTTTTGTCAAACTGTGAATAAGTGCGGGCATCAGAGGGATTTGACAGGGTTTGACCGTATTTTCGGGGCGGTGTAAAATAGAGTAATCTTTACAATACTTAGGAGATCGGATCTCCTACTTTTTATCTCCAATATTATATGACCGAAAGCAAATTTACTAAAATTAAAAAAAGAGACGGCAGAATAGTTGATTGGGACCAAAATAAAATCGTCTCCGCTATTTTTAAATCCTTGGTGGCCACCGGTGAGAACGAAACTCTGGCAGAGGGCTTTTCCGATAAAGTGGTTTTAATTTTGAATGAAAAATTATCCGGCAAAATTCCCGAAGTTGAACAGATTCAAGGCGTTATTGAAGAGGTTCTGCAGAAAGAAGGCCTTGGAGGAGTAGCCCAGGCTTATTATACCTATCGTCAGAAAAGAACCGAGATCAGGGAAGCCAAATGGTGGCTTTTGAATTATTCGGTAAAAACCAGACTATGCCATAATGCCCTCACGGTTTTGGAATCAAGATATCTGAATAAAAGCGAGGCGGGAAAAATCGTTGAGACGCCCCAGGCGTTATTTAAAAGGGTAGCTCAAAATATCGCTTCCGCCGAAAAGTTTTATAAACCGGGCTTAACTGACGAGGAGAGATTTCAAGTAGAAGAAAAATTTTACCACACGATGGCCTCTTTGGATTTTCTGCCGAATTCGCCGACATTAATGAATGCCGGCAACGCTTTACAGCAGCTATCGGCCTGTTTTGTTCTGCCGGTTCCTGATTCCATGGAGGGTATTTTTGATGCCATTAAAGAAACCGCCTTGATCCACCAATCTGGCGGAGGAACCGGCTATTCGTTTTCCCGCTTAAGACCGGAAGGCGATATAGTCAAAAGCACTCAAGGCGTTGCTTCGGGTCCGTTGAGCTTTATGAATGTTTTTGACGCCGCTACCCAGACTATTAAGCAGGGAGGAAAGAGAAGAGGAGCGATGATGGGCATGTTGCGGGTTGATCATCCGGATATTTTAAAGTTTATCACCGCCAAAGCGGAAGAAGGCATTCTTTCTAATTTTAATATCTCTGTAGCGATAACGGACGAATTTATGGAAAAAGCCAAAAAAGGCGAAGATTACGATTTAATCAATCCGAGGACCGGCTTGGTTTGGGGGAAAATGAACGCCAAAACAGTTTTTGATTTAATTACCCAGTATGCTTGGCGGACGGGCGATCCCGGAGTCATTTTCATTGATAAAATAAATAAGGATAACCCCACTCCTCGCTTAGGAGATATTGAATCAACTAATCCATGCGGCGAACAACCGCTTTTGCCGCATGAATCATGCAATTTGGGCAGTATTAATTTAGCTAAAATGCTCAAAGAAGAAAATGACGGAAAATTTGAGATTGATTGGGAAAAACTTAAGAAAACAACTCATACCGCCGTTCATTTCTTGAATAACGTCATTGATGTCAACCGTTATCCTTTGCCGGCAATAGAAGAAATGACCAAGGGCAACAGGAAAATAGGATTGGGCGTTATGGGTTTTGCCGACATGCTGATCATACTGGGAATACCCTATAATTCCGATGACGCCGTACAAACGGCAGAAAAAGTAATGAAGTTTATCCAAGATGAATCCAAGATTGCTTCGGCAAAATTAGCGCAAGAATGCGGGCCGTTCCCGAACTTCAGGGGAAGCATTTACGACAAGGAGGGTATGCCAAAATTAAGAAACGCCACTACCACGACAATTGCGCCTACCGGTACTATCGGCATTATCGCCGGATGTTCTTCGGGCATAGAGCCGCTTTTCGCCATAGCCTTTACCAGAAAGCATGTTTTAGGCGGGCAGGATCTGACGGAGGTTAATCCGATATTTGAGCAAATAGCTAAAAAAAGAGGATTTTATTCCAAGGAACTGATTGAAAAAATTTCCGGAGAACAGAGCATTAAAGATTTTGAAGAAATACCTAAAGATGTCAGGCAGATTTTTGTAACGGCTTTTGATATTACCTTTGAAGACCACGTGAAAATTCAAGCCGCTTTTCAGAAATACATTGACAATTCCGTTTCCAAAACAATCAATTTTCCTTACGAGGCGTTGGTAGATGACATAAGAAAGGCCTACTTTTTGGCTTTTGAGTTGGGATGTAAAGGCATTACCATATTTAGGACGGGCAGCAGACAGCAGCAGGTTTTAAATATCAAACCAAAAACGCAGGTGGAAGTTCCCACGACCGAAAAGATTCCCGAGCAGGAAGTTTCGCCGGAATTAAGAGATCCTTCTCCGTATGTTCCAGACTTGCCTCCCGGGAGCTGTCCGACGTGCAATGTGTAAATAAAATGATTTATGTTTTAACCGGTAACGGCAAAGGCAAAACGACTTCTGCTTTGGGCATGGGCTTGAGGGCCGCCGGTGCGGGAAAAAATGTTTTGATGGCGCAGTTTTTGAAAGACGGCGCTTCTTCTGAAATAAGGGAGATTAAAAAAATAAGCAATTTTCAAACCGAAAGTTTCGGTCGGCCGGGTTTCGGCCCTTATTCTGAAAAAGACTCCCGATTGGCAAAGTCGGGCTTTCTTTTTGTTAAAAAATCATGCCTGCCGGCAGGCAGGGCTCAATCGCAAAAATACGCTCTTTTGATATTGGACGAGATTAATGTCGCCATGCATTTTAAATTGATCGGCATTAAGGAGGTCGTTGAGTTTTTAAGAGAATATGGTAAAAATATAGATATCGTTTTAACCGGCAGATATTGCCCCAAGGAAATTATTAAAGTCGCCGATCTGGTGACGGAATTCAAAGAAGTTAAACATTATTTTAAAAGAGCCGTTAAAGCAAGGAAAGGCATAGAATTATGACAAAACTTTTTGGTTTGGCAGATATAGTATCCGGCCTGATGTTTGTGGCCGGTTTTTATCACGTGGATTTGCCGCGAGGGATGATGATTGCTTTTGGCATCTACTTGGCCCTGAAGGGCGTGGTTTTTTTTATGAATTTTTTCAGCTTAATAGATATTGCGGCCGGAGTTTTATTGATTTCCGGCTGGATTCTGGCGGTCCATCCGTTTTTTTTAATCGGCATAGCCGCTTTTTTGGCTATCAAAGGGCTTGCCAGTCTGTTTACTCTCTGATAGTGTTTCTTTAAGGTCTTTTAAAATTAGATAGGAGAGGAAAATGGAGGGAAAAGTTTTTCTTGAACACAGGCTAGGAGAAATTCTTGATTCTCTTGGCATTTCTTTTGTACGGCAATCTTCATCGGGAACATCCTTGTCTTCGCTGGGGGCGTATTTAACTATAATAAAGTTGAAAGATGAGGCCACTTATTGGCATTGCGTTAGAGTCGCCTTGTGCGGAGTAAAAGTCGCCGAAGCCCTCAATCTTGATTTTAAGGCCTTATTCTACGCCGGTCTTATGCATGCCGATATCCATGGATATTATCTGCTAAAGGGAGTGTACGATTTTTCAGCAGAAATAATTCTAAGACACCGCAGGTATTATTCTGACGGGTGTCCCCAAAATTTACCGCACTCAAGGGTCCGGTATTCCGAGGAAGCCAAGAAATTGATTGATCGCTACGCCAGAATATTGGCGATTATTGATTTCTATGAAATTAATAAGGAGGATTGGCATGCGGGAAAGAATACTTAGGTTAAGGGCCGAGCTTGATAAAATGGATTGCGATGCTTTTTTGGTAACCAATCCGATCAAAGTCAGATACTTAACCGGCTTTAACAGCAACGAATCAAGTTTTTGCCTGGTCACTCAACAGGGCTTGTACCTGGTCGTCCATAAGATATACGGGGAGCAAGCCACCCTAGAGGCCGGAGACAACACCGAAATACTCATAGTTGACAAGCCGCAAGATGAAATATCAAAGATCAGGGAATTATTTAAACCTTATCGGAGAATTTGTTTTGAGAATGATTTCTCGTATGTTGAGTACCGTCTTTTGAAAGAACGGCGCGCTAAAGAAGATTTTTTTCCGGTTAGCGGCGATCCCCGCGGATTGCTGATGAAAATCGGCTTAGTGGATATGATTTCAGCCGTAAAAGATGGCGAGGAGATTCAAAAAATTCAAAAAGCGGTAGAAATAACCGAGAAGGTTCTTGAGGATCATGTTCTCCCCAAGGTCCGCCCAGGCGTTACGGAAAAAAATTTGGCGGTTGAAGTGCCTTATTGGGGAAGGAAATTGGGAGCAGAAGCTAACTTTGATAATATTGTCTTGGCCGGTAAGCGGTCTTCCATGCCTCACGGAGAATCTTCTGACAATCGCCTCCAAGAGGGCGACATCGTCCAATTTGATCTTAGTCATTCAGTTGACGGGTGTTTATCCGATGTTTCAAGGGCATTTATTTTGGGAGAACCCACAGAAAAACAAAGGAAAATTTACAATCTCGTTTTAACGGCTCAAGAGGCGGCGATCAAGGCGGCTCGCCCTGGTATGAAATGCAAAGACTTGGATAAAATAGCCAGAAATATTATTAAAAACGGAGGATATGATATTCCCCATGCTTTAGGCCATGGATTGGGAATTTCAATGGATACTTTTCCGGGGGTAGGGCCTGAAGACGAAACTGAATTGAGGCCTGGCCATGTCATTACTGTTGAGCCGGGAATTTATATCCCGGGATGGGGAGGCATCAGGATTGAGGATGTGATCGTCATTACCGAAGACGGCTGTCGCAACTTGAATAAGTTTCCGAAAGATTTAACAATAATTCCAATACCTGAAGATAGGCATTCATCAGTCAGGGATCGGCCGTTCACGCCTCGCGTATTTCGTTAAGGATTATTATAATAAGTGGTGACGATTGTCGCCACTTTTCATTTCCCCGCATTACTTTTAAAAAAAATTAAAAATTAATGAAACATGGCAGGAGGTAAAAAATAAACCATAGTATAATTGTTGCCATGGCGTTAATTGTACGATGATTTCAAATTTGAGCGATTTTGAAAATATTGTTAAAATTTGATTATGACTAAGTCAAGGATATTTCTATGTCTCTGTTTGGCGTTTACGGGCGGTATCGCTTTAAGCTCATTTGTTTTAATGCCCCGGCTATTTTTGCTGGGGCTTTTGATTGCCGGACTTTTTTTAATTTCCGTATTCTGGAGATACAAAAAATTAACTGTCGCCGGTTTTTGCCTGCTGTTTCTGGTTTTAGGTGTCTGGCGAAATCAGCAGGCGGAATCAAAAATCGTTTATCCCAAAGAGGGCAACGTTGAGTTTGTCGGGATAGTGGCCAAAGAGCCGGATATTCGATCGGGCAGTATAAAACTCACTGTTGGTAATATGCTGATTACGGCGGGCAGGTACCCGGAATATAAGTACGGAGATAAGTTGAAAATTAAAGGGCTGTTGAAAAATCCTCCGGTTTTCGATGACTTTAACTATCGCAACTATCTCAAAAAAGATGGCATTGTCGCCGTGATGGACTTCCCTAAAATAGAATTTTTGGGCTCGGGGTTCGGCAACCCGATAGTAGAAGTTCTCCTGGCTTTTAAGAATAAATTTCGCGCAACCGTCAGGACTTTCATTTCTCCGCCACAGGAAGGATTTCTTGAGGCCCTTATTTTTGGCGAGGAATCAAATATTTCAAAAGAATGGGAAGACAAGCTGAATCTTACCGGCACTCGGCATATTGCGGCGGTCTCCGGAATGAATATCACTATTATCTCTTCTTTAATTTTTTCTTTTATCTTAAGTTTTGGTCTCCGTAAAAAGTATGCCTTTTATTCATCAATAAGCCTGATCTTTATTTATATTCTAATGATCGGAGCTCCGGCTTCGGCGGTGAGGGCGTTTATCATGGCGGCTATTTTTCTTATGGCGGAAAATCTTGGCAGGCAATCTTCCGGCTCAAGGGCGATATTCTTTGCCGCAGCCTTGATGCTAGCCTTGAATCCGATGCTTTTACTAAAAGATATTGGTTTCCAGCTTTCATTTTTAGCGATTTTAGGGATAGCCTATCTCCAGCAGTTTTTCTCTTATTGGTTGAAATTTATTCCCAATCACAAGATATTCCCGATTAGGGCCACCGTTTCAGCCACTCTCTCCGCCCAAGTTTTTACATTCCCGATTTTGATTTATAATTTCGGCTACGTGTCTTTGATTGCTCTATTCGCCAATGTTTTAATCGTGCCGATTTTGGCGCCGGTTACTATTTTAATTTTTATTTTCGGCATTTCCGGTATTATTTTTTCTCCTTTGGGATTTTTATTATCTTGGCCCGTCTGGTTTTCTATGTCTTATATTATAAAAGTTATTGATTGGTTCAGCTATTTATCTTGGGTAACCTTGAGTATCGGAAATCTGCACTGGGCCTGGCTGGTATTTTCCTATCTATTTTTAAGCTGTTTTATTTGGTGGTACAATAAACATATATGGAAGCTGCAAATAAAAAGGCCTGGGTGGTTGCGGTGAGTATGGGCTATGGGCACCAAAGAACCGCCTACCCTTTAAAATATTTAGCCCAGGAAGGGAGAATTATCAATGCCAACGATTATCCGGGCATTCCCGCGGGAGATAGGAGGGTTTGGGAGGGCATGAGAAATGTCTATGAATTTATTTCCCGGCTTAAGCGAATCCCCTTAATCGGCGGAGCTA
>Ga0209541_10012006_pt1 | contig 13464 bp, 15 predicted proteins | sample RifCSPlowO2_01_FD_184027 | JGI IMG/M metagenome (GOLD analysis project Ga0209541, IMG submission 184027) | Groundwater microbial communities from Rifle, Colorado - Rifle CSP2_plank lowO2_0.1 (SPAdes) (version 2) | ecosystem: Environmental > Aquatic > Deep subsurface > Groundwater | place...
CTGAAAGAAAATTTAGGCGGGTGAACGGAGGGACTTCCTCGCCGCCTGCGGCGGCGAAAACCGTTCGAACTATTTTAAGAATACTGCACAAGGTTTAAAATTTATATCCGTCTGTAGCTTAATTGGTAAAGTCCCGATAACTTAGTCCGCCCATAGCTCAATTGGTAGAGCAGCTCGCTCTTAACGAGACGGTTCCAGGTCCGAGTCCTGGTGGGCGGACCGAGTTATCGAGGATCCTCGATTTTTGTAAACAAAAATCGGGACAGCCGGCTCTTAACCGGAAGATTCTGAAGGTTCGAGTCCTTCCAGGCGGACACTTTAGAAAAGCGCAAGCCAGAGCCCACCTGCCGGCGAGGCAGGGAAGCCGCCTCGCTTCGCCCTGCCTTGCCGGCAGGTGGGTCGGCGGCCAGTTCGTATTAAATTTTGGGGGTAAAAACGAATTGGCGGTTTCGCATTTTGGGAAAAAAAATTTTTTAATCATAAAATCGAAAAATTAAATTATTAACTAACAAACATATGAGCATCAACCAAAAAGGTTTTGCAAACATTATTTTGATTCTATCGATTATTGTCATTCTCGTTGGTGCAGTAGGATACTTTTCTTTTGTTAAAAAGTCAGAACCTATCGCGCAACAGTCACCAACGCCAACCCCCACACAGACACAGAAACCTGTATCTTCGACACCAACGCTGAATATTTGAGAGTGTGAGGGGTTACTTGGTTGGTTGAACAAGATATTAATAAAGCTGTCACGGGGCGGACAGCCAAACCAAAAACCCGCTCATGCGGGTTTTTGGTCAGAGTTTATTCGGATGTGCCTATTCGCATTGTATTTTTCCGCGTTAGTCCGCGTGGTCTCGCATTGCGAGATCTGGTCCGCGTTAGTCCGCGATTTTTAAGCATTGCTTAAAAATATTTATGAGACAATCTCAATTCGGATCTGTTTGACTCCGAATTCTTTTGCCATTTGTCTTTCAGGGAACCAGATATCTATCCTGTGCCAGTATCTTTTGTGCATTCTATCCTCGACGATGAATATTTTGTCACCATACAGATCGGGGATTTTAAACATAGTACCGAAGGGCAAAAAGTTTGCTGCGGCAATACCATCTCTCACATAAGTTCCAGAAGCGGTAATAAACGGAGTGTCGTCTGTCTGGTCAACGGTAGACGAATATGCGGTTGCAGTGACCACATAATGTTTAACTTGGTTTAATCTGGTCTCAACTGGAGTTACAGGAATTTTTGTTTCAACGATTGCAACTTCTTGGGTGGAAGGATTTTCTGGCTCATCAGTTTTTTGGGCGACGCTGTTATACAAGCTCTCAAATGTCCATACGGTATCTTGTTCCGCTATCCAATCAAACAATCCGGCATTAGCAAAATCGCTTGGTAAAACAAGTAGGTATAAAGCGGCAACAATAATTGGTATTTTTGTATGCATAGTTTTATGTCTGAAACCGGTGTTAACAGATGGCTTTCGGGCAACAAAAAACGGCCTATCAAGCCATTACTGTAATCTTCAGATTGTACTATAAGTATAGCAAATTCCGGTTGAAATTGCAAGGGGGCCGTATCTAGCGGAAAGGCCACAATTTTTTGAGCATTTTTACTCCCGGTTTTGCCGAGATGACCAGCAAAATAAAACCGGCCACAATAAGGAAACCGTCAAAACTCCATCGTGCCGGGTCGTCGTCGGTCAGTTTTAGCCAGAAGGCGAATTCGTCAAAAGCCAGACCGAGACCAAAGCCGTGAAGGAGAGAGACGAGATACTTTGCCCTGGCTTCGTCAAAGACTAGTGCCAAGTATCCCGAAATAGCCAAAACAAAAATCCCCCAGGTGTAATGATGGATTCTAAAGTCACCTATGAATAAACCAAGCGACGGGACAAGGTAACTAATTGCTCTGGCAGTAACAAATGTTATCAAAAAAGCGACAGCAATCGGAAAAGTAAGAGAAACATAAAGACCAGGTTCTTGGGTTGAAACCTTATGACTTATGGCTCGATGCATTCGTGAGAAGATGTTGAGGATAAACATGTAGGATGGGCTCTGCTTCACTGCTCTGCGAAGTGGTTCGCTACGCAGCACGAGCGCGTAAAGCTTCGCAGGACAAAAATCGCAGCATTTTTTGAGCGGGTGAGGAGAATCGAACTCCCGTCTTATCCATGGCAAGGATATGTTCTGCCACTGAACCACACCCGCAGTTGCTTTATTATAACAATTTTGATGCTATTTCTCAAGGTTTAACGCATAAGACAGGAGATGGCCTTGGTAGCATTCTATCCACTTCAAAAGTCTTTCTTTTAACGCACGACTATTTATGTAGAGAGTACATACTCCGTATGATAAACGTCTACTCGGGTGACGACCTTTAATGTAAGTTGATTTCCAAAATTTCTCCAACGGGACTCCTGTTGCTTTGCTCCAAAAATTCTTTTGCACGGAATCTATTAGATCAGGATAAAGTAAAAGGCTAGCCCTGATTTTGTCTGGGGAAACATTTAAAATTTTAGTAAGAAATAAGTAGAAAATCCTTATCATTTCTGGCTCGCTGTTCCCAAATTTAACTTGAGAATATTTTTGTTGCTTCTCTCCTTCTCCCCAGTAAAGCATTATTCCAGCCAAAAAAAGAGGATCACCTCGAAATTTTTTGAATTCTTTTAATGCAGCCGATCGGTATTCCTCATGTTTTATTTTCCACCGTTCTTTGGTGGCTAAAGCCATCAATTCTAACACTCTCGGATTGGCCAGAGATACCTTCAGAGAAAGCTGATTTTTGATTTCTTGAGACCACGGTTCGTTTTTGAACCATCCGGCAAGAGTGCTTGTTGCAATTCCAAGCTCACGGTTTATTTGTTTATAGCTGCATCCTTGTCGTCGCAACCGGACCGCTTTTTCTTTGTCTTTTCTCATTTGTGGATATGTTGAGATTCAACTATTATGGAGGATAGCTTTATTATAACAAGGGGGTTCGGTTTTTGTGGGTAAAAGTGTGGATAATTAAAATTTTGCTTGAAAATCGAAGACAATTTTGATAATATTTAATAATGCCACGGTAGCTCCCTCCTTTGCTCAAATTACGTTTGAGCTTCGGAAGGACAAGCAATGTCATCAAACATTTCTAGCCTTTCGAAGCTTCGATGTCAATCGGAGTGTAGTATAGCCGCGGTAGCTCAGTGGTAGAGCTCTGCTCTGAAGAAGCAGGAGTCGTCAGTTCGATTCTGACCCGCGGCACCATCAAAACTAAAACCGCCCAATTGGGCGGTTTTAGGTTTGATTTACTCCTCAATGTATTCTGGTTCGTATCCATTTTCCAAAGCAATGTTGGTGAGCATACTTATATCGTCAGAGAGATCAGTATAATACCAAACCTCGCCGGTGTTTACGAAGTAGATCTCTGCGTCTTGGGTATTTTTATCTTTTTTATATCTGACTCTTAATTTGACCATACCTTCTTTCAGCAACAGAATTAAGCCTGCCAACATTTCTTTGTGTTCGGCGCTCCAACTTTCGACGGTCTCTTGGGAAGATTTTAGTTGTTTGATATCTTGTTTAAAATCAGTGGATTTTTGTTTAAGCCCTGTTTCTGTGTCCGACTCCGTTATATAAATCGGTTTTATTCCCATTTTCCAGAGTTGTTGTTCAAGCGGACCGATTTCCCCGTGCATGTTATCAAAATATACTAATTGCTCTTTTTTATTTTTTGTCTCCTTGTCTACTCTGAAAATAGAGAGCGATTTGTATCTGCCGCTCTCTGTCTTTCTGATCTCTACCATCGCCTTGCCGTTACGGACCAGGTCTACTGCTTTAGCCATTGAACCTTCTGTTTCAAGTTCTCTGCCTTCCTTAATAATTTTTTCCGGAGACATGAAATCTTTACTCTCTATTTCAGCGGGAATGTGTTTTTCGGGATGCTTTGTTTTTTCTTTCATTGTTTGGTGACCAAGTTAGACTTGGTGGGCGCACCGCGACTCGAACGCAGGACCTCCCAGCCCTTTCTTTCTTGTGGGCGGTATAGGATTTGAACCTATGACCCCTTTCACGTCAAGAAAGTGCTCTTCCACTGAGCTAACCGCCCAATAAAAGGGCTGGGCACTCTAACCGACTGAGCTACGCGCCCATTGGTTCTCGGAGTGGGCTCCCGAAGTGGCCCACGCGGGAACTCTGTGCGCGGGAGAGGACTTGCACCTCCAAGCCCTTACGGGCGCTACCACCTCAAGGTAGTGCGTTTTCTAAATTTCGCCACCCGCGCAAGTAATTAGGATGTGACAGTCTTTTCAACTTCTTGTTGAGCCCTCATTTTCTTCCTCGTTTCTCTGGCCGATTTTTCCCTTAGATAGTAGAGTTTTGATTTTCTGGTATCAGCCTTCTTCACGACCTCTATTTTTGTGATTGTAGGCAGATGAAGAGGGAAGGTCTTCTCAACCCCAATGCCGCCCGAGATCTTTCTGACAGTTATTGTTCCTCCGGGCTCGTTGCCGTGCTTTCTGGCTATGATTATACCTTCAAATGCCTGAACCCTCGATTTATCACCCTCTCTTATTTTTTGAAAAACTTTAACCGTCCACCCCGACTTGAGGTCGATATAAGATTGTCCTGATGATACAGCAGAATTAAATATATCCATCTTATTCATAGTTTGTTATTCTAGCGCATTTAGTGTCTTTTGTAAATCTTCCGGTAGATCACATTCTAAGATCAGTTTTTTACTGTCGGGGCTGACGAATTCAAGTTTGTAAGCGTGAAGGAACAGCCTTGTCAGCCCAGACGGTGATTTAGCTCTTTTGAATCCGTAAATGTTATCTCCCGAAACTGGTGTTCCAATCGAGTTGAGGTGAACCCTTATTTGATGAGTGCGGCCGGTATGGGGGAGTACTTCTAGAAGAGTGTGATCTTTGAACTCTTTTAGTGTCTTATATTCGGTCAGGGCTTCTTTTTTATCTATTAACTTATCGCCGATTATTTTTGTTGTTCTTTTAAGGCCGATCCTGCCTAAAGGCGCAGTTATTATTCCGCTTGGATTTTTGGGCCGGCCGTTCACTAAGGCAAGATAGTATTTCTTTATTTTTCTTTCCTGAAACAAACTTTTTAAGTAAAAAAAGACCTCGTTGTTTTTGGCAACTATGAGTAGTCCCGAAGTATCTTTGTCCAGACGATGAACGATACCTGCGCGGGGGACTTCTTTTCCGGAAGCGATAAACGGCTCACCGACGTTTTTAATTTTAGGAAACCTTTCTATCAGCCAATCGGTGGCACTCTCTTGAGTGTCGCTTATGTTCTTCGGATGGGTTATAAGGCCGGCGGGCTTGTTGAGGACCAGCAGGTCATTGTCTTCATAGGCGGTGGTTATATTCATGTGGGCGATGGGGGGATCGGTTAATTATATTTGTTTATTACTTTTTCGGAGACAGCTTCTATCCAAGCAAGCATTTTGAGAAACAGGTCCGTCGAGCATATTTGAATAGAAAAAGTACCATAAGGCAACGTATCTCGTGTATTTTTGCTTGCTTTGCTAATTATTTTAGTGGTTTTATAAAACTGGGACCTCGGAATTTTAGAAACAGATGACCAGTATCGCTCTGCTTTGTTAGCATCTAAGTGGGTGTGTAGGTTTATGTGACCCCTGAATTTATCTTCAGGAATTTTACAGACATATTTGAGAAAAGCCGCCATTACTTTTATCATATGCGGATCACTATTATAAAAATTAAACATTCTCTGTTTCTGGCTTTTGCCACCTTCAGCCCAGTATAAGGTAGTGCCCAGAATTTTTAATATTTCTAGGTCTATGTTTTTGGTCAGAGTCCTTTTATGAGCATCCATTATTAAACGTCGTCTCGCATTCTCATTTTTTAATCGTGTCTCTACCCGTTTTTTAATTACATCTTTAAGGTGCGATTTATATTTCAAAAACTTAGTTTGTTTTTTTGTTAGTTTTACATTCCTAACCCAAGTGCTAGCGCTAGACCTGGAAATTTTAAGAGTTGAAACTATTTCACTAAGAGACAACCCCCTCTTTCTTAGGTGTCTGGCCTGCATTTTTTCTTTAAGTTTAGGTTGCATATAAACTAAACACTATCCTATCATATACATAACAACTCACGAGTTCTGATTGTAAAAGGGGATAACCATAGTGCAGAATACTTGAATTAGTCCGAACGCATTTCGTCCCGACTGCTGTCGGGACGAGGAAGTCCCCCCCGCGAATCCGCCAGCTGGCGGACGGAAAGGCGACGCCTGCCCGCCGAAGCCTCGGCGCAGGCGGGGAGCCGCACCGCTAACAATTTTAAGTTTTTCTTTGGCGGCAAATTCTTTATTTCTTTTTCACTCCTAAAATGAACTGCACCATTCTCGCCGCTGTTCTTAGTTCCCGGAATCTATTAGCAAGAATAAAACTATCCGAAAAATAATAATTTGCGCTTAAATACTTTATGTCTTCCTCATATTCTTTATCTGCCTGCCATCCGCCCAGTCTGTTATGGAATGGATCGCCTTTACCTAGCCCTCCAGGTCCTTCTCCAAAGGGTAGATTCTTTGCGTGCCCCTCTCTACTCATAACTAGCGATCCACCATCTATAGAATCGATGAGAGCAAGTGCTTTCAGTTCTTCTTTGTCTCCTTTTTTTATAGATAGCGTGAACGCGTCCAAGTGGGCGTTGAGTGTACCTGCAAAAAGAACAGCGTCGGCGCGAAAACGCAATACTTCATCATCAGAAACTTGTCCCTCGATTTCTGTTCCCTCAATGCGCTTTAATAGCCCCAGAAGCTCCCTCATTTTTCCTTTTTCGTCATGCATAACAGAACCGCTTTTTATACTAACCTCACTAAGTTCTTGGGCAAGATTAGCCGCTCTTTCTTTTAGTTTACTGAGCTCAACTTGTTCTTCTCTCATCATTTTTTCTGCTTGTTTGATTTCGTCAGGACTGGGTTGATATTTTTCTTGAGACATATGTTTATGAAAATTAAGTTTATAAGTTTAGAAAGCCGACTAACTTTCTAATTGATTAATTAACATGATTAAAATTTTTCTTCCCCCCCCCCCCAAATTAAAATGCAGTTTGAGCCGATATTTTTATCAGGTTCTTTGGCAGTTTTTGCTTCCTGAAAGGAGGCGACAATTTTAAGTTTTTCTTTGGCGGCAAATTCAGAAGAAAATTTCTAATGCAAGAAATTTCTACTTTGCAGATAGAGAGGGAATAATGGTGTCGCGTAGAGTTGCACTTACGCCCTCAAAACCTTTTACCGAGTTAGAGGGTTCTCTAGCTGCATCACCAGCAAAGAATTCAATAACAGTATTGTGGGCCTTGTCGGGTACTACAAAGACATATCCTTTTGAATAGCGTGTTTCAGCGGGGACTTTTACGGGGCACGGGGAGTTCATGGTGCAATCAAGTGATGTGTCGCTAATCACAGTTCCGTATTTAACATATCGATTTCCAGAAATGGTAAATGAGTCAACTAGGTTTAAGCCTTCACAGAAAATTGGTGCTGAAAATTTTCCGGCATCGAAATTGTTTGAAACAATACACTCGCCAGGAACTTGAGATTCGGCAGATGTATACGAATGAACTGAAATTGAAATGTTGTGGCCATCTGGCGATTCCAATGCATATACAGGAACTTTTGTGATAGCTTTTGAAACTTCCGTGACGGTGAAATCAACAGGAACATTTACGGTATATTTGCCAGCTAAATCTATTGATTTTGTTTTTGTACTGGAAGTTGGAGTCGGAGATTTCGTAGGTTGTGTTCGAGTAGAGGTTGGAGTTGGTTGTTGAGCAACAGGTTCCGACTTTTTAACAAAGGCAAAATACCCGACTGCACCTACGAGTATGACAATTACTACAACCAAGACAATATTTGCGAAACCTTTTTGATTCATATGTTTGAAATTATGATTATTAAAATATTTTTTGACTAGAAAAATGATTAAAAATTTCTTTTCCCAAAATTAAAATGCAGTTCAAGCCGATATTTTTATCAGGTTCTTTGGCAGTTTTTAAGTTCAGGATTTCGGTTCCCGCCTTCGTTAAAACTTCGACGGGCAAGCGGAATTTTGGCCAGCTCCTCGCCGCCGTAGGCGGCGAAATGCGTCCGAACTATCTCAAATATACACTACAATCTGACTTTCTGCAAATTTCCCGACCATTTCGTTGGCGGCGCGAAGCGCCGTCCAAGCATTTCCCTCCGACAAATCCTCTCCGCTCGGCGCGTGCAGGCGCGCCTCGCGGTTTGAAAATGCGCGAACCTTTTTTATCCAAAACGATTGAACAAAACCAGACCAAGGAAGTCAGCCCCGCCACCGCTCGCTCCGCTCGCCACACCACAAAAAAATACTCTTTGCTCTTTTCATCTTGCGCGCGACCAATTTTTTCTTCTAAAAAGGAAGAAAACATTTTTTTGCGGGACTCTGCCCTCAATGAATCGGGAAGGTGGTGGGGCTTCAATGCGGACTCTGTTTTGCCAAACTATTCTCTGGGGATTTGGATTTTCGTAAAACCGAGACCGATCTCCCGCCCGCAGAAAGGGGTCTGGGGAATGAATGCGGGCGAGATTCGTTTCAGATTTTTTTTGGCGGCGACATAAAAAAAGCGGGAGATGATAGGTTGTCCTAACATTCCCGTTTTGATTAGAAAAGTTTGCGCAATTTGAGACGACTACTCTCGTATCCCATGCTTGCATGGGGTCCTGGAGATAGGTCGTCGATCTTCTCTGCGTACTCTCGCAAAAGATCAAGGTTCACATGAGGACAGAAGTGTTTAATCCACGCGCGGCGAACCTCGTCCGTAGGCAAGAGGTCGAGTTTACCAATCCACGGCTCGCGTTCAACCAGCATCTCGTAGGCCGCTGTTCCTGGAATGATAAAGAGAATCGCGGAGTTTATCCTTTCGAGAACTCCTTGCTCGAGAAGTCCCCGATAGTACTGATAGTTTTCTTCCAGTGACTCTGGATTCTCCCCAATCAGTCCAAGAACTGATGCGGCTTGAATGCGAATACCATGTTGTCGGCACAGTGCCACCGCCCTGTCGTGAGTTAGACGGCTTGTGCCGAGTGCGTTGAGTTTCTGCACCTCGTCATTAATCGAATCAAAACCGATAAACAAGCAATCTGTTCCGATTCGTGCAAGGTTTTCCGCAAGCTCCTTGCTTAGATATGACGACTGGCAGTAGAATGTCCACGAGAAGTGGTAATCTTTCCACCACGGACATTTCTCGATTTCTTGAACCAAGTCAGCGACGAGCTTTCCTTGTGGTCCGATGTTGTCACCGTAACACTTGAGCGAGACTCGAGAGTCTTTTGGCACACGCCAAGTGTCAAGGTAAACGCGAAGCTCTGCCAAGATATTTTTTGGCAAACGCGGACCGGCAACATCTTGAAGCGCACAGAACGAACAGAATTTTGGTTCGCCCGTTTGCTTTGATCGGACAGGAAAGGGGTTGCCCGGCTGAATACGTCCAACACGACGTTCGCGGTAACCGCAGACGAAGTGTGTGAACATCAGAAACGAGAAGTCTGTTTGAGGGTTGATTACCTTGTGATACGCCTTCCAGTATTGCCCCACTCCGCACGACAGCATTTCAAGAGGGAGCGGCACATATTTGTCATAGTGCCACATCCTTACGTCGTCAGGATTGTGGATCACTCGTCCGCCTTCTCTCCAGCTAAGCGACGGAACACTGGTTAAAGATTTGCCTGCTCCAAGAGTGCTAACAAGATCAACCAGTGGCTGTTCGCCTTTGCCACGAATGATGAAATCAATCTTGTGGCGATTTTGGAGAATTTGTCCGGGTAGTGCAGTCGCATGAGGGCCACCGAGCACCACTGATTTTCCGGCCTCCTTGGCGAGACGAGCGATCTCAAGAGCGTTCTTGTGACACAGCGTGCTCGCGGTTTGTATACCGACAAGGTCGGCATCATTGTGAATGACAATACTACTATGGTGTTGATCGTCTACAACGACTTCAACACCCTCGCTTTGTAGCGCGTTAGCGATTGTCAGAAGACCGGCAGGGTAATAAACTCCGTCATTCGCACCTCGACCAACATTGGCCGTGGCGCAGATTAACTGGACCTTTCTCACGGCCATGTTGGGTATCCTCCTGCTTTGATTGTTAATGAACAAACTTGTCTATTGACAGACTAGGGTATTTTTGTAAAAATGTTAATGATTTTAGACAATTTTGTAAAAAATAGACACTATTTCCTAAATATGCTAGTATTTAAGTCTAAACATTTAGACAATATATGGATATACAAAAATCACTAGAAACATTGGGTTTAAAAGATAAAGAGGTCGCGGCGTATATTGCGCTTCTTAAACTTGTCGAAGCAAACGCACATCAAATTGCAAAGGAAGCAAAATTAGAGAGAACTACCATATATCAAATCCTAAAGACTTTATGCGATAAAGGATTGTCACATAAAGTAGTTAAGGGCAAGCGATATTTTTACGCGGCCGAACCAATAGGAGCGCTGGAACAATTTGTCAAAAGCAAAATTTCAACTTTGGACAATTTATTACCACTGCTAGCCAGTATGTCAGGATCACACTCTACAAAACCGGTCACAAAATATTATGAGAATTTACCAGACATAAAAAGAGTGTTCTCAGGTCGCGCTGATTCAAGAGAAAAACTGGTGCGTGATTTTGCTTTTGTCAAAAATGTCGTTGAAGTTTTTGGAAAAAGATTTATTGATAACCAGATTGAGAGACGGCTCGCGAATAAAGTTAAAGTGTTATCCCTTCGCAGAGGTCCGAAGGAAAAAGATGTCCAAGATGACTGGTATATTAGGGCGGATAGAAGTAAAGACTTGTTGCGTGAGGTTCGATATTTAGACCCCAAACTTACATTTGATCAACCGCTCATAACTATTTACGATCATACCGTCGGAATATTTTCTTCCGAAAAAGAACTCTCCGCGCTTATTATTGAAAGTCAAGAATTTAGTAAAGCAATGAAAGTATTATTTGATATTGCCTGGGCTACGGCAAAAAATAATTGAGTTTGGCTTGAACCTGCGCTTGGCGAAAAAACAGTGCGCACCGCCGAAGGCGGTGCTCCAAATTCGTTAGGAAAATTCGGCGGGAATCCTTGGGACGCGCTTCGCGCGTCCCTCATTTCAGCTTCTAAAAAATCGTCTAGTTCGTTTGTGGTGGGCGGTGTAGGAATCGGACCTACAGCCTCTGCTGTGTAAAAGCAACGTTCTACCATTGAACTAACCGCCCCCCCCATATCTTGATTTACCAAAGCCGACGCTTCGGTCGGCTCCCCGACAGCTTTGCTCGTCGGGGCTGAGCTAACCGCGCAAGATAAAATCTATGGAAAATGTTTGTAAATGTCTTTGCGGTGCTTAACGCGTATAAACTCAACGCCGCCGTCGGCTCGCTTTTTAAAACCTATACGGTAGTTGCCTAGTTTAATCCTAAAATAGGACTTGAATCCGGTTATGGGTTTGGTGCTGTAGAGAGAGAAAAATATCTTAGACCCTTAAGTTTCGGAAAAATTTCAGTTGAGACGTGACGGACTTCTTTCTGTACATCGGCGGGGAGTTTTTTGAAGTTGCTGAAAAAACTTGGTTTAAAAAATACCCTCATTGACCCAAGAGCTTCTTAGCTTTTGAAAGAGGAATGTTTTTCTCCTTTTCCGAAATTTTCATAAGGCAGCCAATCATTTTTTCTTCAATAAGCTCCTCCAGTTCGTCCAAAAGATCGGCTTTAACATGAAGCTCAAGGTCAGATTCTCTCCTGGTTTTTATTGCTGTTTATGTTGCCATTCTCTAATCTTATCAAAAGTTTTGCTTTTTAGCAACGATGATTTAGTGGCCTATACTGAATAATGCGCGAACCAATTTTGAGCGAGGTAACGGATGATTTTCGCACCTCCGCGCTCGCTCCGCTCGCGCACAAGAGACTTTTTCTTTACATTTTGATTTTTCCGCCCCACCTCGCCAATTTTTTTCTGAATAAGGAAAAGAAAAAGTCTCTTGTGTCCCGCCTAACGGCGGAGGCGCTTTCGGGCTCGGGCGCTTCCAATTCAGAACCTTTAAAGATTATTTGCCCAATGATGAGAAAAATCAATGCTGCCGGCAAACTAGCAACCGCATTATCGGGGTTAAATTGTCCAAGAATGATAAGGGCGAAGAACGCAATCAAACCGCCAAGCATACTGAAAAACACCGCCTTCGGTTTTAATCGCCAGAGCAACGAACCAATAACTGCCGGAGCCAATGAGAGGCCGAAGCTCGCAATGGCAAACAAAGTTGAAACAACATCTCTCACAAAGATTGCAATAAGCATGGCAACCAATACCAATAAAACCATGGCTACGCGAATAATTTCCGACAGGTCAATATCAGAAATTTCTTGCCGGGCACGCGCAATAAAATCTTTTGCAATGCTTGAGGCAAGCAAATACACCTCCGTGTCTATTGTGGACATGACTGTTGCAAAAACCATTACAATGCCAACGCCGAGCAACCATGCTGGTAAGAGCGCGGACAGGCCCCAAAAGAACGCTTCGTTTGGATCAATTTCTGGAAAGTGGTTATGTGCTGCTACTCCGATAAGTGTCAGCGCAAATCCAAAAATCACAAAGAGAAGTGTTACTAAAAAGATGGAATTTCTCGCAATTTTTGCGGAGCGGGCTGAAAAAATTCGCTGCCAAATATCAGCCGAGGCGAAAATGAAAAATGCCCCAATCAAAAGAAAACTGACAAATGTCGTTGTGCCCGCCGCAAAAATTGATTGCGAGAAATTGACCGTGCCAATATCCATGAAGAATATCATGCCGATCAATAAACCGAACATCAGTATAGCTTGGAGTAAATCAGTATTGACTACCGCCTTGTACCCTCCCAGTAGTAGATATGCCAAAACTACAAGTCCTGCCACAAGCACAATAGTTGGATACGAAATATTGAAAAGTGGGGAAACAATATTACCAATCGCCATGAACTGGAGTATGAGCAACCCAAAGAAAGTTACAAAAATAATGAGTGCTGCAAAAATTCTGTTATTTGGGCCCCATTTAAGTCCAAAGTATTCCGAGAGATTGATGAAATTGTATCGGTCGCCCAAAGCTTTAATTTTGGGGACAGCAAGTCCGAATAACACCATCCCTATTGCGATGCCGCCCCAAAACCAAAATACGCTGAAACCCATTGTGTACGAAAGTGTTGTTTGGGCAATGAGCATTTCTCCCCCCAAAACCGCAAAAATTGACGCAGTTGTCCTAAACAATCCGACATTGCGGCTGGCGATAATAAAATCTGATGGCGTTTCTCTTTTGCCAGCTCGCCAGCCGATAAAAAGTACAGCGAGAAAGTATAACCCTATGAGTGTGAAATTTAGAATCATAAAGTATTCAAAAATGGCTAGCGCCCGAGCCCGAAAGCGCCTCCGCCGTTAGGCGGGACACAAGAGACTTTTTCTTTTCCTTATTCAGAAAAAAATTGGCGGGG
>Ga0209541_10012007_pt1 | contig 13464 bp, 21 predicted proteins | sample RifCSPlowO2_01_FD_184027 | JGI IMG/M metagenome (GOLD analysis project Ga0209541, IMG submission 184027) | Groundwater microbial communities from Rifle, Colorado - Rifle CSP2_plank lowO2_0.1 (SPAdes) (version 2) | ecosystem: Environmental > Aquatic > Deep subsurface > Groundwater | place...
TGCGGAGCATGGGCTGCTAAAAAAAGAGGCGGTTTATAAAGATTTGTGGTGCTCTTAACGGTGTTCGCTCAGATATGATTTTAATGCTGGCTCAAGGTTTTGGTCTGCTGAATATACAACTCTTGCTGAGAACAGGGTTCCATCAAAAGATTTTGCGCTCAATCCGATAATTCGCGCACGTTCATTTCTTGCTACTATACTTGTTATTGCAGTTATTCCATCGAGATGGTCAATGTCAATAACTGCGATTTCAAGACCATCAATAACTTCTGAAGGAATGGAATCTGTAACCAAAGGAGGATTATATCTTGGATCACTTTCAAGCGCTTCGACAACACTTGCCCGCGCTGGACAGTCAGGCATGACGACAACTGATGGATATTTAGACCAGTTTGAAGGGTCAGCGTCAGTAATCATAGGATTATGTTTTTACGGTTTGCTTATAAACATTGCGTCGAAATGCTTATATATAAGTTATAACTGCTATATAATAGCAGAACGCATTAATAATAAAACATTTGTGCGTTCTGCTGGAATATCAAATCTCATAAAAAATGTTCGAAAAATAATGAGATTTGCTATAACTATGGAAAAGACAACGATTCAAGTGAGCAAGCCCACTCTTGAACGATTGAAGATGTTCAGGCATGGCAGAGAATCTTATGATGAGCTTCTCAATAAAGTATTTGATGAAGTAGAGCATGAAACACTGAGCTCAGAAGAGATCGAGGGGATTAAGCAAGGTCTCGAGGATATTAAAGCTGGCAGAGTTTTTTCGATTGAGCAGGTGGCCCGAGAGCTGCGCATAAAACTGTGACTTATATTATCGAGCTGACGGATACTGCACGGACATTTTTGCATACAGTAGAGAAAAATGATGCTGAGATGATATTGAGAAAGATTTATTCGCTGCGTGAAAATCCATTTCGTTTTCTGAAACGATTACAAGGAAATAAACTTTGGCGGCTGAGGATTGCTGATTACAGAGCTTTTGTTGATGTTATTGTTTCACTTGAGAAGATTATTGTTGTTCGGATTGGTCATCGGAAGAATATTTACGACTAACATTGCGTCGCCAAGACTATAAAATCGATAGCTATGCTTGATTGCTTCGCTGTAGGCGTTGAGAATTCTCTCTGTCTCGCCAAACGCGCAGACTAACATTAACAGCGAGGAGTTTGGAAGATGAAAGTTGGTGATGAGTGCTGCAATATTTGATTTGAACACGTAGCCAGGCTTGATGAAGATGTCAGAATAACCGCTGTAGGGCTGGATTTTTCCATGCTTTGCAGCGGTTTCGAGTGATTTAACTGACGTTGTGCCGACAGCGATGATACGCTTTGCATTGTTGATGATGTCCGCGCTTTCTTTTGTTATTTCAATATATTCTGGCTCGGTTTTGTAGGTGGCGATATCGCGAACGGGCAGGAATGTGCCGAAGCCGATGTGGAGGGTGACGGGCGCGAAATTTATTCCTTTGGATTTGAGCTGTTTGATGAGCTTCGGAGTGAAATGCAGGCCAGCGGTTGGGGCAGCTAATGAGCCGTTGATTTTAGCGAACGAGGTTTGGTAATCTTTTTCTGGGACAGATTTTTTGATATAAGGAGGAGTTGGGATGATCAGGTCAGATTGTGAGAGTTTAGTGAATTTTATTGTATAGATATCGTTGACTTTGGTTACCACTTTTGCGGTTGAATTTTTGAACATTAATTCCGCACTTTCTTTTACATTTGTTCCTTTAATGCGACATTCATAGGTTTTTTCTTTTATTTTCTTAGTGAGGATGACTTCGACTTTCGCGCCTGTTGATTTTTTGCCGAGCAATTTTGCTGGAATGACTTTGGTTTGGTTGACGACGAGGACGTCGCCCGGTTTCAGGTAATTGATGATATCTTTGAAGAGCTTGTGCTCAATTGTGTGCTTGTTCTTTTTATTAAGAATCATTAATTTGCAGCTGTCAGTGGGATGGACTGCGGACTGAGCGATGAGGTGCTTGGGGAGGGGGTAGGTGAATTTTGGGGGATTCATGGAGTGCTCATTCATATTGGTAAAAATCCCACGCTTCGTCTGCTTTATTATCACATAACTCTTTCATTTTAGGCTTCTGTATATTATGCAAAAAATTAACCCATTCGTTGCGCTTTTTTGATTTCTCTGATAGATGGGTCATTATTTCACAAACTCAACATTCGGCAGATGCTCAAATTGTTGATCTCCTGTAAGAAATTTCATATTGTTTTTGAGTGCATAAATATAGCCGATGCAGTCTGTATATGATAGGTTTTTCTTTTTATGCAGCTTTCTGAATTTTATTGCTTCTTTAAGAATGTCATCTGGAATAGAAACAACGCAGGAAGCATATTTTTCATAAATAAGATTTGCTTCTGATTCGCTCAGCGTATGTGTTACAGTCCAATAAATCTCGGCGAGATTGAAAATAGTAATTGTTGGATATTCTTGACTAAAGCGTGCATACGAGGGATTGCCTTCCAATTGTGCTATGACGGCATAACTATCAAAGAAATAAGCCAAATCAATCCCATCCTTTTCTCATATCATCCTTGATTTGTTGAGCTGTTTTGCCGCCTTTAATTCTTGGAAATTTTCCAAATAAATCTTTTACTAAAAGCCTATTTTTAATTTCAACAATTACTTTGTCGTTCTCTTTAATGTGCCGTTCGTCAACAATAGCTTTAGGAATAACGACACCCAGCGAGCTTCCCCATTTTTTTGCGGTGCAGATTACTTCGGACATGAAGGATAGTTAGATTTAGTTATATTTAATACTTTTGCTCACCGCAACCACTTCTTCTTTAATTTTGAAAAAATATCTTCTTCAATCGATGTTCGTATGTTTTCCATCAGATTGTTGAAGAATGAAAGATTATGGTAGCTTGCCAAGGTGTATGAGAGAAGCTCATTTGATTTGAATAAGTGATAGAGATATGCACGGGTGAAATTTTTACAAACGTAGCAATCACAGTTTTCGTCCAACGGAGAAAAATCAGACTTGAACTTTGTGTTGGTAACACGGTAACGCCATTTTGTTGCTTCTTTGCATTGTGAACTGAAAATGTAGCCGACGCGCCCTAATCGAGTGGGGAGAACACAGTCAAATGTGTCGACGCCGAGCTCGACACCTGCAAAAATGTCGTCAACTGCACCAATACCGAGAAAATGAATTGGCTTTTTTTCGGGCAATGCTTCAACTGAGTGTTTTAATGCTGTGTAACTTTCGACTTTGGGTTCGCCAAAAATGCTGCCAACACCGTAGCCCGGGAAGTTTAATTTTGATAAAAATTCTGCGCTTTGTTTTCGTAAATCTTTAAATTGACCGCCCTGGACGATGCCGTATAACGCCTGCGACTGTTTTGATTTTTTTGTTTGTGCTTGTTGGCATAGCTCTGCCCACCTGTGCGTGCGTTTGAGTGATTCTTGTATGTAATCTTTTGGCGCGTCAAATTTTGTGCATTCGTCAAACGCAAACATGATGTCAGCGCCTAACTGTTCTTGTATTGCGATAGATTTTTCTGGCGTGAAGAAATGCTTCGAATGATCGAGATGTGAACGAAATTCTACACCGTTATCTGTTATTTTAACGAGATTTGGCTCATTTAGGCTGAATGCCTGGAAGCCGCCACTGTCCGTCATGATCGGCTTGTCCCATGACATGAACTTATGCAGACCGCCAGCTGCTTTGATGATATCTGGACCAGGGCGAAGATAGCAATGATAGGTGTTGACCATGAGCATTTGTGTCTGAGATGCAGATGCTTGGATTGTGGTAAGAGCTTTTACCGCAGCTTGGGTTGCACAGGGAATGAAAGCAGGTGTGTTAAGGCTCCCATGGGAAGTTTTGAGAATGCCGGTGCGGGCACGGGTGCGCTTGTCGGCTGATTTTATTTTGAATGAGAACATGTGGTTAGTTTAATTTCAAGTCTTTTAAAGATATTCTTTTAAGCTCTTTTATTTTGTCGAAATGTGTGTCTTCCGAAGAGATTTCAGTTATGCCATTACACAGCGCAGAAGCCGCGTGAATTGCATCGCGTGGATGAATACCGTATGTTTCCATAAGTTCATGCGCGCGCCCAATGATATTTGGACTGATGTCCAAGAAAATAAGATTGGGAAATAGAAGAAAATTTTTGCTCTCTAGAATTATTTGGTCTTTATTTAGATATTTTCTTAATGCCCATATAAATTCATCCCATGAGAGCAATGATGTTGAAGCTTTTAACTTGCCAGTTATAACCTGCGTAATTAAGCTTTTCGTTTGATGATCACCTGTAATCGCAGAAACGAAAATATTTGCATCAATGTATATCATTTGTGCCCAAGCCTTTCTTCATATTTTTCTTCGATGAGATCTCTCCAATCTTTCATAGTAAGCTTTTTTTTAATGTTCTTTCCAGGGGCACAGAATTCTTCAACGAATTTTATCGGGTCTACTGCCGGCTGGATTTTAATTGTGTTGCCTTCAACAATGAACATTATTTCAGAGCCTTCTTGGAAATTAAACTGATCACGAATGTCTTTAGGAAGCACGATTTGCCCCTTCGGACCTATTGTTCGCTTTATCTGAAGCATGGATGGATAATGGAGAAGCTTCTATTTAAGTCTTACCTTGAGTAGGAATAAGTAGGAATAGATGGTTGGAATTAAGTTCGATGAACAGGAATTATAATGCCTGTTCGGGCTCTGGAAGGCTTATCTTCAGTTTTGATTTTAAGCAAAAATGAGCTTGCTGGATATCATAAAAACAGCAAGATTTTAATACTGGTGCATAAATTAAGCGTGTATTAACTAGTTAGGAGGACTACAATGGGCGAATTCAGAGGCGGCGGCGGCGGCGGTTTCAGACGAGATTTTGGACCCCGCGAAATGCACAAAGCAACCTGTTCTGAATGTGGCAATGAATGTGAAGTTCCATTCAAGCCAAGCGGAGACAGGCCAGTTTACTGCAAAGAATGCTACTCAAAGAAAAAGCGAATGTAAAAATTCCACTCACTGAGTAACTTGGTTTTCTTTTTGTTGTTTTTTATTTTATTGGTGTGTATTATTTATTCTGAGATTTCTTAATAATCCAAGAAGTTTATGATGCATCGATGCATTTTATTGTAGAAATCAAGCTCTGGCTTAATTTTCTTTGACTCGAATAAGATGATGTTCAAGCCTTCCCAGAACAAGAACCAACCGCCAGGCTCTAATAAGACAAGCATAAAGTTCTGGAACAATGTGGTTGGCTGGAGCGTGTGAAGAATGTATACAGCGCCTAACATGCACGCGATGCCTGTGAATGTGAACAATGCCCCATGAGTAAGCATTTTCTTATATTTTTGCTCGATTTTCTGCGCGTGCTTTTTGAAATGAGTCTTGAGACGCTTTCTGATCATGCGCTCTTTGGGCGCACTGCGCAGTTTTTTGGGGATGAGAAGGTTAAGATCGAAGTCATCTTTGTCTTTGCTTGCACGCTCGGCTTCCCGCAGAAAGTCAACAGACAATGAGCGCTGTGCATAACTTCGCGGATCGAAATCTGAGAAAATATCGTCATAGCTATCTAAAAGAAGACTGATTTCTGAGATCTGCAGTAGATTCTTCATAAGAAAAAGGAAGGAAATGAAGGTTATAAACTTACTTTTCCAATCCCAATCCCGCGTCAACCCATGCTTTCTTGCCGCCTTTGAAGTCAGCGACATTTTTGTAGCCTAATGTGAGAAGCTCACGAGTGACATTCGTGCTTGCATGACAGCCATAACCTGCACAATACACGATGATCCGATCAGATTTTTTGAGCACCTGAGGTGCACGCTCTGCTACTTTGTCCGGTTGAACATGTACTGCACCTGGAATATGGCCGTCGTTGTATGATTTTTCTCCTAATGCCTCAACAAGAACGAACGGCTCATTGTTTTCTTTCAGCTCTAATAACGTTTCTATCGATACGAATTTTATTTTTTTCATGCTGCCTCCGAAAGGAAAAGATTACACGAAAAAATCCATTGCTGGATTTTTTGTGTCTCAGAAATCTGTTGATTTCTAAGACTCTTTTCCTACTTCTTTAATTCTTTCATTTACTCCCTGAAGCTCCTTTTCAAGAGACTCGCGGTACTCGTTGAGCATCTCAACTTTTTCCTCACGCGTCAGAAAGCTTCTTGGTCCACATGTTGTTCCACAACAGCTCATTTTTGCCTCCGCTTCTTGCTCGACAATATTCGACGGCTTGAAGCTCATATCGGATGAGCGATACATCTATATAAATATATCGGTTAGGCGATATGAATGAGCAGTTTTATATACAGCGATGCAGTTATAGTGTGTATGAAAGAATGCTGCGACATGCGGGGGTTTCTCAGCTTTACCGTGTTACGGCTCATATCAAAGAAACCGATGTCGGGTGATGAGATACGTGATGAATTAGAGATGAGGAAAGGAACGCGGCCGAGCCCAGGGACAATTTATCCTGTGTTGAAATCATTGTGTGAGCAAGGATGGATTGTAGAGATGGAAAAGTCAGGGAAAGAAAAAAAATATTGCATCACTATGCGCGGAAAAAAAGAAGTTGTGGCTGCAACCGAACGGTTTGTTGCGCTGTTTTGTGATATGAAAGAGGATTTTAGGTGATTATACAGTAAATCTCCCATTCTTGTAAATTACTTTTGTTGCGCCGTTGCTTAAATATGCAGTTACTGTCCGGTCCTCTGTTGAGATTATATCTGTATGCTCATCTGAATCGTTAAAGCCCATGGCTGCCCACTTTTTCTTTGACGGCTTTGAGTAGTCACCAGTAAAACTATCTTTATATGACATGCCTAATGCAAGATGCGTGTTGCCGTATTTGCCGCCGATGTTTTCATCAAATAATGTATTTGCCATAAAGTGGGTGATTCTTGAGAGACGGGCATCTGTTAAGGAGTATTCGCCGAGCTTGTCTGCATTGCGGCGCTTGATGAACGAATGAACCACATCCTGGCCTTTTGACGCTTTGGCTTTGATGACTTTACCATTCTTGAACCAGAGCTCGACATCACGGATAATGTTTCCATAACGGTATAACGGCTGGTTAAACTTGATATACCCATTTGTGCCACGCCAATCTGGAGAGATAAATAACTCGAAGCTTGGGATGTTTCTGCCAGAGCCACCGAGCCATTTACGATTTTTGCCGAGCTTTATTGTGATGTCACAATGTTCGCCTGTCATATGAACATGATCGATTTTTAGCGCGTTTAATTTTTTCTTTGTTTTTTCTTGGATGGCGAACAATCGCTTCCATTCTTTGACGGGATCTTTTTTATCAAGATAACAGCCTTTGATGATGACATCCCAATACTGCTTTAACGTGAGACCTGCTTCTTTTGCCATCGCTTTTGTGCCATATAACGCAAGCGTCCAGGTAAATTTTCCTTTGTATTCTTTTTCATCGAGCCATTGCCGAGCTTCTTTGCGGGCATCAGCTGACTTCATCATCTTCTGCGGCGGAATGCCTTTGAGCTCCTGTGGATCTGCGTCAGAGAGAATGCCAATCTGATGATCAATAAGATTGCATTGCGCTTTTGTGTAATCTCTTGGGAAGAATGTCAACTGCTTGTCATTTGCAATCTCGTAAAAGGTACGATCAATGCCTGAGGGGATCATGCGAAGCATTGGGTGAGCGCGAGCTTCGAGGATTTTTTTGTGCAGTGAGAGCAGGAGCAGCTTTGCGTCGTCGTCAGCGATGCACATGACGACTTCACCTGGCTTAACGCCTTTGCCTGAGTTTAATGCGAACTTGACGAGGACTTCTGCATATTTTTCGAGAATTGTTTTTGAAGGCTGATACATATGTTTAGAAATTGTTTTGAAGGTTAAAAATGTTTGGATTGAATACAACTTTATTTTTTCCTGCATTTCGCAGCAGCTGTAAACAAAATAATCATCCATAAAATGGCCCAATGCAAGCTCGGAGCTATGAAGATGCCCAAAAGCCCAAGTAATACGAGAAGCCATCCGATGAAGCTTAGCTTTGATAGTTTATCTTGTTTGGAATGCACTTTTTTAATGTGAGCTTTGGTGTATGTTGGATTGTCAGTTACAAAAAATGTCCCAACATAACCGCAATCGCGGCATTCATACATACTGTTAACCATGGTGTAAATGTTGATTGCACCTTCGGCGGGCTTTAGAGAATTGGGAAACTTCCAATTTTCACTTCCACATTTTGGACAGATATAATGGTCGTTTTTCATAATAGGCATTTAGAGCTCATGGATAAAAAAGTTAGAAGAATAAAAAAATCAACTCTGCGCAAGCGCGCTCTCGATGGCAGCTTGGAAAACAGCAAACGGCTGTGCGCCGCTGATCAGCTCGCCATTGACAATGAATCCAGGTGTTCCCTGAATGCCTGCACGCTGGCCTTCGACTAAATCCGCACGTACTGCTGCAAGATGGCGGCGCGTGTCCAGGCAGTTATTGAACTCGTCTGCGTTTAGGCTGAATTCTAGCGCCCACTTCTTGTAATTTGCATTGCTGAGCTGCTGCTGGTTCTGGAACAACTTGTCATGCATCTCCCAGTATTTGCCCTGGTCGCCTGCACATCGTGCTGCAAGCGCTGCAGGCGTTGCTTCCGGATGAATGCTGTCTAATGGGAAGTCGTTGAATACAAGCTTGACTTTGCCTGTCTTGATGTATGTCTCTTCTATTTCGGGCAAGGTTGTGCTGAAAAAGCGCCCGCAAAATGGACATTGATAGTCGCTGAACTCATAGATTGTTACAGGGGCATCTTCATCGCCCTTGACATAGTTGCCATCCTCGCTGGCTGATGCAGTGCCGCGTGGAGCACTATCGCCGACTGCCGCTGCACTCGGGGCACTGCCTGAATCGCGCACCCATACAAGCGCAAGCACGACAAGTGCAGTCGCTAGAACAACGATAACATAATTTTTTAGCTGGTTAGAATCCATTTATATCACCACAGGACATTTTTGTTGGGAACACATAGCATTAGTTTATATACATTTAGGTTGTTAGTTTAGTAATGAATATCTCTGATCGAAACATCGAGCAAAATGTTAAATTTTTTGATCAGTGGGCGAAAAACTATGATATTGGATTATTTCAATTTTGGATGAGGCGATTCTATCAGCCGGTGTTTCAGCTGATTGGTAAGGGAAGTAAATGTATCCTTGATGTCAGCTGCGGAACTGGGGAGTTTTTACAGGAGATGAAACAGAAACGCCCAAATGCTGAACTCTACGGCGTTGATATCTCAGAAAAGATGATTGAAGTTGCGCGCAAGAAACTGCCGAACGTGCGTTTTTCTGTTGGCAATGTTCACGACTTGAGGTATAAATCAAATTACTTTGATTGCGTCATTACGACCGAAGCATTTCATCATTATTACGACCAGCAGAAAGCATTGGGCGAAATGGCGCGCGTTGCTAAAAATGGCGGTAAAGTCATTGTTTCTGACATTAACTTTTATTCGCGCATTATCCATTGGCTGTTTGAGCATCTTGAGCCAGGGTGTGTGCGGATAAATAGCAAGCATGAGATGAAACGGCTGTTTGAATACGCAGGATTACATGTTACTTATCAAAAAAGAAGCTGGCTGTTTGCGATTGTGACGGTTGGGGTGAAATAGCTCACTTCATATTCTCCAGCACAGCAAGATATGTGTTTCTTCGGCTGCCACAACGCTCGTAAGATGTAATTTTCCAGGATGTTTTTGCTATAAGCTCTGAGAGGTTGTAATCTTTTCCAGAGCCAATCAGCAGTTTGTATGGAGAATGATGCGGAGAATTTTGCTTTTTCCATTAAATTGGTCGAGAATGACAATTTTGCCTCGTGGTTTAATGACGCGCTGAAGCTCTTGAAGAACATGGTACGGCTTGGGGGAAACGCGCAAGACATATGTTGCAATGCCGCTGTCAAAATAATTTTCAGGATTGGAATATGACGCGCATCTGCCTGCTTTAACTAGACTGACGCAGGAGAATTTTTTGCCGGGCTTTGGCAAGCATTGATTGTGAGAAATCGATGCCCACGACATGACACCCTGCAGGATAGTAAGATTAAGTCCCGTGCCAACACCTATTTCGAGGACATTGTTATTCAGCGAAAATGGGTATAATACCCCAGAGCTTCGCTCTGATTTCCCATTTTCTGGAGTAAAAATCCCATTATGAAAGCCCCACAGCTTGTCGCCAAGTGAAACGAGCGCGACTAGCAAAGCACACTTTGCGTTGCTGTGACTGGGATTTTTACTTTTTAATTCTAAAGTGCTAATAACTTTCTGCCGGTCAAATTGATAGACTGAGTCAATATATTTGTCGTATATTTTTGACCAGAGAGAATAAATGAATTTATACTAAGAGTAATTAATTTTCGTACAAATTAATTACTCTTGTATATACAAAAGCACATTAATAATCTCCGATTATTAAGTGCTTTTAGTATAAGATAGCCATCGTCACTCGTTTAATCCATAGGAATCGACGAAATTTTTAATGAGCTTGTAATCGCGCAGAAAATTGATTCCTTTTTCAGCAAGCGAGTATGTACGCTGCCCTTTCTTGTCTTTTTTTTCGATGATAAAGTTTTTTGCGAGCAGTTCGTTCATATATTGGCTCAGCATCTCATGTGAAAGATTTGCTTTATACATGATTTGTGTTGGCTTTGCGTCACGGGAGCTGATGAGATGGAGAATGTCATTGATGATTTCAAGCCTGTCGCGCTTTTTCATTTTTTCAGCACCAGATAAAGGTTTACTGTGATAAGGATGTATGCAAGGAGATCGAGTGCATAGCCTATAAAATAAAAAATCTCATGATTGACGGACATGAACACATGAAAACTGCCGAAAAAAAGAAAGATGAACGCAAGTGCGACAAGAAGCGCTGTTGTTTGGCGGTGCACAAGATAATTTTGGATATAATGCCAGCTGATGACGACAAGAAACACAGATGAAATCAGATAATACGCAAGAAGCGTGTTGCTGAACAAGAGGAGAAATGCAAGTGTGATTGCGAGCAGTGCACAGAGCGCTTTCTTTTGCTTGAGCGTCATTGACACCAGAATAGCTAATCCTGAGAGGAATAATACGATATGTGCATAAAGTGATATTGTGGCTGATGGAACTGAACGTGCAACATATGATAGTGAGATAAGGAGAAATGCAAAACTCAGCGATTTTACTGAACGCTGGTCACTTTTTGTATAAATCCAGTATGCAAAAGAAGCAATTGTGAGTGAAATGAGCGCGAAGAACAGCTCAAACAAGATGTCAAAGCCGGAAAACCATTCTGGTGAATAAAGCGCGGGCATGCATAAGCTATTGTTTTTCAGTTTATAAAATTTCTGGAGCTATCCTCTTGTGGAAGGCTTCATTTGGTTTAAATAGTCGCTCGATTTATTTGGCTTCATGATAGGATTCATATTCATGATACTGTTTTGGGCTGCAGTGATTTGGCTGGTGATTTGGCTGATAAAGCAGAATAAGAGTAAGGCATCTATTCGAAGGTGATACACATGGTATACAGTTGTTTCGGCGGAACGGGATATGGCATGATGGGCTGGGCAGGATGGGGAGGCATATTTGGATTACTTTACCTGCTTATCGTTGTTGGGTTGGTCGTACTGCTGTATTTATGGATTGTAAAATTATGGCGAGAAACGCATGTAAGAAAGAAAAAATAGGCGAGGACACATGAAGACACTTTATCTCAAAATCAGCGGCATGACGTGCACCAGCTGTGAAGTGCTGATCGAGCGAACGATGAAGTCAGTTGGCGGTATAACAGCAGTGCAGGTTAACCACGCAAAAGGATATGCACGAGTGGATTGCCATGACCATGTTACAGTGGAGCAGCTTAGGAATGCTGTTGACCCGAAATACACAATTGAATTGTATAAAGAACAGCATACTGCGCAGGATGTACCCCACACCAAAGAAAGAAGCTGGGCTGAAATTGGAGCAGCTCTGGTTGTTATTGCAGGCATTTATTTTGTTTTGAAGCAATTTAATGTTATTCCGCAAAATTTTGGCATCACGGACAACATGAGCTATGGGTTTGTGTTTGTGCTGGGATTGATCGCTGCGACATCAACCTGTTTAGCGGTTGCTGGCGGATTGCTGCTTTCAATTGCAGCAAAATACCATGAAAAATATCCATATTTGACAAGAACACAGAAGTTTGTCCCTCACATTTATTTTAACATTGGACGGATTGTATCGTATACCTTGTTTGGCGCGTTGATTGGCGTTGTTGGGTCTGCGCTTACATTATCACCGCAGACTACAGGATTTATCACGCTTGCTGCAAGCATACTGATGATTGTGATAGGATTACAGATGCTGAAAATAGTTCCTGGGTTGGACAGCATACGCATCAAAATGCCGAAATTTATTGCACATAAGATATATGATAAAAACGAAACAGCTGCGCCAAGCACAATGGGTTCGTTCCTTTTTGGCGCAGCAACATTCTTTTTGCCGTGCGGGTTTACGCAGGCATTGCAGCTCTATGTGCTTGGACAGGGAGATCCGGCTGTTGGAGCGCTGACCATGCTTGCATTTTCTTTAGGAACAATGCCGTCATTGATGTCCATCGGCGCATTATCGAGTTTTGTCAAAGGACGAACGCAACGGCATGTGATGACATTTGCTGCGGTGCTGATTATTATGCTTGGCATGTTTAATATTCAGGCGGGATTAGCGTTGACTGGGGTGGCACAGCTTTCGAATGGCGATGAACGAGCGCAGCCAGCAGCTTTAACAGGTGACTTCCAGCGTGTATCTATGGCTGTTGATGGCCTGGATTATGTGCCTGCTGCATTTGCTGTGGAAAAGGGAGTTCCTGTAGAATGGACTATTGATGGATCAAAAGCACAAGGATGTGCACAAATCATTTCAATACCTTCAATGAGGATAACACAGCGCCTGAACAGAGGAGAGCCAACGGTTATTCAGTTTACGCCAGAGAAATCAGGAAAAATATTGTTTACCTGTGGCATGGGCATGGCAGGACCAGGATATTTTAACGTGCAATGAGGTTCGATGTGAAAACAACTTTGAAAATAAAGGGCATGCATTGTGAATCATGCAAATTACTGATTGAAGATATTTGTAAAGAGACAAAAGGTGTGAAGTCATGTACTGTTGATTTCAAAAAGGGAACAGCAGTTGTTGAGCATGATGGTGCTGACATAAAGCTGATTAAAAAAGAAATTGAAAAAGTTGGGAAATATAAGGTAGTTATATGAAAAAGAATAAAGATTATATGTGCAGTGAGTGCAGAATAAAATATAAAGAAAAAAAGTATGCTGACCAGTGCAGTAATTGGTGTAAAAAACACAAGAGCTGCAATATGGACATCATAAAACACGCGACATAATGAAACAGACAACTTTTCACATCAAAGGCATGCATTGTGCGTCGTGCGCAGTGCGCAATGAGCGAAGCCTGCAAAAGCTGGATGGTGTTAAAAC
>Ga0209541_10012010_pt1 | contig 13463 bp, 19 predicted proteins | sample RifCSPlowO2_01_FD_184027 | JGI IMG/M metagenome (GOLD analysis project Ga0209541, IMG submission 184027) | Groundwater microbial communities from Rifle, Colorado - Rifle CSP2_plank lowO2_0.1 (SPAdes) (version 2) | ecosystem: Environmental > Aquatic > Deep subsurface > Groundwater | place...
TCTTGACTATTTACTAATTCTTAACCTCAAATACCTTTAATATCTTCAAGATGCAAATCTTGAATGAGACAGAAAATCATAGATTTTCTAGTACTTCTTCTTCAACAAAATGCAGTTTTCCAGGAATTATAATTGAAAAAGGAGCTTTTATTATATCACTTCTCTTTTTCAGGTCGCTTACGCTTGCATAGTAAATTCTTTGGCTTTGAGTTCCAAGTCTTGAACAGGCAATAACCTTTCCCAGAACAAGTTCTTTTTTCTCTGAAGCTTTTTCTAACTGCTCTAAGGCCTCGCTGAATTCCATTCCTATGTCTATTAAAATTAATGAATGAGCCTCCATTTTTTTGTTGTCTTTTACTGTATCTAAAAAGCTGTCTGGAGTATAATTTTTGCTTTTATCCCAAATTGGCATGCTCGTTATTTTTCCGAATTTATACAATTGTAATCCTGTCTCAGAAACTGCATCTATTACTGAAGCGCTATGAATTATTTTGACTTTAATGCCTTTCTTTTTCGCTTCCTGAATTAAGGTTATATGTGTGGTAGCAGTCAATGGAGAGCCATAGACTAGCAGAACAATATTGTTGTTTTTAGCCATGTCAACTAAACCAAGATTCTCAACAAAATTCCTGTCAGCAGGAATAAATTCCTTTTTCTCAAACTGCTCGCGCAATTTATTTATATCATAGGGATATTGAACAGTATAGCTGTCAATGTAAACCCTATCCGCCCCAGAAATAGCCTCATAAGCTTCCCTACTATAACCTTTCTCATTCAATCCTAGCCCTATTAAGTATAACATAAAAATTGAAGAAAAAGTATGCTTTTAAAGGTTATCTTATATAGCCTTCTTTTTCAAGAAAAGGAAATAGTGATTTTTTATAATAATCAAACATAGGCAAATTACCATTCAAAAGCCCTTTTTTACTAAGCCACCTAATCTCAAAAATCTCTTTGCTTAATGTTGGTGAGCCCTTAACTTTAACTAAATAGCAGTATTCTTTTTGCGGTAGTCCACTAGCCACATGAAGACCTTCACACATTATTAAAAATTTTGAACTTATCAATTTAACGTTAAGCTCTTCTTTCAACTCACGAGTAAGTGCTTCTTCGTGACTCTCGCCCTCTTCAATCTTTCCTCCAGGGGGATAAAATTTATTTGAGATATCATCACTAACAAGAAGAATTTTCCCGTTCTTAACAATAATAGCGGCCACTCTTTCTCTCATATAAGTCACAAGAAGAAATGATATTTTAAAGGTTATCTAAATATAAACCAAAAAGCTTTTAACCTCTTGGAATTAAAAGTCAAGATGAGTGATTTAGTTGCAAAGGTAGAGGTTGAAGATAGAGTAGCAAATATAAGGCTGCCAACAGACAAGGTTTTGATATCTATGAAACTATTCCAAGGTGGGTTGCCCTCTATCTTGAATATACATAATTTACAAGTGCCTTTAGAGTCTATCTGCATGCATTTTCTTGAAAAGAGAAATGGGTTTCTTCCTTACGGAAGAATTGAAGTAGTAGAAAATATAGATCCAGATAATCCGGAAATATATGAATATGAAGCTTATTTTGTGGGATATTAAGCTTGGCAGTTTAACAGGGATTTAAACCGCATAAGGTTTTTATACCCTCAAAGTTCTTTTGTTTTATGGTAATTAGAAGTCATGTTACTAGCAGAATACTAGGCGCTGTAGCTGGAGGTGTGTTAGCTTTTAGTGCTTGGAACTTTTCTCCATATTTAGAGCCAAACTATCTAAAACTTAAATCTGGAAGTTTTCTTCAGCTGCCTAGGGCAAGATATGGAATTTTATCCGATATCTATCGAACAACTGATTTAATGAGCCTTACATTAGAAGAAAGAAAAGAGGCTCTTACTCAATTGTCAAAATTAAAAAAGATTTATAATGAAATTGACTTAGATAATCTTTCTAAAAATCAAAGAACATGGCTTCAGAGCTTAAACAAAGAAGGTTCAAACAGTCTTGAGGACTTGGCAACTACTTTTGAAAACGGCTTTGGTTACAAGGGAATTAATATAGGAAGCATTAATGATCGAGACGCTTTATTCCTCTGGACATTAAAATACGAGAAAGGCTATCCTGTTGCCATTCCACAGACTACTTCATATTCTGGACAGCAATCTCCTGCAGCAACACAAAGAGGATCACACTGACATGCTGCATTAGGATCATAATCTCCACATTTGTTACTGCAGTCAGTTATAGGTGGAGAATCTACTGAACAAGTCTCATATCCTGTACAATCTGTTTTACATTTTTGTCCACTATCAGCACTGCATTGAGCGTTAGGAACATCACAAACTTCTCCAGTTTCAGTTATTCCATTTCCACATTGAGCCATCACTTTATCAACTTTTTCACATTTCGGAGCCCCGTTTGGCTGATGAGTACATTTGCTTCCAGAATCACAACAAACAGCAGTCTCAAATGGCCCGCCCTTTCCATAATCTGCACTACCCTTGCAAGGTACCTCTGATAATTCAGGTGAAATAACACTAACCTTACAAGAAGAGGGAATACAGTACTTTACCTGACCTCCAAATTCACCGCCCACACATTCTTCTTTTTGCCCACAGCATGTACCGCCATTAGCGGTTTCACTGCAGAAGCCCTTATCACCGGGTTTACAGGTCTTCGGATCTACTGGATTACATATTGGAACTTTCTTTTTATCTATCAATATATAGTCGCACGTATCAGAATCTTTACAGCAGAGTGTTAGTCCAGGCTGCGGAGCCCAAAATCCCCCCGCAGGAGGGCATTCTTGAGGTTGTTGAGGAAAGTTTTTTTCACAGAAATTTTCTACGGATGCTTTATCTTTTGGGATACAGACATTAGCAGTCTCATCTCCATAAGCAGGACTCAGTCCTAGGCCTCCTATAGTCCCACATTTTGAAGTTGGTTCGTCACAACAAACTCCTGGTTTAAGAGGAGTATCTCGACAATAAATCTCTCCGGGCTTTTTACAAGGATCATCAACACATAATTCTATTTTATAATCATGACAGCAATCTCCAATTGCTAAGCAGGCCTCATCACAAAAACATATTTCATTGTTTGTTCCCTGACACAATCCATTACAGCTTCCATAGCTAGGATCATAATAGGGAAAAGTCGGATTATCTTCGGGACTTGTAGTTTTTCCTGTCACATTCCGATTTTTGTAAAGAATAAATGAAAATATCAGAATAAGAATAATCAGTATTGCAAAGAGATAAAGTTGATTTTTTCTTATCCCCCTTTTAACCATTGTTAACTAAATGAAACCCAGTTTAAAAAGATTTCTTAAAAAAGGTTATCTCCAGCTCTGCAATGCAATTACTGATGCGAACAAAGAAGTAAACATCATCACATCATTTCTTAAGATTAAAGAAACAACAGCGCCTGTAACTCCAAGAACCATCAAATAAAAAAACCATTTCTTTCCCTGCTTTTGCTCGTCCAAAGTTAATTTCCTAAGATAGCTCCCAATAGGAAATGCAAGAATAAGAACTAAAATACCAACAACCAATTCATTCATTATAAAGAAAAGCAGATTAAGGTTTTAAAATTATCCTTTCAAACTGAAATACTCTCTTAATCTTCCTGTTTTTTCATACAAGGCTTTTAGTCTGGCTCTTGCCTCTTCTTTTTCGAAATCTAATAAGTTCATCTTAAGAAGTCTTTCATAGACCTGGATTGCATGACTTCGCCTGTCTTTTTTCTCATATTCTGCAGCCAGATTTTTGTGAAAATTTACGATATGTTTCTTTATCTCTCTCTGCTCATCCGCACTTGCATTTGTATACGCTTTTTTTAAAGAATTATCTGCATAATCGTATTGGGCAGCTTTTATGAACATTTCAGCCTCTCTAACATTAAAGTTAACTTTTTCTCTAAAAGCTATGGATATTTCAGCAAGCTTAGCGTACATCTTTGCCGCTTCGCTGTGCATTGCTTTGTCGTCATAAATAACGGCAAGTTTTATATAAACAAGCTTTTTCAAATCTAAAGGTAAATCATTTTTCAAAAATCGTGTTAAGTGGTCAATTTTAACGAAATCGCCCTTTCCATTTATAGAATCTTCAATCTCTTTTTTTGTCACAACCATAAAAATAATACCTACAGCGACTATTTAAGGATTATTATAGGGGATAATTAGAATCTCTCACTTTATGTTCATACCAAAAATCATAAACTTTTGCTACACGCATTCTGCTATTTCCGGCTTCCCTAAACAAACCTGGAATTCTTTGAATCAATGCATCAAGAGCTTTATCGTTTATAGTGATATTTGTCAGACTTGGCCTGCTTGGGTTGGCTCTTTGTGTTATAACTTCCCCTATTTCTCTATAAACCTCTTGAAAGATTAGTGAATAGGCAGTTGCAAGAGTTGGAGTATTAACTATTTCCAGCGATACTTGTTTTTTTTCTTCTCCTTGCATTTTATTCAGTTTAGAATTGAGTATTTAATTATTGTTGAAGTCAAATAAATACAACACCAGTTTTTATATCTTCAACTAATTGTGCTTTAGCTCTGTAAGTTGGTTCAAGGCCATTAGGCATTCCTGTATGTCCTCTTCCTCTAAAAGCCAATCTTAAATCTCCTTCAAGACTTTCTAATGTGTGCAAACCTTGTTCAAGTTCTGCTCTTAGGTCATGATAGATAGTTGAACGATAGTTTGTCATTTTTTGAAATTTGATAGAAAAATTTAATTATAAGCTCATCTCCATATACTTTCTTGGATTTGCTTTGGCCTCATCTAAAACTCTTTTATGTCCTTCTCTAGCTTCCTGTTCTCCATTACATCTTTCTTGATATACGTACCTCTGGCCAATTTTAACCATAGTTTCATAAAGTTCTAATCTAGGAATATATACAGTAGATACAAAACCGCCTTCAACATCATCCTTCAAATGAAACTCTTCTAATACACTATTTGTCATTTTATTAAAAATTTATTCTTCCTTTGGCGCAAGCCATCTTCCTAAAACGGCATGCCAATCAGATGGAATTTGTGCTCTTAGTTCTGGACCAAGTTCATCATAAGCGACCAAATAGCCACTTAGAAAAGTATTTCCTCGTGAATCTTCAGTAGGGCAAGATCCATTTGCTAATCTTGCTCTTTTTGAGACTTCCAATTTGTCCATATACACTCCAACTTGTCTGTCTCCGCTTGCATTTCTGTAAGTGAGTTCTACACTTCGTTTTCCATCGTCAACAAGTCTTGCTACCAAAGACTCTCCATTTCTTTGAACTTGATATGTATTTTGCATTTTGTTTTTTAAAAATTTATAATTTAGAATTTATTTCTTAGGTGTCAATTCAATACAAACTCCAGCAGCAACTGTAGCACCAGCGTCTCTTATAGCGAATCTACTCATATGTGGATTGTCAGCTTGTCTTTCCAAAACAAGATTTCCTATTGGCTTTATTCTTACCTTAGCGACATCTCCATTCTTTAGCATATCTGGCTTTTCATGTTTCGAGCCGTCAGGTGATGTCTTTTCTATCAATTCTATAAACTGACAAGGAACCTGCGCAGTGTGAACATGGAATACAGGTGTGTAACCTTTAGCAATAACAGTTGGGTGGTTTATTACAGCAACTTGTGCTATAAACTCTTCAACTATTGGAGCTGGCTTAGCAGCGTCGCAAACAACATCTCCTCTTGCAACATCTTTCTTGCCGACACCTCTTATATTAACACCAACATTATCCCCCGCATCAGCTTGTGGAAGAGTTTCATGATGAGCTTCAATTGACTTTATCTCTCCTGGAACCCCCTTACCAGATCTTCCTGGGAGAATAATAACTTTCTGTCCAACCTTCATTATTCCAGTTTCTATCTTTCCAACTGGAACTGTACCTATTCCAGTAATTTCATAAACATCTTGTAGTGGCATTCTCATAGGTAAGTTAGTTGGTAATTCAGGAGGTGGAAATAAATCAAATTGCTCCATAACTGTCGGCCCTTTGTACCAAGGCATGTGAGTAGACTTTTTCATAACATTATCGCCTTGCAGGCCAGATGTTGCCAAGAAATTAATCTGATCGGGCTTGTAACCAACTTGTTTTAAAAGTGTGATAACATCAGCTTTAACTTTAGTATAATTTTCTTCCTTGTATTCAACTTCATCCATCTTATTAATAAGAACTGCAAGGCTTGAAACACCCATTGTTCTCATAAGCCACAAGTGTTCTTTTGTCTGAGGCTGGACTCCAGATTTTACAGCAACCACTAAGAAACCAGCATCAGCTTGCGAAGCTCCAGTAATCATGTTCTTAACAAAGTCTCTGTGTCCAGGAGCATCAATGATTGTAACTTGGAATTTTTGAGTCATGATTTTCTTGTAAGCAAGATCAATAGTAACTCCTCTTTCCCTTTCCTCTTTGATTTTGTCCATAACGTAAGCAAATTCAAATCCAACCTTTCCGTGTTTTACAGCCTCTTCTTTAAGCTTTTTCATTTCCTGTTCAGAAACAGCCCCACTGTCGTAGAGAAGTCTACCTACAGTTGTTGACTTTCCAGCGTCAACGTGCCCAACGAACACAACGTTCATATTTGGTTTTTCTTTTGCCATTTTTTCTTTTCCTCTGTTTTTCCAGTTGCCTGGAAAAAATGGTCTAGAAAACCGCAGTTTTCTTTTGCCATTTTATTAAATCAATTAAGATTTGAGTGTTATTATGTAAAAATTATGATTTATAAAGGTTTTGGTTTGCCCTCAAGTCAGCTAATTCTCTATGTATGTTATAATCTGCATTTATTAGATGCGCAAATCTAATTCCACTCCAAGGGTTTTTCTCGTGTTTGTAGACAAATCCATTATAGCATAAAAATAAGTTTGCTCCGAGATCTTCTCTTCTAACTATATCAAGACCGCTAGAAATTCCTCCAACGCTAATAATCGGTTTGTCAGTTAGACTTCTTGCAATTCTTATAAATTCTTCAGCAATTTCTCTCAAAATTGGTCCGCTAACTCCACCATTACCATATTTTGCAACAGCCATCCTTTCCGTATTTACTCCCTCATAAAAGTCAACGTATTCATCAATTGTCTCCATTTTCTCTCTCAAATTTGCCAGATTAGGAGAAAATTTTACGCCAAGTGGTCTAGACAGCGAACACTCATCTTTTATTTTATATAATCCTTGAAATAATTCTTTTAATGCTCCAAGATCTTCTTCAAAAGTTTTCCCCTCTTTTGTGTTGGGGCAGCTTATATTTATCACTGTATAAATTCCCAATCTTTTAAGACTAACATAAGAATTAACAATATCCTTTATGCCGTCTTCACCGACAATTTCTTCGTTATTTGTTTTAGCAATGTTAACTGCAAAAGAATTTTGATCAGACTTTTCGAGTCTTTGTGCAGCATCACGAGCAGAAATGCAGTTCAGCCCCATCCTATTTAGAAGACATCCGTCGTACAAACTATTGGCAGCATCTTTTCTCAGCCTGAACAATCTTGGTTTTTTATTTCCTTTTCCACCTTCACATGTAAAACTTCCTTCTTCAATAAATGCAAATCCGTACTCCCTGACTTGATCTTGTATCAACGCATGTTTGTCAAATCCTGCCGCAATTCCAATCTTATTATCTAATTCAACATCAAAGAATTCTGCACCCTCTTTAGAATACAATCTTCCAGACGCACCTATTCCGTGCTTCATTGCCTGAATTGCAATATCATGCGCTAATTCTGCCGGCAGTTTTGCTAAAATGTCGTGGGCGATCTCATCAAGTGTCATTTTACTTTAAACTTCCATCTATTCTGGAATAAGGATTAATTCCATATTTATCCCACAATGATGGGTCATACTCGACATTAGCATATTCTGGTCTGATTTTTCCATTAAAAAATAATCTGTTTGGATTATCGAAACACATTCTTTCAATTAAATCTTCTTTAGCACCAAGACTTCTAAGAATCTCAATTGCTTTAGGCCAGATTGGTATTCCTGGAATTCCTGAAGGTGGCGTTTCACTTCTCTTTAATTCATAAGGGTGGGGGGCATGATCTGTAGCAATAACATTAAATTTTCCTGCTAAAACATATTCTAAAATTTTCTCCTGCATTGCCTTAGGTCTTAAAGGCGGATTCATTTTAACAAAATTTCCATGAATTGGATAGTCGTCCTCAACATTTAAGAACATATGATGTGGTGTTACTTCCATCACAACTTTGAAATTTAAATTAGGCCTCATTTTTTCAACAAAATCAACACTATCTGGATTTGAGGTATGTGCAATATAAAAAGTTCCTTCAAAACCGGCTTCATCTGCAAAAACTAACTGTCTTTCAATTTGAACTAATTCTGCTTCGGGGTTTTGTCTTTCAGAATGACTCTCTGGTCTTTTATAATCAAAAGTCCCGGTAAAAGTATCTCCGTCTTCAAAATGCCCTATTGAAACTCCCTTATATTCATTCCTTGCCTTTTTCTGCCAGGTCGCTTTTTGTTCTTCCGGATTTGTTATTTCGATTTCTCCGCTTCTTGTAGAATGAACATAAAATGTCTTGTCAGAATTGACCCAGTCTACTCCCCCGTTAAATAAAACCTCTAAGGCATGATTTTGCTGTTGTCTATTTGGTGTGAATGCAATATGGGTACCATAAGATACACCATCTTGAAGTCCTTCAATAATTCTTTTTCTTTTTTCTAATGTTTGAAGATTTGTCAAAGGAGGATTTGTATTGGGCATTTCCATAACTGCTAACAAACCAACTGTTTTTGCATCTTCAAAAGCCCATTTAGCAAAAGGAGTTTTAGCATACTCTTTCCATCTCAAGTGTACATGGCTGTCAATCGGCTTTAAGTACAAAACCATTGCCAACAAAACAAACCGAGCTTTTTAAAAATTATTGGTGTTATTTTTCTTAGGGGATAAGGTTTATAAATCACTACTTTTTGGTAGGGCCATGGCTATGCAAATGAGTTTATCACAGAAGTTAGCGCAAGAAGTTAGGTTGAATTTAAAACACCTAATTACAATGTCGAATGTTTTAGCCATGCCCACGCAAGCTATTGATATGATTATGAGTTCAATTGCCTTAAATCCTGGCCAAACAGAGGAAATGATCGTAAGAGGATCAAGAGGTTCAAGTTTTGACAGCGATACTCGAGCAGTATTTAGCGAGCTGTCTAAAGGTAAATCTGCTGGTTACAATCCAGATAGAAAGAATGGCGGTTTTATAGCTGTTCCTAATATCCGTCCATTGGAATCTTTGTTAGGGGAAGGAGCTTCAGTTACTGTTAGTCCCGATGTGACTTATTATGGGATAAAAGATGAAAAGCCAAAAATTATATTTTCTTCAGACCTTGTTGATTCTCCAGAATTAAGATTTGAAATTGATGGGCGTTTTGAAAGAGCTTCAAACTTGTATAAATATCTTTCAAAATTAAGATCATGGAGAAATTCAAAATTGAGGGAGTCTTATGCTAAGATTGGCGGAGATCAAAGAGAGTTTATAGGTACTTTAGAACCTTGGAAATTAAATGCCTTAAATCAAGAGGAACTTGCGCATGAATTATCGGTTCATTCAGCGACCGTTAGTAGATTAATTAGGGGAAGAGTAGTAAGAATTATTGCAGATGGCAAAGAAGAGCTACATCCAGTATATAACCTGTTACCAAGTAGAGATGATATTCTGAGGCTACAAGCTGTTTACATAATTAATGGTTTGCTAGAATCAGAACCAGAAAGAGGCACATTATCTGATGGGGAACTATCTGAAAAAGCGAGAGTGGCAAGAAGAACTGTAGCAAAATATAGGTTGGTTGCAGGAATACCTAACCAACGTGAAAGAAAAGAAATTTACGATAGAAGTCCTTTAACAAGATTTAGTGTTCCTTATTTTTAATTAAGAATTATTGAGATTTTCATCGTCCCTTTTTAGCGTAAACCAAAAACCAAACAAACATAACTAGGAATATAAAATCAATTGCTGCAAAGTAAAAGAAGACTACATGTGCCAGATTGATTAAATAAAAATAACTCGTTAATCCGCTGTAAACAATTTTGTAAACAATTCCCAGTTTTACTAAATCAATATTTCTATACATATTTCTGTATATGAAATAATATCCCACACCCATGGCAATTACAAATGCCGCTGCCATTTGGAGATACATAGGGTAATCTGGAATTGGAATGTTAAAGTAGTTGAATATTACTCCGTAAAAAAAGAAGAATAAAAAACCTAAAATAAAATCATAAATAGAAGCAATTAAAAACAAACCTTTGAAGAAGTTATCTTTATTGCCCTTTTTCATATAAAATAACCGTCTTGGAAATATATAAAACTTACTGATTCTCAGCTAATCCCTTACGCTCTCTTATTCTTTTGATTATGTTTTGCTGCATTTCGTTAGGAACTTTTTCAAAAAGCTGATCCATAATTGAGCTGACACCTCTTCCTTCCGTCGCTGAACGCAAATCAGAACTCCACCCAATCATTTCTGCTACAGGAATCTTTGCTTCAACTTCTGCCTGACTTCCTTCTTGTGTAACATTAATCAATTGCCCTCTTTTGCTTGAAATTAATTTTGTTATTGCCCCAAGGAATTTATCAGGAACTTCTATTTTATGAATCTGCAATGGTTCAAGCATTGTGGCTCCTGCCTTTATCATAGCTTCTTTTATAGCATCTCTTACAGCAGGATATACCTGGGCGGGACCTCTATGAATTGCATCTTCGTGAAGCTTTATATCAACCAAAGTAAGTTTAAGTTTGTTGCACGGTTCTCTTGCCAATGGCCCAGAATCCATAACAAACTCAAACGCATCCAAAATCATTTCAATAACCTCTCCAATATGAACTTCTCCGCTTGTTTCATCCAATAAAACGCTTCCCTTGTAAATATCTCTTATATCCCTTATTGTATCTCCACTCCAACCTAAGGCATTTAACTTGTTGAATAAATCTTCATTCTTTTTCTTTATTCTTCCTTCGGGAATTTCTCCTTCTCTTATTGCCTTGTAAACATTATCTTCCAAAGGTTCAACTTTCATAAAGAAGCTATTATGTTTATTCGGAGAACGTCCTTCAGACTCCGGAGAAGCTTTAGAGACTGTTTCTCTGTAAACAATTATTGGCGCTGAAGTTTTAACGTCAAGACCCTTTTCAGTTTTGATTCTGTTTTCTATAATTTCTAAATGTAATTCTCCCATTCCAGAAATTAAACTCTCGCCAGTCTGCTCATTGATTTCAATTCTTATTGATGGATCTTCTTTTCCAACTTGTTTCAAAACTTCAACAAGCTTTGGCAGATCAGCTGCCTTGGTTGCCTCTATAGACTTCGTTACGACAGGTTCAAATATGTGCTTTATAGCCTCAAATGGCTCTATAGGATTTCTTGAGACTGTCTCGCCAGCAAAAACATCTCTTAAACCTACAACACCAACAATATTTCCCGATGGAGCTTCATCAACAATAATTCTCTGTGCTCCTTTGTAAATTGAAACTTGCTGAATTCTGGTTTTTCTTTTTGCAGCATTCATATAAACTTCATCACCCTGCTTTATTGTGCCGGAAAATAATCTCCCAGCAGCAACCTCTCCTGCATGCTTGTCAACAACTATCTTAACAGGAACAAAAGCAACTTCTCCTTTCTGGTTGCATGTGCTTAAGTCTCTACCTATTTGTGAATCAATATCTCCATGCCAAATCTTTGGGATTCTGTATGCCTGAGCATCTACTGGATTTGGATGATGCTTTATTGACATATTTAGAACAACTTCATGCAATGGGGCTTTTTTAGCAAGTTCCTTATGAGCCTCTGGCCCAGAATTGTAAGCATCAATAACGTCTTTAAATGTTATTCCTTTTTTCTTCATATAGGGGAAACTTAAAGCCCAATTATGGAATGCTGATCCGAAAGCCACACTTCCTTCAGCAACCCCAACTTTCCATTTTTGTTTGTAACCGTGAGGAGCAATAGCCTCTATCAATTGGTTTACCTGATCAATTATTTTTATGAACTTTTGCTCCATCTCTTGCGGAGTTAATTTAACTTCCTTGATTAGTCTATCAACTTTATTTATGAATAAAACCGGCCTGACAAGTTCTTTTAATGCCTGTCTTACAACAGTTTCAGTTTGGGGCATAATTCCCTCAACAGCACAAGTCAAAATAATGCATCCATCAACTGCTCGCATTGCTCTAGTCACGTCTCCTCCGAAGTCAACATGTCCGGGAGTATCAATCAGATTAATCAGGTAATCTTCTCCGTCTACTTTGTGAACCATAGAAACGTTTGCAGCGTCAATAGTTATACCTCTTGTCGCTTCGTCTTCGTGAAAATCAAGAAATCTCTGCTTTCCAGCTGTTGCTTCTGACAACATTCCCGCTCCAGCCAATAAATTGTCCGAAAAAGTTGTCTTGCCATGATCAATATGTGCAGCAATTGCTATATTTCTAATCTTATTCTGCTCGTGCATGAGCTTTTCAACTTTTTTAGTTATGTCATCAGTTGCCATATTATCTTATTAAATCGCTAATAATCCTCAAGAACTGAGTAATATTTAATTGAGAAATTGGTTTAAAAATATTGTGATTAGGGAATTTTAACAATTATTATCTAATTTAACTCAAAGAAACTGCTCTGCCGTCAATGTATTGGAATCTTCTGACTCCCTCATAGCAAGATTTGTGAAGAGGATAAACAGTTATGCTTTCATTTGGAGAATCTCTTTCTCCCGACCTTTCAACAATTTCAACACCCCTATCTGAAATTGGTTTAACACAAAAATAACATGTTCTCTTAAACTCGTTTCCATCAAAAGGAACAGGAAATGCTTCCCCCCCTCCCCTAATTATTCTCTCTCTTAAATCCTGTCTTTTCTTAGCTCCTGCATTTGGTATGTTTCCAATTGTAACTGCCATAATTTAACTGATAAAGAAGTGTTTTTAAATCTGTTGGGGGATTATTTAATCAGAATTGTAGCCCCAAATACTTAATCTACAACCCTCTTCTCCCTTAGAATTTTCAGCACGTTCTAATCTTAAGAAATGGGACGAAGAACTTGTATAAGAAATATTTTTATCGTAAAGTTTAGGGATCATATCTTTTGCATCTTCAACCGAATCGCATGCTCCCAAGTTATAGAATATGGCAGCCAATTCATCTAAAGATTTAGTAGCATTTGATCCACATAACCCCATAACTTTTCTCTTAAGGATTTTAGCCCCTCTTATTTCAAAGTTTTCCAGTGTATCATATTCTCTGCCCCTTTTAGACGCATTCTTTCCAATTCTAACAAGTAATTCTTCAACCATAAAATCCCAATATATACGCCCTTTTTAAGGATTATTATACTAAATTATCTCGCCGCATCAGCCTGCTTTTCTGCTTCATTTCTTCTTCTTACTGCATTGCTTTCTCCATTGTTGTCAGCAGCAAGCATTATTTCTTCTGCCAGGCTTTGGACAATGGTTTTCTTTTTTCCAAATGCT
>Ga0209541_10012013_pt1 | contig 13460 bp, 19 predicted proteins | sample RifCSPlowO2_01_FD_184027 | JGI IMG/M metagenome (GOLD analysis project Ga0209541, IMG submission 184027) | Groundwater microbial communities from Rifle, Colorado - Rifle CSP2_plank lowO2_0.1 (SPAdes) (version 2) | ecosystem: Environmental > Aquatic > Deep subsurface > Groundwater | place...
CCGAATGCGCCGAGCATCTTTAATGAAAAGAGCATTTGTCGACGATGAAAGGGCGGGTAGAGAGAATTTTTGAAATTCTCTAAAGCTCGTTTCTCTCGAAACTTCGCTTAATGATGATTAGACGAAGTTGATTTCTCGCCCCGCTTAAATGTAATTGACGAGATACTAAACGAATTTATGATTTGCATACCCCCGACCACCTGCCCCTAGATAGGAGATGGCGCTTTGACGAAGAGAAAGTAGAAGGTTAAAGATATGAATTGATAAAAAGCTGATCTTTCCTTATTTTTTATTACAATATAACAAAGGACACTGATAATTTACCGTTTGTGCCTTTGCTATCAAGGGAAAGGTATACAATTCTGGTTAGTTAATTATGTCTTTCACTATAGTTTCATTTCCTTGCGTAAGTAGGGAGCGTACCATTTTCCTAATCGCTTTATCAAGTCAGGGATTAAATAGTCTTTAGAGGTTATTATTTTTCTACAATTTTTTGAACCACAATTACATTTCATAGACCACTTTGAACAGGTTTCAAAGGTTCCGTAATCACAGCATATTTCTTCTCTAATCTTTATATTTTTTATAGCAACCCAAACACCATTCTCCATTAAACCTACATTAGGAGAACAAGAATGATTTATGTAACCTCCCTGATAATCTTTATGTAATGGTGCATGCAAGAGATATTTATTCCTTCCAACGCAGAGATTACATTCGTATCCAAATTTCTTTTCTATCGAATTGATAAATTTACTATTTACAATTGGACCAAGTTCTACTATAATAATTTCTCCAGAGTCAATTTTGCTTTTCGCGATTAGTCCATAGCCAGATATTTGACTTTTATTTAGCTCAACTTTCGATGAAAAGCAAGGTTTTGGCAGAGTTGCCAATAGATTTTCTATTTGTTTCTTTGTTTTCACAGATTCATATATATAAATCTTATTTTAAATCTTTTCTAGATAATAATTTGGTGTAAATAATTCGTATTGAAAAATAGCAAAGTGCCCTCTCGAAAATACCCCCCATCCCAAACTCTAAGATAGTTCGTTAATTCCACTCGAAATCGGCTGAGAACGAATCTAAACACTCGAGGCTCTTCTTTCGCACACTTCCAACGAAGTCACTTAATCACTGTTGAACGGCAACTGCTTTGTTTTATCCTAAAGTTTTTTTCTTAGTTCATAAACGGCATTTAGTCTAAGTTTCATCTTAGTAATGGAAGAAATTAATTTGGCTCTATTTTTATAGAAACAGGAAGTTTGCTAAGCACGTCTTTCAAACCGGATGCCCTTTTTTTGAAATTAAAGATACCTATCCCATACAATTGGTCATTGTCATCATATCTAAAGATAACAATATCTTTTGAAATATGCTCGCCATAATCCTCACGAGGCTCGCCTACAAAAATCTCCAAATAGTCTGCTTCTTCGTCGTAGTGCATTTCCATTTTTCCTGTCATGTTATTACATATGCCTAACAAAGTAGGCTGTTATTACGAAACCATGATTGTTTAAATATTTAACTACGACTTGAAGATATTTTGATTTTTGTTCTCTATTTTTGTAGTAATTATAATAGTCGTATAAATCTTCTGCCTCGTGAGAGATAATCTTTAAGGGACTTCTTAGGGTATCTTTAATTTCTTCTACATAATTTTCCATCCCCTTATGACAAATGACGTGCTCAAATTGTTCACTAGTCAATCTAATTTTTCTTTCTGTTTTGTCTGTAATTTCAAAAATATTGCTCATTAATTTCTTCCTGAGTGTTTTTAGCCCTTTATCTTATTTTAACTTTATGTTTATTCTCAAACTCTTCTTCAGTTAGAAAATCTCCAGATTCTATACTTTCAGCTTCTTCATGTAACTCTTTTATCAATTTTCTATTAATTAAGATAGACAGACGTTCAACCACTTCTTTCAGATCGTTTACATCACTCCGCAACTGTGTTATTTCTCTTGCTTGTTCCATAATTATCATATATTAGATAGCCCTTTATATTTTTCGGGTTGTCTCCTTAATGGGTTGAAAGTTCTTTTAGCCTGAACGATTAGACGAAGTTAAAATTCATCTTTTGTTTTTTCCGAGGACTATTTATTGCTGACTTATTATTATCCAATTCCTCACCCAACGGCAGTTTAGGATTAAATAGCCTTTCCTGGCTTTATAGTCTTTATTTTTCCGTTTGTAACTCTTGCTGAACCAGGACCGACGACTTCAATATTTTTATCTGTAACATACAATCCACAATTTTCTGGCAAGGCAATAACTTTCAATCCATACTTTTGGCTATACTTCTGGATTTCTTCTTTCATTTCTGGGTTATAATGACAAAATATGTCCTGATTTCTAACAAGGTTCATTGCCCCAAAATCTCTAATTCCAACAAAGTTTTCATCATGTGAAGTTAGAATGGTTTTACCACATATTATTGCTCCGGCACTTCCTCCGTAAACTGGAAAACCTTGTCTAATAAATCGCTCTAATTTAGGTAAAAATTCAGATTGTTTTAACTCTTTTAAAAGATAGAACGTGTTTCCGCCACCAATATATATACCACCAAATTTCGTTAGTTCTGTTTCGGGCTTTTTTCTTAAATCTTCTTCAGTCCATAGTTCTATCCTTTCTAAACCTAATGGCTTGAAAGTTCTACTTAACCATTTTAGACATTCTGGATAAGGATGCTTAGTTTTATCAATCGCTATTGGAATGTACAATAATGGTTTTGTCTTGCCTACTACGGAAGCAAATTTTTTATCTAATTCAGTTGATTGCTCTCCGCTTCCACCACCAGATAAAAATAATCTCATAGACTAAGGTGAATATTAACTTTTAATAAGGTTTCTAAACTGCCGTCCCCCGCCCAAAATTTTCTTGCAACATAACAATAGCTTACAATTACAATCCGTCTAGATTTTCAAGCAGATTATTGGCTTCCGAGGCTCTTCTTTCGCACACTTTCAAAGAAACCCCTTAATCATTATTGAACTACATTTAATTTAAGCCTTGGACACAGAAACATCCAGCGGTATTGACATCCCGAGCTGCTTTAAAACTCTTTTGAGAATCTCTTCTTTTGCTCTCTTTTTGAAAGCTACAATTCCTATACTTTTAACTTCATTTGTATTCTCGTCTCTTGTTATAAGAACTTCAGAGTCTAACTGTTCTGTATATTCCTTTTCTGGAGGCGCCCCAAAAGAAACTTCCAAGTAGTCCCCCTCTTCATCGTAATATATATCGATTGCTTCTTTCATTTTATTCTTGGCACGAAATGTGCTGATATTACGAAACCATGATTGTTTAAATATTTAACGAGAACGGTCATAAATTTATTAACGGAATTTCTATACTTATAGTGCTTATAGTAAAACCTTGCATTTTCATCTTTAATTGAGTTTACTATTTTATCAGGATTTTCTAGAGTCTCAACTATCTTTTCTTTTTCAGAAGAAATGTCAGGATGCCTTCTAACGATGTGTTCCCAATTCCAGCTAGTCAGTCGTATTTTCCTTCTAGTCTTATCTATCACTTCAAATTTAGCATTCATTATGGAAGTTATGTTTATTATGATTTAAACATTTCTCTGTAAACTAGAGATAGGAAATTCTGTTAGTCTGAACGATTAGAAGAACTTACAATTTCTTTCTACAATTCTTATCTTCTGCGAAGCTTAGCGGAAGTTTTATAAACCTAATTTTCACAAGAGTATAAACCAATGACGTTGGATGCGGAGGTCACATGGACTTCTATAAATTAATCGAAAAAGCAAAGAAAACAGGCAAGATTGACAAAGGGTCGAATGAAGTGACTAAAGCTATAGAGAGGGGTGTGGCCAAACTTGTTGTTTATGCCTCCGACGTTAATCCTAAGGAGATTGTAGCTCATTTGCCTCATATATGCAAGGAGAAGAATGTGCCTTGTTACGAAGTTGATTCCAAGCAGAAATTAGGGCTTGCTATTGGAATTCCCGTGTCTGCTTCTGCTGTCGCGGTTATTGAAGCGGGCGAGGCTGATAAGGATATTGCTTCACTAAAGAAGGCCAAGTAATTATGGGAAACAAAGTTCAGCGTGTTCGCGAGATAAAACCACAGCAGGAAAGCTCAGCTAAACAAAGATTATCTAACGATGAGCCTGTTCTTGCACTTGTTGAGGAATTTCTGGGACGTACGGGGGCCAGAGGGGAAGTGACGCAAGTCCGTGCTAAAATTCTTGCCGGAAGGAACGAAGGGCGTTCTATTCGCCGCAATGTTAAGGGGCCTGTTCGTATCGGTGATTTTTTAACTTTAAGAGAAACTGAAATTGAAGCCAGAAAGATAAGAAAGAATATTACAAAAGGAGCGCAGAGTTGAGATGGTTTCACAAGACACTATTGAATTAATGGCTGAACGTGTGGTTCGGGACCTTTTTCGGTTTAGAGAAGGAGATTTAAATTTTACAAGACGAGGAGATGTTATTTTGGCGAGAGGACAAAGAGCTAATCAAAGATGGATTGTTTCAGGATCCTTTTTAACTCCAAATTGGCAGGCTGTTGTTGAAGGTCAGAAAGCCGAATATCTAGGGCGACAAGATGTTATAATGGGCATTTATAGATTAAGTACAAGAATGGATTGTGCAGGATTTCAATATGGGGAGACAATATAATGGTCTTGGCTAAATGTGTTTTTTGCGGATGCGAGCAGGAAGATTATCAGGGCACATATTTAATTAAGAATGACGGGACTATAAATTATTATTGCTCATCGAAATGCAGGAAGAACCACTTGAAGTTAGGCAGGGATAAGAGAAAATTGAAATGGACAGCCGCTTTTCATGAATCTAGAGTAAAGCGATATGCTGGTGAGAAGAAAGCGCGCGATAAAGTTCAGGCTCAGGATTTAGCGCGCAAGGATTCTAAAGAAAACAAGGCTGAGAAGAAAGTTGAGAAGAAGTGATTTTTGTTGTAATTTGGTTTTAATAATTTTATCGTCGATAAATGATAAAAATCAGGGTAAAGGTTTATAAAGGCATTTTTGCTTTTGCACTTATAGTAGTAAAATGGCTGACCAAAAAAGTTATTCTGCTGAAAACATCAAAGTGTTAGAAGGTCTTGAAGGAGTTAGGCACCGCCCGAGTATGTATATAGGAAATACTGGAAAGAGCGGGCTGCATCATTTAGTTTACGAAGTAGTTGATAACTCGGTTGATGAAGCGATGGGCGGATATTGCGATAAAATTGAAGTGACTTTGAATAAAGATGGGAGCGTGACCGTGAGCGATAATGGAAGAGGAATACCGATTGAAAATCATCCCGTGTATAAAGTGCCTGCCGTTGAAATTGTAGTAACCAAATTGCACGCTGGAGGAAAGTTTGACAAAGATAGCTACAAGGTTTCTGGAGGTTTGCATGGTGTCGGTATCTCTGTTGTTGCAGCACTTTCAAAATTAATGAGAGTTACTATAAAAAGAGGTGGAAAGAAATATCAGCAAGAGTATGAAATCGGCAAGCCATTATATAAGCTGAAGACAATTGGAGATTGCGACAAGGACGATAAGGGAACGGAAGTTACTTTCTGGCCTGATGAAAAGATATTTTCAGCATTAAAGTTTGATTTTTCTGTTTTGGAAACTAGGTTTAGGGAAATTGCTTTCTTGAATAAAGGATTGAAAATAGTTTTAGAAGATACGGCAAGCGGAAGAAAAGAGGTTTTCCATTACGAAGGCGGTTTAGTAGAATTCGTAAAGTGGGTTAACGAGACAAAAGAGCCTCTGCATAAACCTGTTTATTTTATCAAGGAAGATTCAAAATATGTTGTTGAGTGCGCTGTCCAATATAATAATGGATATCAGGAAAATATTTTGAGCTTTGTAAACACGATTAATACTGTTGAGGGCGGGACGCATGTTGCTGGTTTTAGAACAGCTTTAACTAGGGCGATTAATGATTATGCCAAGAAGAATAAACTTGCTAAAGAGGACAGCTTAACTGGGGATGATGTTCGCGAGGGTTTGACTGTTATTCTGTCTATTAAAGTTCCAGAGCCGCAATTTGAAGGTCAGACTAAGACTAAGCTGGGAAATAGTGATGTTAAAGGGATTGTTGACAAGATTGCTAGTTCTTCTTTATCGGAGTTTTTTGAAGAGAATCCTGCAATTGCAAAAAGGATTGTTGCAAAAGCTATGGAAGCGCAGAAAGCTCGTGAGGCGGCGAAGAAAGCTAAAGATTTAGTAAGAAGGAAAAGTGCATTCAGCGTTGGAGGGCTGCCTGGGAAGCTAAAAGACTGCGCAAGTAAGAAGACAGAGGATAGCGAATTATTTATTGTTGAAGGAGACTCTGCCGGGGGAAGTGCTTCACAGGGACGTAATAAAGAATATCAGGCGATACTACCTTTAAAGGGAAAGATTTTGAATGTAGAGAAAGCAAATGTGGCTAAAGTATTTTCGAGCGAGGAAATCGCTAATTTAATTACTGCTTTGGGAACAGGGGTTGGAGAGCAGTTCAATCTTGAAAAAATAAGGTACGGCAAAGTTGTGATTATGAGCGTGGATGGAGAAGAAGCTAGCTTTATACAGCACCCTAATGGACAAATATCTTTTGTAAAAGTTGGCGAGTTTATTGATGGTATTATCGAACATAATATTGATCCTTCTATTTACAAGGTATTATGTTTCAGCCTTAAACAGAGGAGAACCCAGTTTAAGAAAATAAAATCTGTAATCAGGCATCCTATTGAAGATAAATTATATGAAATCAAGACAGCTTACGGGCGCAATGTTAAGATTACTTCGTCTCATAGTATCTTCGTTTATGAAAATAATGAAATTAAGCTCAAAAAAGGAGATGAGTTAAAAGTAGGAGATAAGATAGTTGCTCCAAAAAATACTCCTCTTTCAAGCTACATTTCTCCAAATAAGATAGACCTTCTTTCTTTATTTGTAAGGAACAAGAGTTTTCTTAAGGGAAAAATGTATGTTCGAGGAAAGTCTGTTGAATTTCTCGCCAGGCATAAAATAAGAATAGAGCATGCAGAAAATGATGAGCTAACTGGCCAGCGTGTTGCTATATCGCCAGCCCTGCGGGAGAAAATGAAGAATATAAGAAAGGAAAGAAAGCTTTCTCAGTCAGATATTTGCTCTAGAGTAGGAATTAAACAACCCTGTGTTTATTATGCTTGGGAGAAAGGTGAATCTAGACCAACTTTAAGAAAGTTTGATAAGTATATAGAAACTTTGGGGATAGATATGGAGAATTCGGTTGATTGCGTTACCCCTCGTGAGAATTCTCCAGACAGAGATTTCGGTACAAAGAGTAACAAAACTAACCAAAATCTCTGTAAAAACAATGTTCAGTCTCAGATTCAGTTAATGGATTCATCTTTGGACAGGGTTTGGAAGCAGAATTACTGCAACTCGGGCAGAAACAAGGTAAAAGATTATATGGAACTGTCTCAGATTAATGAAGAAGATTTGCTCATGCTTGATAATGATATAACTATTTGTGCTGAGCATTATAAATCCAAAGGCCTTTCTAGATTCGTTCCGATAAATAATTCTCTTTTCAAGCTTTTAGGATTCTGGGTTGCTGAAGGTTCGTGCTCTTTGAGAAATGGCGTGCGGCTTTCAATAGGCAACAATGATGGACATCTTCTTGGCGAGCTTAGCGAGGCATTTATGGGCGTTTTTGGAATTCATGCCAAACATTCGACTTCTTCCGATAGACCAAGCTGTTCAGAGCTTAAACTAGTCAATAAAGTGGCTGCTTTATTTTGGAATATCTTATTTAACTCCCGTCAGCATGAATCTACTACAAAACGCATTCCTGATTTAGTTTTTAATATAAGCAAAGAAGCGCAATTAGAATTTTTAAGAACTTATTTCTTGGGCGATGGAACTATTTCTAAACATGGCTTATCATTTACAACTACTTCAAAAGACCTGGCTAATCAACTTGTTTATTTGATTTCTTCCCATAATATTATGGCTGGAATATCGACGCGTGCGCCTTCGTCTAATAATTTAGTTAGTTCAAAGAGTTTAGTTTATTCTGTTTCTATAACTTCCCGTGAGGATATTATTTATTTGAAGAGAATTTGGGAAGATCATCACAATGCTTGCCATCTTAATTCCAAATTATCCAGTAAATGGCCTTCTATAAATAAGGCATTCGAACCAATATCTGAAGATCTTGTTGGATTAAAGGTTAAAAGTGTACAAGAAATTACTTCAACTAGCGGACAAGTTTATGATTTTTCTGTGGAAGACGATGAAAATTTCATTGCAGGGATGGGGGGTTTATGCTGTCATAATACGGATGCCGATGTTGATGGCGCTCATATCAGAACTTTATTGCTGACGTTCTTTTACAGATTTATGAAACCAGTAATTGAGAATGGGCATTTGTATATTGCAGTATCTCCACTTTATAAAGTTAGGAAACGCGGAGACCATTATGTTTATTCTGATGAGGAGCTTAAGAGTTTGCTGAAGGAAATTGGCAGCGGTGCTTTAGTTCAGCGTTTCAAAGGTCTGGGAGAGATGAATCCTGAACAACTTTGGGAGACGACTATGAATCCTAAAGATAGATTGTTGAAGAGAGTTATGATTGAGGACGCTGTTGATGCCGACAGAGTATTTTCTATATTAATGGGAAGCGAAGTCGAACCGAGAAAGAAATTTATTGTTGAAAAGGCGCATGAAGCGCAGGTGGATATCTAAAATGGAGATTAAATTTGTTCCAAAGGTTTGGGGGAGCGAGGAATGGCTTGTTAATAATGATAAGTATTGCGGCAAGTTCTTAAATTTAAATAAGGGATGTAGGTGCAGCATGCATTATCATAAGGTTAAGCATGAGACTTTTTATTTACTCAAGGGAAAGATTTTACTCGAGCTTAACGGTGAAAAGAAAATTATGAATGAAGGAGAGTTGCAGGAAATAGTTCCTCTGGACAGGCATCGTTTTACTGGAATTGTTGACAGTGTTATTCTTGAGTTTTCGACACATCATGAGGATGAAGACAGCTACAGGGAAGAACATGGTGGGGCTATTGACCTTGATAGTGTTTTGAAGGGGATGAAAATATGAGTATTATAATAAGAAAAGGAAAATTGTCCGATATTAGTAATATACATCATGCATTAAACCATACTAATGAGTTGCGGGATTATGGGGGTGACGATGAAGAGTATCCTAAAACTTGGGTTAGAGGAGTTGTTGAAAACAAAAGTAATAATTTAGTTTTGGTTGCTGAGGACAATAAAAAATTTGTTGGATTTACTATAGTTCATTTACTAAAAGGAGCATCGGATGGATTGGCTCATAGCCTATATGTAGTTCCATCTTACAGGCGAAAGGGTATTGCATCAAGATTATTACAAAATCGTGAATATTATTTAAAAAATAAAGGATATAAATTTGTTATAGGTCTTGTTAATGTTTCTAATAAAAAGATGCAGAATTTTATGTTTGAACACAATTATAATAAAGGAAATAAATTTTATGTTTATTGGAAGGTGTTACCATGAGTTTAATATCTAGGAAAATATGCTCAGAATGCGGGAGCGAGGATGTTGCTTTGGTTGAGCCAAACTCTGGGTTGTGGATGTGCAAGGAGTGCCAATATACGGGGCACGGTTTCTTCGAGAAGGAAGCTATTGGAAGAACACATGTCAACGCTGATATTGGAAATGTTGAATTGAAGAAAACTAAAACTAGGAGGAGAAAATGAGCGATAAAGAAGAAAGAGAAGATAAGGAAGAAAAAGTTGAAACAAAGGTTGAGAAGCTTGAGCAAGAGAGGCGAGATAAGGCGCAGATAGGGAATGAGAAAGGCGTTGCTGGAACAGATATTGTTGAGGAAATGGAGCAATCTTTTATTGATTATGCGATGTCCGTTATAGTAGATAGAGCATTACCGGCTGTTGAAGACGGCTTGAAGCCTGTTCATAGAAGAATTCTTTATGCTATGCACTCTCTTGGGTTAGATCCGTCAAAGGCGACGATGAAATCTGCCCGTATCGTTGGAGAGACTATGGGTAAGTTTCACCCTCATGGAAACTTGGCTCTTTATGATGCTCTTGTCAGAATGGCGCAGGATTTTTCTTTGCGTTATCCGCTTGTTCACGGACAGGGAAACTTTGGAAGTTTAGATAATGACCCTGCGGCTGCCGATCGCTATACTGAAGCGAAATTAAGTAAGATTGCTGGCGAATTGTTGGAAGATATCGACAAAGAGACTGTTAAGATGCTTCCTAATTATGATAATTCAACTGAAGAGCCACAGACGTTGCCTGGATTGCTGCCTAATCTACTTATTAATGGTGCTACTGGAATTGCAGTAGGAATGGCTACTAATATGCCTCCTCACAACTTGACTGAAGTTTGTGATGCGATTATCTCTTATATCAACAAACCCGATGTTAGCGTGGAGCAGTTGATGGAAATTGTTACAGGTCCCGATTTTCCTACTGGAGGAAGTGTTAGCGGTGAGGGCATTAAAGAGATGTATACTTTAGGGAAAGGTCGTTTGGTTATGCGGGGGATAGTAAAACAAGAAGAACATAAGGGAAAAATTTCTTTGATAATTACTGAGATTCCTTATATGGTTAACAAGGCGGATTTAGTAACGAGTATTGCTAAATTGGCTACAGAGAAGAAATTGCCCGATGTTAGTGATTTGAGGGACGAGTCTGCTAAGGGGAAAGTTAGGATTGTGGTTGAGTTGAAGAAAGATGCAAGCCCCAAGTTTACGATTAATAAATTGTATGCGTTGACTAGACTGCAGGACAGTTTTGATGCTAATATGCTTGCTCTCGTCAAAGGAAAGCCCCGAGTGTTAAACTTGAGAGAAATTGTTGAGGAATATGTTTTATACAGAAAGGGTATAGTGATAAACAGAAGCAAGTTTGAATTGAAGAAGGCGGAAGATAGATTGGAGATAGTCTTGGGTTTGCTAATTGCTCTGAAGAGAATTGATGAGATTGTCGAATTTATCAAGAAGTCTCAGGATGCTTCTGCTGCTCATGAAGGATTGATGAAGAAGTTTGAGCTGACGACTAGGCAGGCAAAAGCTGTTCTCGAGATTAGATTGCAGCAGCTTACTAAATTGGAAGACAGCAAGCTGAAGGAAGAGGAGCGCGAGCTGAAGGCAGCGATAGAGTATTTGAAGAAACTGCTGGGAAGCGAGCAGGAAATATTAGGTGTTGTTAAAAAGGAAGTGCAAGAGCTGAAGAAGAAGTATGGGGATGAGAGGAGAACGCAGGTATTGAGAAAGATTGCCGAGTTGTCGGAGAAAGATTTGATTGAAAAGAAAGATGTTGTTGTAATGCTGACAAATGCAGGATACGTTAAACGCGTAGACGTTAGAACATATAGGGAACAGAGACGCGGAGGCTCTGGCGTGACAGGGGCAGATTTGAAAGAAGAAGATTTTGTCAGGATGATGGTCAGTTGTTCAACACATGATTATCTGCTATTGTTTACAACACGCGGGCGCTTATTTTGGTTGAAGGCGAATGATGTGCCAACAAGCGATAGACAAGGACGTGGCAAGGCGCTTGCTAACCTGCTAGAGTTACGTGAAGAAAACATCGCACACATAATTGAACTGAAAGATTTCGAGCATGGATATTTGATGTTTGCAACTAGACTAGGCATTGTTAAGAAATTGCCTTTGAAAGATGTTAGCAAGCCGAGAAATGGAGGCGTTCGCGTTATTAATTTGCCCGCTGATAACTCTGACAGCGTGATAGATGTAAGGCGTGTTGATGATGGGCAGGAAGTTATTATGTGCACTAAGAAAGGTCAGGCTATACGATTCAATACCGACGAAGTCAGAGGCATGGGGCGCGCAAGTTACGGAGTCAAAGGAGCAGAGCTTGGAAAAACAGACGAGGTCGTTTCAATGGAAGCATTGCCAAAGGATGGCAAGACAACTATTTTAACAATTACTGAAAAAGGTTTCGGCAAGCGCTCGGAGTTGGAAGAGTATAGAAAAACAAGCAGAGGGGCAAAAGGAGTGATTAACTTGAATGTCTCGGATAAGACTGGAAACATTGTATCTTCTTTGAGCGTTGATAACAAAGATTCAGTTATTGCCACGACAGTTAAGGGCATGACGATACGCACGTCAATGAAAGATTTGCGAGTTATGGGGCGCGCCACACAAGGCGTTCATGTTGTGAGATTGAAAGAAGGCGATAGAGTGGCGGACGTTGTTAAAGTTCCACGAGAAGATGAGATAGTTAATGCTTTGGGTGCTGAGGATAATAATGAGAAGAAGTTGAGCTAGGAACACAAGATTTAATTATAACTTTTGCTTGGTATAATCGTGGTGAGAAAATTCTACTTTGATACCTCGATTTGGCTTGATTTCTTTGAGAAACGCAACGAGCCTAGTTTGCCTAAAGGAGATTTTGTTATCAAGTTAGTTGATAAAATATTGAAGAATAACTTTAGAATCGTCTACTCTGAGGTTGTTAAAAATGAGATGATCGAGCTAGGATATCTGCGTTATGATTTGGAGCCTTTATTCTTTCCTTTGAAGAGCTTTCTTATTTATGTAGAGTCAAATAAAAAACAATTTGGCAAGGCTAAAGATTTGTCCAAGAAAAGAGAAATTCCTTTATTTGATGCCTTGCATGCTATCTTGGCGAGGGATTCTAGGTCTACATTAATAACTCGAGACAGGCATTTCGACATGATAAAAGATATTATTCGGACGCAGAAGCCTGAAGAATTTATTTAAACTTTTCTTCATATACTTTAACTAATCTTTCTCTTGCTCTGTGCAAATCTTCGTCAGTAGTTTTATGCTTGGATGCTCCGAAAAGCCTTTCTACATTTTTTAGCGTTTCTTCTTTTTCCAATTCTTTTATCTTGTCTCTTATGGCTTGGCGTATGAACTCTGTTTTAGTCATATAATTGTGCTTTTTTCTAGTTCTTTCTATGGTTTGCAGAAAGTTATTTTCGAGTTTTATTGTTACAGGTATCATGGGATTACTTAGTATTACTTAGTCCTACTGGTATTTAAGCTTATCTGTTAAGTTCTCGTTGAATAGCAAGATAATCCATATGCGTAGATGAATTGCAGAGTCTTTGCATTTTATCGGCGCGAAGATATCTTTTTGAGCCGTTTTCTTCTATACCGAACAGAGCGGTTGTATGCCTTGTAAGCGGATTATACATTCCTTTGTCAATTATTTCATTTCTATCTGGGTCTCCCAAGATATAGGATGCGCCTAAGTATCTGTCTTTGCCGAATATTAAACCTGCTCCCAAAACGCAAACTGCTCCCAGCACGATTAATTCTACTGCTCTTGGTCTATATCTCGTTATCTGGGCCAATATGGTAAATACCCCAAGTGTTTTTGTCTGAATTTGTGAGTTCTTCGATTTCGTTGAATCCTATTGACTGGCAGAAATTGATAGAGGCTTGATTGCGCACAGGCTTATGCAGGATTTCTGCATAGAGGCGCAGGTTA
>Ga0209541_10012014_pt1 | contig 13460 bp, 12 predicted proteins | sample RifCSPlowO2_01_FD_184027 | JGI IMG/M metagenome (GOLD analysis project Ga0209541, IMG submission 184027) | Groundwater microbial communities from Rifle, Colorado - Rifle CSP2_plank lowO2_0.1 (SPAdes) (version 2) | ecosystem: Environmental > Aquatic > Deep subsurface > Groundwater | place...
GAGATTGACCGGTTGCGTGAAGAAATTAAAAGTCTGCAGCTTCAGCTGTCTGTCACGCAGTCGCCTGAACTTCAGCATAAGTTAGATCGCTTATTGTTTCTCGTTGGTGATTTAGATGCCCGCGCAACTTCTCATACCGCGATGAAAGCGCGTCATCACGAGCGCCATCATGAAATTGAGGCTAAAATACAGCTGAAGAAATCACAGAATGATAAAGAGCTTCAAAAAGTCCAGAGAGCGGTTGCTTCTATGGAAAAAAAGTATGCGTCACTTGAAAGAAAAGGCGTTGATGCTCAGCGGCTGGAGCCGGTACGTGCACGCATTGAACAGCTTAAAGCGCGAATCGCACGGAAAACACCCAGTGATCGGGCAGATATGACTGTCCGTTCTTCTCAGCCTGCGCAGGCTTCGCGCCATCGCATGTTTTATCCTGCGCTGCGCCCCTATAACGATACTCCCTTCCCGTCGGTTGAATTGAACGATGAAGAGCCGTTAGGCGTGCTGGAATCGTCGATGCCGTCGCCGCCTTCCCGAAAGAAGCATAGTTTCTTGAGAAATTTGTATTAGATATCCTTGCCCATCACGGTCTTGCGATTGTTTTCTTTCGCGCGGATGCATGCGTTTTTAATCAGGTCGAGCACTTTCTCGTTTAATTTCTCTGCGAAGTCAGACGAAACATTGTCGATGTTCGAGACGTTCTTGACAATGTCTTTGATCTGAGACTTGACGATGATCATGGTTTCTGCTAATTGAATTATCTTTATATTTGTAACTCGAAATGCTTATATATTTGTTATGGACGGAGATGAAGATGGCTACTCTCTCTGAAGCGGCGAAAGATATCGTTCATTCGTATGCTCGAGTTAAGCCCGAAGATCATGTTCTTATTATTACCGATGTTCACACGGGTGTTATTGCAAGCGTTGTAGCGCAACAGGCGAAACTCATTACCCACGTAGATGATTTTGGGCGCCAATTTCGACCTACTGTTCAAGTAGCCTACTTAGAGTATTTTGATCCCAAAAGAGCTCCCGAGCATCCTTTGCAATTTCCTTCTACTTTGGAACGAGAAATCGATTCATCTTCTGTCTGTCTTTATCTTGCACGATTGACTGACAGTGAATTTTATGATACTGTAACCGCTCTCGATAGAAAAACTGGGGTACGTGTCGTTGCTTTCGATAATCTCGACTTACATTCAATAGAAAGCGGCTCATATAGGCCATTTTTGAATAATTCATAATTGCGGGGTTGGTGCGAAATGGTGCACCGCCTGCTTGTTTGAGCGACGCGATGCACACTGAAAGAGATTCGCTGGGACCGATTTCTTTGAACCAATTTTGTGCACCATATATGCATAGATGACATTCCTAAATCGGCGGAGCGAATGGCGGTGACGCAAAGCGAATTCATCTGAGGCAATAGCCGAAGATGTGTCAGAGTCAAAACTCTAAACATCGCACCAACCCCCATAATTGCACAACATTTAAAATCAATCCTATTATCTCCCTTCTCATGTCTCAATCCAGCGACATTCTGAAGCTTCTGCATCAAAAGCATCCGGAATTAAAGCATTACCTCACTTATTCAAACTCGCTGGAATTATTAGTCGCAACAATCCTCTCCGCGCAAGTTCGTGATGAGTCGGTCAATCGGGTGACGCCGGCGTTGTTTGCGAAATATACAACTGCTCGTGATTATGCTCGCGCTGATGCGGGCGAAATTGCGGCAATTGTTAAAACGCTGACGTACGCGAACACAAAATCAAAGCATATTGTTGAAGCGTGCACGATTATTGCGGACATGCACGATGGCAATGTTCCTGGGACAATGAAAGAGCTCGTTGAGCTGCCGGGCGTCGGGCGCAAGACAGCGAATGCAATCCTGCAGAATGCGTTTGGCATCGTTCAGGGCGTTATTGTGGATACGCATGTGTTGCGTGTTTGTTATCGGCTGGGATGGACGAGTTCGCCGACAAACGCGGAAAAGTCAGAAAGAGAGCTGATGAAGCTTATCCCTGAAAAAGAGTGGAAGAACATTCCGGGATTAATGAAGCGGCACGGACGGGCGATCTGCAAGGCGCCGGTGCCGTTGTGCAGTCAATGTTTTCTGAGTAAATTGTGCCCGAAAAAAGGCGTGTTATAGGTCTTCGGGAGTTCTGAGCGCGAGTTTTCCTCGGTCAAGCGCAAGTGGTTTTACATCGTGGCCAAAATATTCTCCTTCGTACTTTTCGATACCATGAAGTCTTCGTTTTGCGCCGGCTTCACCTATTCGTAATCCTAATGTGATGTCCAGCATTGTTAGTTGCTGTCCATCATTCCAGTACATTGGATTGTATCCGCACTGTTTACCGAGGCTGAAATATGCATGTACGCGGGGCTTTGTTGTTTCTATCCATTCGGATTTGCCTTCAGTAAGTTCTGCAAGAACATCATCCAATCTTCTGCCGATTGGAGCGTATTCGTAGATGCGCGTTCCACGAGCCCCATACACTGATGGCTGTATGCCGTTCCTTTCAAATGCTGCATCTATCTTCACTTTGTCAGTGTTTTCTATCCTTTGGTAAATCAAATATCCGAAGAGCGCTGCTGTTGTTTGTGCGCGGGGATTTGGGTTTGTTCCTTGATATTTTCTATATTCTGTTTCGCCGTTCACACGCTGTTCTGCTTCTTTTTCCAACACACCTCCTTTTGTATGTTTATCGTCTCTCTTACAATCGTCCTTCCTATCACTTTTGTGCTCTGAACTTTTGTAGCACGCAAGTTTCTCCTTGAGTTCTTTGATATCGTTTTCATAGCCTTGCTGAATGCCGCGGAGCGCTCTTGTCTGGGCGTCATATGCATCTGCATATTTTCTTTTTTCTTCGGCGCATCGCGCTTCAATTATTTCATTATTTTTGTCAAGAATATCTTTGAGAGTTTTGTTTTGCGTCTCTAATTTCTTTTTCACTTCTTCGGAATCATCTCGTGCATGAGCGAGCTCTCTGTTGTATTTCGTTTCCAATTCTGCTATGCGTTTTTCAAGTTCAGCATTTCTCTGGACTAAAGTAATCTGCTGTGATGCCTGCTGAACTTTGTGGTATTTATCTTCTGCTTCCTTGCATTCTGCGCGTGCGTCATTCAATTCTTCTTCGCGCGTTTCAAGTTCTTTTTTTAATCGATCATTTTCTTTCTTATATTGAGAATCATCTTTGAGCTGACCTGCTTCCTGTAATTCTAGTATTGCTTCACCAAGGCTATCGCAATATCTTCCTACATCCTGCATGCTGCTGATTTGCTCGTCTTTTTTAAGAAGTCCCCCTAATTCTTTGACGTATCCTGCTGCTTGGCTTACGGCTCTTTCATTACTTTCTGTGAGCAGAGCAACTTGTTCTTCTAGATCGCTTACATGCCTCTCGAGATATCGCATGCGCATGCCGTCTCTTAATGTGTCTATAGCCTCCCTATCATGAAGTTCTTCTACTTGTGCTCCATTTTCTCGATGCCTCTGGTAATGGAGTTCGGTCCTTACAAGAATTTTTCCGCCCTGCTTGCTCGGCTCATTTCCATCTATAATTGTATTTCCTGCATCTTTATCGGTTCTTACTTTGCTTAACCATCGTGCATAATCTGCTGTTGTATTACATGTTATCAAAAACGTCTGTTGATGTGCCACTGCAGCAGCTTATTTTTCATGTGAGCTTAAAAGGATTGCGGTGCAGCAATGTTTAAATAGAAAGTTTTCATATGCACGTTTATGAGCCTCATTGACTATTTCAAGGAAAAACTTCGGAAGAAACGCAAACTTGACGATATTGAATCAGACGATCATCCGATGCATGAAAAATATGTTGATCAAGAGCCTGTCAAAAAGTGATTTTATGATCTACGAAAAAAGCGCGGGTGCCGTTGTATTCTTTCGCGGGAAGGAGATTCTGTATCTTCTCTTACATCATAAAACAGATTACTGGAATTTTCCAAAGGGCAATGTTGAGAAAAATGAGACGGAAGAACAGGCCGCGCTGCGCGAGATCGGCGAAGAGACGGGATTGTTTGTTCATTTGATTCCTGGATTTTCAGAACGCATCCATTGGTTTTATACCCGCGGACAGAAAGTTTCAAAAGATGTTGTTTATTTTCTGGCTGAATCCCCAACGATGGATGTTACTATCAGTCACGAGCACATTGGTTATAGGTGGATGACATATGAAGAATGCATGAAGAAACTGAAATATTCTTCGGCGAAGAATGTTGTGGATAATGCGCGAATGTTCATTCAAAAGCTGTCGGACCACAATTCGTGAATAGTATATCTCACTTTGTGCTTTCTCAGCAGATTCATGATTGGCTGACGCTTGTCCATTGGCACAATAAACACGCCTCGTCCGAGATGCTTGCTGTTGTGATCTGTGATAAGCCCTTGTTAAACTCAATTTTTGCGTTGCCTTTCAGGTACTTTCCTCGTCGGAAAACCGAGACTTCTTAACGGGGCTAACTTCGTTTAGCGGTGAAAAAAAGAACAATACAAAAATACTAACTTTGTCTAACATATGCTAAACGACTTCACTTCGTTTCGTTCAAATTTTCCACTACTTTAATGAGGGTTTTTGTCATTACCTACGGTTTTTATTCAATAAAAAAGTTTATCAATAAGAACTTTAAAAGATACTACACATTCCTCAAAGCTTGAATTAATGGTCTGAAATAATAGTCTGAATGGTTTCCCCCCCTATATTTTGCAATAAAGTGTTTTATCCTATGTGGATGTAGGTAGAATCTTTGGAGTGCTTGCTCCTGAAGTTGTAAAAGATCATCAGCACCTAAAGTAGGTGTGTTAATAACAGCATAACCATGTCTCCGGAAGTGTTGCCAGTTTGGTTCTATAAGAGAAATCCCTTCACTATTCATTGCTTGTGTGTAGACCCTTGTTCCGGGGTAAGGTACAAGAATGCTAAAGTTAGCTAGATGTATTGGTAATGAAGCTGCATATTCAATTGTATCCTGAGCAGATTTGTACGTCTCTCCTGGCAACCCCAAGATAAACGATGCTCGAATTGTAAGTGGCTTCTTAGACAGCATCTCACATATACCTCTTGTTCTCTCTAAGTTTATACCTTTACTAACCCCATCCAATATTTGTTGATTGCCCCCTTCTATACCTAGGCTTATCATAGCCAACCCTGCACTAATCATATTATCCACTAATTCTTCATCTAACGTATCGGTTCTAGCTTGGCACTTCCACCTTATACCTAGTCCACGGTTTTGTATCTCTGTAGCAATACCCATCGCTCTTTTCCTATTAAGTGTAAAAGTATCATCATAAAACATTACCCATTCGCTTCCATATTTGTGTACTACTTCCTCCAACTCATCTACAACATTTCTAACAGATCTGTATCTTACTATATTTCCATTTATTTTATAGCAAAAAGTACACGAGAATGGGCATCCTCTTGAAGAAAAGAGAGCGGACATCTGTTTCATACCTTGATCAGGATCAGGATACAGATATTTTTTTACATCAACAAGATGACGTGCTGGAAAAGGTATCGAATCCAAGTCACTAATACCTGGGAGTAAAGGATTATGCTTTACTTTTCCGTCACTTCGATAAGCAAGATTTGGAATCTTTTGGAATTGTTCGGGATTATTCCCTATCTCTGCTAACCTAAAAAGTGCTTGCTCTCCCTCACCCTTGATTATTACGTCGACAGAACCTGTATCTCCTAATATAAACTCACTCTTTTCTGTTGGAAAGTGACCTCCCATGACAACTAAACAACCTAAGGTTTCTTTTGCAACTTCAGCAATATCTCTTGCTAAGTGATAATCCGTAACAACACTACTTATTCCAACTATATCTGGACGAAAGTCACTTAACCATGAAGTAAGTGAGTTTGGGTTGATTCCTTGTATTTCCCCATCATAAATTCTAGCTTCGATCCCACCCTGCTCAAGATAACTTGCTAAATACATAATACCTGTTGGTGGTACCGCTCGTGACTCTTTAGCCTCGACTGTTATTAACTTATCATATGACTGTGAATAAGGGGGAGCAATTAATGCAACTTTAGTTTTTGCCATCTTGGATCATAATTTCAAATAGTTCTTCTTTTTGTCTTTCATATTGTTCTCCTAACGCTTGGTATAGAGAATAAAATCTCATCAGTGCTCGGAGCCTTTTTGGAAAATGTTGGATTCCATAATCAAACTGAAGCATTTTATGCAAATCATCGTAAAGATCGTTTGAGTCTTGGATTAACCTTCGAACAGAAAGATCACGAGGAAGTATATACTGCTTTTTTGTAAATGTTTTTCCAGTAGTTGAAATTGTTCTTGTTTCTGTAACCACATCAAGACTGGAATCGTTATACCAAAAGGACCCAGGCCAACACCAGCAATATTCGTTGATACTTACCTCTGCCCCTTGTCTTATTGCCTGCATACTTTTATCCATTGTAGCAACAAGACCGTCTTTATCTATGGCTGGAGCAAATAAAATAAGATTTAACAAAGGGGTTATCCCTACAGAAACTGTTCTTCTAATTGCTTCTTCATTTTGATGCACTGTTGTTTTTTTACCGATATCTTGTAGTACTTTATCTGAAAATGATTCTACACCATAGATAATAAGCCTAAACCCAGCTTTTTTCATTGCCCGTAGCATATCATAGCCTTGAGCTGTACAAACATCAGTTACTCTTGACATACATATGAACTCTAATTCGCTAGGCAAGTATCCATCCTCTTTGGCTTGTGATATAAGTTCACAGGTTTTTGCTACCTCTTTAGCGTATAAAGTGTAATTATCATCATCAAAAATAACTGTTCTTACCTCTGGTTTCTGGGAAGCAACTTTAACTAGTAGTTCTAGTGTTTCCTCACTACACATATGGCGATTGTTGTCACCTGCATGCGAACAAAAATTGCATCCGACAGAACAATAGCTTCCAGTGAATAACCTTATAGCTCTTATCTCGTTTTCGTTAGGTTCTTTATATTTCCTTCGAGTGTTTTCCCAATATTTATCAAATGGTATCTTAGAGAAATCCATTCCTAAAGTAACTTTGGCAAACTCTTCTTTTGTAAGTGGTTGTTGTGGTTTTGTTGCTTGGCATCCTTTAGTTGCCTTAACAATAAGCCCATCTATGGATCCAGGTCTTAGACTCTTTTTATCAAGTTGGTTTAGTATGTGTAACAAAGGATATTCACCTTCTCCTAAAACAATTATATCAGCAGAACTTAATTCTAAAATTTGGCGATAATTGTTTCGTGCTTCAATGCCTCCAAACACAATAGGTATGTCTGGATATTTTTGTTTGACTCTCTCTGCTAAATCTAGGTCCCTCTCAAGAGTCTCATGGTAACTGGTAAAACCAACTAAATCATGGGTTATGCGTTCTAAATTAACTTCATCAATATTGGGGTCTACGATGTCAGCATGGTGCCCATGGCTTTCCAGAAAAAATTTAAGACGGTACAGCCCAAAAGGTGGTGCAAGGAATAGTTCTTTTTCTGCATTAGGGCGATCTACCATAAAAAGCAACGCTTTACTCATGATGTTCACCAAATTTTACTTTTCTCCAATGATTTAGATGTGGTAGTGATGCCAATTGAGATATTATTGAGGGGGCATTATGATAAAAAACGGATATCCTATCAGGGCATCTAATATAATAGTGATCAAACACATCACGATCCAAGTATCCTGTCAGATTAGATTGCACACAGTGTCTTCTTGCACATGAAATTACACTCTCAACTAGCTTGGTAACCGCAGGATGCCTTCGGTCGTACAACGGAGACGACTTCATACTAGCCATAGTAAAGAATGTTAAATCATTAAGACCGATGGTTACATTATCTAAGCCTGCGCATATTAACTCTTCCACACAAAGAGCAGCAGCCGGCGTTTCAATCATGGCACCCATTTTTGAAGAAATTTTGGCTTCACTAACTAATTTTGATATTCCTTCAATTTCAGATACATCTGTAACAAATGGCATTAACAGATGCACATTAGGATACTGAGATGTAACCTGCTTAAGGATATCGAGCTCAATTCTAAAAGTTTCTGGATATGTCAATGAGCGTCGAACTCCCCTCAATCCAGCATCTTCAACTTCATCCTCTAAAATATGATCTGCTTGTTTAAGTCTATTAACCTCTCGAACTGTCATCTCGATGAACCTATACCAAACCTCACCTTTACTCCACAATCTTGCAACATGACAAACATATTGATATATCCCTTCTTGACAGCTTTGATCGGTAACATAACTTCCTAGATACTTACAGATGTATTCCGACTTGATTATTCCAACATTTGGAAAATGAGCTGGAAGATCAGGGGACAGTGGCTCACCTGATAAACCTAAAGATATATCAATTGCGCTAGTCATACATCCTCATGTAGCTTAAACTTCTTCCATATGTTAAATGCTAAAATAAATCTTGGTTCAAATAGCTCAGGGCTATGTGTTATTGCATCCTGCAACTCTTTTAAATTAAAATATTTTACACCAGAAATTTCTTCTTTATTTATAGAAAGATCTGTTGTATTAAGATTAAGATTCGTTATATAAATGCCTATAAACCGATTGTTAATCTGATTGGGTTTTATTTCTTGATGTCGGAAGATATTAGTTAGCTCAAGCTCTTCTTCCCTTAAGTTTATTCCAAGTTCTTCATTTGCTTCACGAATTATCCCTTCTTTATATGACTCATAAAATAAGAAATGACCGGCGACTGAACAATCCCACAGATTTGTATCGGCAGCCATTGTCAGTAAAATTTCACATTTTTTGTTGAAAATAAAAAGATACGCTTCTCGATGCAACAACCCTTTTTTATGTACCTCTTTTCGATTCGCTTTGCCGACAACTTCATCTTTATTGTTAACTATTGCAATTTCCTCAATCATATTAATCACCTTTATAACTTTTGATAGCAGATATTACCCTATCCTGCTCTGAGGAGTTCATTCCTGGAAAACAAGGAATTGCCAATATTTCAGCTTGTAATCTTTCAGCTACAGGACAGTCATAATTCTGTTTGCTAAAATAAGCAGTTTTAGTAAGAGCATTTGGATAATATATTTCCGTGTCTACACCTTCTGATGCTAAATGTTTCCTTAGATTCTCTCGATTACATAATACCCTGATACAAAACTTATTCCAAGTAGGGTCACTCCCATCATATACTATTTGTAGTCTAAGAAAATGTATACCTTCCAACTCAGCTAAATATCTTTTGGCAATGTTTTTCCTTTGATTATTCCATTCATCTAAATAGCTTAGCTTTGTAGCTAAAGCAGCTGCTTGTAGTTCATCCATTCTGCTATTTATACCTAAAAAATTATAATCATGGGTTTTGCCAATCATTCCATGATTTCTTGCTTTTCTAATCCAAGAATCATTTTCTGAATTATCAGTTAATACAATCCCGGAATCGCCACAAGCAGATAAATTTTTAGTTGGATAGAAGCTAAAACAACTTATATCCCCAAATGACCCTATTTTTCTGCCTCGATATTCTGCACCTGCCGCTTGCGAAGCATCTTCTATAATTAACAATTTATCAAGACTTGAAATCTCAATTAATTTTTGAATGTTTGCAGATTGACCAAAAAGATGTACGGGAATTATTGCTTTTGTTTTAGCAGTTATTTTCCTAGTTAAATCATCTACATCAATCATATAGGTTTCTTCTTCAACATCTGCAAAAACTGTCTTTGCACCTACTCTCTCTACAACAGCAGCAGTTGCAAAAAATGTGAATGCAGGCACGATTACCTCGTCGCCCTTCCCAACACCTAATGACATCAAAGATAGTAATAAAGCATCAGTTCCTGAGTTAGTTCCAATTGCATACTTCCTCTGACAATAATTAGCGAATAGATTCTCAAACGATGTTAGGTTATTCCCTAAGATATACCTACCTGATTGGAAAATTTCTTTCCATTTAGAGAGTATTTCAAACTCGCACTGCCTCTGTGAACGTGGTATATCTATAAGTGGAACTTTAGACAAAGGGCATCATCTCCCTATTGTTACTTTCATAACCGGAAATCGCTTGTATTGCAAACATGGTACTCCATGAATTTAAATGATTAGGCTTATTACTTGAGTATCGAAAACCACCTCGAGATTGCCTAGTTCCATCTAAAACTTGGTAACTTAGCAACCTTTCAAGTAGCAATTGTGATTCTTTAGTTTCTTTATGTCCTGAAAATAGGAGTATTCTAAGGCTCTGAGCAAGGCTATCAGTATTTTCAACAAATTCGCCACTTGGAAATTGGGCAGGTAAATATTGTTCTGTTTTGATACATTTCCTAAGCCACGTAACTAAGCTATCACATGGCCTTGATAAAAGATGTAACCCTTCTATAGCATAACAGAATGGATGTAGGTAAGTTTTTTCATCTCCATCAGCAGTCTGTAAACCACCATGGTCTAAAAAATGTAATACAATATTGTCTATAAAGATATTGGCAGCTGCATCATAAGACTTATCTCTTGTCAGGTAAGAAAGCTGTTTTAGACCAGCAGCAACTTTAATATAATGAGGTTTTCGTTGGAGTGACCATTTATTTCCAGTAATAATAGGCTTGCCATCTTTTAATCTAAGAATTGGTTCTTCAGTATCCACTGCAAATCTATTAATCATGGCATCGCCTAAGTCCCTTGCAGCCGACATTATATCCAATGGAACTGCTGAATTCAAGGCATTTGTCAATCCTAAAAGTATTATACCATTATCAAATAAGCAATAAGTTTCCGCAAACTTACTACTTGAGATTTCTCTCCTACACCGATATAAGTTTTGATCACCAAGAGCCTCATTCTGAAGAAAATCAAAAGCATCTTTTATTGCCCGAACGAATTCATCTTTTTGCTCTTGCCTATATAAAAAGGACATTGTCGAAATAAAATAGCCTATTGCTTCAGAATAAAGAAACGAAGGCTCAGATGTAGTTGCATCTACCCATGCATGAATACCGCCACATGGGGCTTGTATTCCCGAATTTAATAGCCATTCTTCAGCTAACTTTAGCCGATCTTGTAATGGGATCATTTGCTAGTAGTCAAAATCGCCAATTTATATATTTGACTTTACAAAATTATAAACTTCATATAATTGAACCTAAAGACTTTAATCATGCCCAACTCGCACAAGGACCTGGACTATCCTTTCACTGGACTTGCCGTCCCATAATTCTGGAATATGCGATTTTTTATAGGTACCATTGCTAATTTCATCCAACTTAAGTCCTATAGATGGATAATCATCTCCAATAAGCGTGTTAGACCCGACTTCTACTGTTATAGGTCGTTCAGTATTCTTACGTAATGTTAGACATGGTACTTTCAAGGCTGTGGTTTCCTCTTGAAGTCCCCCACTATCCGTAAGGACCGCCATAGCATCTTTCCAGAGATATAAAAAATTATTATAGCTCATCGGTTCGGTTAATAAAATGCCTGCGTCGATATTCCCATTAATAGGACACTCACTAAAGTATTTTCCAAATCTATTTTTACTAATTTGTGTACGGGTTCTGGGGTGGCATGGAAAAATGATAGGGTATTCTTCTGACACTTCTCTTAATAAACCAAATAACTTCTTAAGGGTATTCGGATCATCAACATTTGATGCTCTATGAAGAGTTAGGCATAGGTACCTTTCAGGTAAACGGGACCTTATATCTAACGCTTGCGAGGGAGGTCCATTCTGAGAAATTTGTTGAATTTGGTAATAAAGATTATCTATCATAATTTGACCAACAAAATATATTCTTTCCTTGGGTCTGCCCTCGTTTAATAAATTAATATTAGCTTGCTCTTCTGAAGTGAAAAATAAATCTGTAACCGAATCAGTGATAATTCTATTAATCTCTTCAGGCATAGTAAAGTCATTAGATCTTAACCCTGCCTCGATATGTGCTAAAGGAATCCCTTTACTTTTTGCAGTTAACGCCGCAGCAACTGTTGAATTTACATCCCCCACAACAACCATAATATGAGGATTTTGCACAATGCAAATCTCTTCTAACGATGCCATAGTTTTGCTTATTTGCCCAAAATGTGTTCCTTTACAATCAAGATAGAAATCTGGCGTTGAAATCCCTAATTCCTCAAAGAAAATATCAGACATATTTGGATCATAATGCTGTCCAGTATGAACTAAAAAATATTCAAGTTCTCCTCTTCCTAATTGTCTGATGCTACGTATAATTGGAGCTACTTTCATGAAATTTGGTCTCGCACCAGCAACAATGCATATTTTCTTCATGTTGCTGTCTGTTTTATCATAAGTCTTTTAAAATTATGTTTTTTTCTTTTGAATTTTGGGCGGAAGGCGAAACAGATCCAAGACCTCTTTTATTGAAAAATATGGGGTAATTTGTATGAAATTAGAAAACCAAAATTTATATCGTAACCTGCAGGGTAGGCTTCACATAAAGCCATATGATAGAGTTGCTGTGCCACGAACATCGGCTTATGGTATCACAATTATAGATAATAAAATACTACTTGTTCAGGCTGTATGGAGTACTTTCCTTGAGCTTCCAGGTGGTAAGGTTGAGAAAGGCGAGGACCTAGTTACAACTTTACGACGGGAATTTGCTGAGGAAACGGGCTATAATGTATTAGACCTTTGTGAGCATCCATTTTATTCACTTGAATCAAAGTTTTATTCCGAGGATATCGATGTCTATTATGACACTAGATTATACTTCTTTCGTATTAATAGGATAGGAGATTATGATTCACGTAGACTTCAAATGGAGGAGATCATAAAAGTGGAATGGTTAACACTTACTGGGTTACCTAAAGAGCTAATGCACCCCATTCACTACGAAGTTCTTAAGATATTGTAGAAGAAACCCCGTAATCTTAGTCTGCTATGCAGATAAAGTAATAAAAAACTACGTTATCCCCTAAAGTCTCGGCAACGCAAAAACTTGCTCACTGCGCTTCGCACCCCATTGCACTTTCACTTCGTTCAGGGAGTTTAACAGGGGTTTTACGGTTTATTCGTTGCACTTCGCTCTCCTAAATTGAATTTTCATCTTTGATTTCAGCTCTGTTCCGAAAAATGTTGTGGGTTGCCTCAAAATTTTTCTCCACGAGGAAATCGAGGAAAAAATCGAACTTCGTAAAACCCCATACGTTTTTCGTATGTTTTTTTTTCGATGCGTTGTTTATATCCGTAGGGCGCGCGAAATATCTTTATCTGCTGTGCTGATTTTTTTTTGCAAGTTCGACAATAGTAAACAGCGCATAATATTCAGTTTCCGGGAGCTCTGCATACTTTCCATAAAGCATCAGCCCTGAACTTATCACTTCCCGGCGCAGTTTCCATTCAGCAAGATTTCCAACCTGAATTGAAATTCTGTATGTCATGCCCTTGAGCTGCCATGATTTGTGTACTGACGACTGCTCAAATAAAAATCCCAGTTGCCCCAAAGGGGCGATT
>Ga0209541_10012017_pt1 | contig 13458 bp, 14 predicted proteins | sample RifCSPlowO2_01_FD_184027 | JGI IMG/M metagenome (GOLD analysis project Ga0209541, IMG submission 184027) | Groundwater microbial communities from Rifle, Colorado - Rifle CSP2_plank lowO2_0.1 (SPAdes) (version 2) | ecosystem: Environmental > Aquatic > Deep subsurface > Groundwater | place...
CGTAATATGTTGTTTCAATAATGCCTTCCAGTTGAGGATACTCAACGCTTTGCACTTCGCTCTCCGCAGGACTCAGATAAACGCCGTCTGCATTATAATAATTAAGTATAGCAACAAATGTTCCGAGAACAAATACAGCAACAGCAACATAACCAAGACTCGCGAACGAACGATTGCTCTTGCCGGCACCTTTTTGCATGAAGAAAGATGTTTTAAGAACTATTTAAATATTTCTCCCACAAGCTATTTTCCACATTGAATAAAAATTATCCAATAAAAATAACTGTCCACTCATTGCTCCCTTCAGCGCGAATGTAAACTATGCCAAGAACCCCGAGGGAAAGGTAGTATCTGGAGAGCCCGGCTGGCTCACTATGAGATTGCCATCAGCATCAACGCTGAAAGTCGCTGGATTCCCAGAACTCAGGCTAACAGACCTTGCAGCCGTTGTAGTCTCCCCTATAGCTCCGCTGCTGCCAACTGTGATGCCGCCTGGCCATCCGCCCGGGCTCAGATTCGGCGGGGCAATCAATTTGCTTGCCACAAACACCCCAAGCATTGCCGCAACAAAGACTACTACGGCAACAATGACATAGAATGCAATATTATTTCCTTTACTCGCCATGTTTAATTAAACAAAGCAGTTTCAATGGCTCATAATTAACAGGCAAGGAGGTAATTTATGATAAAGTTAATTCCTTCTGGTAAGCAGATAAAGTATACATTTTCATAGACTATTTACTTAATAGCCATTTCCAAACAGGCATAACTATCATCTTCTTTCCACTTATTTTAAGCTCTTCTTCCTGGCTGTTTGTTAAAATTAAGAGGTTATCGCAATTAAATTCTTCCGAAGCATTTAATAAAGATTTAATTTCTCTATCTTTTGTCATGAAACTAGAAAAATCATAACAAACCTGGATTAATTGTGTTACTTTTTTACCTTCTTTAATTAAAAAGTCTACTTCTTTATTTTGCAGGGTCTGATAATATGAAACATCAATTTCTCTTCTGATTAACTCTAAAAAGACAAGATTCTCCAATAGCCTCCCCTTGTCATCTACTTTATTATTAGTTAATATTCCGTTATCTATAAAATAAATTTTAGGTAAAGATTGCTCTGCTTTTTTGTAGGATAGGCTAAACTTATTTAATTTGAAAACAAAAAAAGCATCTTCCAAATAATCAAGATATTTGTAAAGAGCATCTTTGCTTGATTTAATCTGCTGAGATTTTAAATAATTATAAAATTTATTAATTGAAAATTCTTTTGCAGAGAGTAAAGCTTTTATAAGATTTTTTAAAAGCATGGAATTTCTAATTTTATGTCTTTCCAGAACATCTTTGAGTATTGCCGTATCAAAAATATCTCTTAGTATCTTTTCCTTTTCAGAAGAGAAAAGAACTACTTCAGGATAACCTCCAAAATTAAGATAGCTTTCAAAGTAATTTAAAAGTTGAGCCTTTTCACCGGAAGAATATGCTCTTCGCAGCTGAAAATTTTTAAAAAATAAAAATTCTCTAAACGAAAGAGGAAAAATTGAGTAGGATAAATTTCTTCCGCGCATACTTGTAGCCACTTCTTTGCTTAATAATTTTGAAGAAGAGCCCGACACAAACACTTTTATCCCTTCATCTAAACAAGTTCTCGCAAATGCCTCCCATCCATTAACATTTTGAATTTCATCTAAAAAAAGCCATATCTTTTTTCCAGAATTTTCTGGAAATAAAGAGTAATAAGTCTTTAGCATTAAAACTAAATCTAAAGAATTTAATATTCCAAAATCTGGCCTCTCAAAATTAATGTAAAGAGTTTTATCTTTGCCATATTTTTCAGATATTTGCTTGGCTATGCTCAATAGTTCAAACGTTTTTCCTGCTCTTCTCGGACCTATTAAAGAAAAGACTCTATTAATATTCAAATCAAAATCAATCTTAATATCTCTGTTTATTACCTTGGGAAATTCACTTTTATTCCAGTCTCTTATAACTTCAGACCAATATTCTTTATTTATCATGAAATATATAGAAGGAAACTATTTATAAATGTTTCCTTTTATAAATATCCTTCTCATTTTCCTTCTTTCTTCTTTTCTTCCCTTGGTTTTTCTTCCTTTTCTGCAACTTCTGTTTTCTGTTTCTCCTTCGGCTTTTCCGCTTTCGCTTCTTCCTTCTTTACTTCTTCTACTGGCTGCTCTTTCGGCTTGTTCTGCTCTGGAAATATTTCCTGCAGTTTTTTATGCCCATGCTTGAGCACTTTCATATTAATCTGAATTATATCCTCGCTTATTATTCCTCCGCGGAGTGTTTTTCTCAATCGCAGTCCGTGCGGTTCGGCAGTCTTCATTCCGAATCCTCTTGTTAGAAGCCTCTTTGTCAGTGTTGGAGAATCAATGTCCTTGTGCCCGGGAAATCCTGCCTTGTCGCTCGTTCCAGTTATTTCTATCTCGTAGCCGTCAAACTCCGGCTTTATCTCCTTTCCTTCTATTTTCTCGCCTATCTTCTTTCCAAACAGCGCTTCTCCTTCTAACTCCATTCTCCACGCCTTTTCCTTGTCGCTTATATTCAATTTGAATGCCATGTATTACTTAATCAGAATATAGGTTTTTAAACCTTACACTAATGTTTAACAACTTGTGTAAGATAAAGTTTATAGCTTAATGCAATATACTCCAAGAAATATCCCTCTGATAATATTATTAATATACTTTGATAAATAGAGTATGGTGCTGATGAGTCAAGTTAATTGCAAGCTTTACAAACAATTAGCTTAACATATGGGGGTTGATTTTTAAATAGTAAAAATATATTCTTTACAATTAAGCAAACTTTCAAAGCATCTTTTGCACTATAATTGTCCTTTTAACTGCGTGATTATATTTGATTTTACTTAAGTATCATGGGAAACTGGATTAATCACTTCATTGATTTTGAGAAAAAACCAAAGGGAGAGAACCGCCTCGTTCTCGGATTTCAGTACTGCCCCGATCCTGAATGGAGCGGCGGGGGTGGCGGGGATGACGGGGGTGACGGGAGCAGTGGGCGGGACGGGCATGCAAGAAAAGTCAAGATAATTGCAAGGCAAAACCTGAAAATACCAACCAAAATCATGAACAGAGAGTCTGCAGGAAGAGTAATAAGAAGAATAGAAAAAGACCCCCTTCTGAAAGAACTCCCGTTAAGAACTCTCTGGGGCGGCGGAGAAGACAGCAACTATATAATATTGGAAATTGAAATTCCCCATAACAGGGAACTCATAAGAAGGCTGGGAAGCGAATTTCAAAGGGGCGATTATGAAAGGATAATGAGGCTTAGGGGTTTTTATCCTGAAAGGACGGCTGTCTTTCATAGAAGTCTGGAAGACGCAGTAATATCTGGAAGCAATAAAGGTGAATGCGCCGAAGTAGAAACCGATAATATTTCTCAAATTGAATTCCTTGACCTGCCTGATGAAAGAATTCTTTCATCTCTTCCCTATGTTGTCATTGATATTGAGAAACCCCTATGGAAGAATTATGGAGAGAAGAACTGGCTTGACAGGAGGGAAAGGCTGCTTAAAGCAAACAGGAAATATGAGAAGCTTTCCAAAAGAAAAAAGAAAGCGGGCGAAAAAGACGGAAAAGCAGGAGAAAGAATAAACGAAGGAGATGGTAAAACAGAAGAAAGAATAAACGAAGAGGATGAAAGAACAAATGAAGAAGAAGGGAAAGAAAGAAAAGCAAAAGAAGAAACCGAAAAATACGAGAGAAGAAAGAAGCTCATTGAAAGGCTTGAAGAAAGGCTGACTCAGGAAGTAGAAGGAGTTGAAGTAGAGGGCGTCGGCAGAATAAAACTATTTGACGAAAGATTCAGGGCGGATGTCTCATTTGTAACGGCACTATGGAAGACTCATGAAGGCATTGAGAAAGAGATATATGTCCTTGACCCCAATAAAGAAATAAGCGCTGAAAAGCATAATGGCTGCAAAGTCAGGACATTCAGAAAAGAAGAAGAACTGACAAAAGCGCTTACAGAAAAGTTTCATGAAAAAAAGCCCGTCATTTCATACGGGCACAACCAGGTATATGACATTACCCAGCTCAGGTTCGCTTCTGAAGGGCACAGGCAGGTTTTTGACCCGGCAGTTAAAGATGTCAAACCAAGAAGAGACTTTGTAAGGTTCTTCCTCCAGAGATTAAGGGAAGATATGGTTTATCTTGACACCATGTGGATGGCAAATATTCTCTTTCCTTACTTAAAACAGAAAAGATTAGATACAAGCCTGAAGTTAGAAGATGTCGCAAGATTCAGGGGAATTGATTTTAAGAAATCCCTGACTCATGGAGAATTAAGAGGTGTTGAATTAAGAAGATTATCCGGAGCAGACGCTGAAACAAGAAGCAAAGCAGCAGGTGACATGCTCAATTATTCAACTTCCGACTTGAGTGCAACGGCAGAGGTTGTTGATTCCTTTAATTTCATTCCTCTCCTGGCAAAAATGAAAGAGGCCCTTCCATTCTGTACGCTTAGCGAGATTGCATTCTCTGCAAGCTGCGCCAGCAGAATCCATGAATTAAGGCACTTCAGAAGAATGGGAAATCTTCCGTATCACGGCTACGACAAAAAAAGAAGGCAGGACTTCATGATTGAAATGAAGAAGAAAGTCAGAGACTCAAAGGAAAAGATGCTCAAATACATCGGCTTCAGAAGGGGCTTCACTGGAGCAACTCATCACGGCGTAACTCAATTATACATTCCTCTTGAAGAATGGCTTAAGGAATTCGCATTCAGCCTCCATCCGCCCTTGGAAAAGGCATATAATGAAACAAAAGACAATCCAGAACACCACTTTGCATTCCTTCAATACCTCAAAGCTTTAATGAAAGACCCTCTTGCAGATTATCGCAGGATAAGAGACATTAATGAAAACCTCAAGAAATCCTCTGAAGCAATAAAGAGAAGACATCCTTTTATTGATATTCAGAAGATGCCGGATTATATTGAGAAAAATGCTCAACTATCATCTGGAGCTTCAACAAGAGAAAAACTCAGAAAGCTGGAGCGTCTTCTTTCACGCTCTCAGGAATTATACAGAAGCATCCATCCTTATCTTCCAAAAGAATGCAGGGAAATTGTCCGCCCGACAGCGGGCAATTTGAGAGAATTAAGAAGAAATGAAGCTGTCCGTGCATGCATGGGGGAGGCAGGAAGCATTGATGAATTATATGGAATTGAAAGCTTCCTCATAATGATGGCGCACGAGGAAGAAATCGCGCAAATGCTAAGTGGTTACAGAAAAAAATCACTTGGATACCTCACAAAAGCATTAGCAGAATTTCTTGAAGCTGGGAAATCCCTTGCGGGAGGCCTGACTTACGCCTATCCCTTAGCCCTTCGTGCAGTCTCAAGAAAAGAAGAATGGAAATTCAGGACGAATTACGGATTTTCCCCCGGCGAACTAAAAACAAAGATTGGCGAGTCATACCTGCATTTAAAAAAAGAATTTGCAGACAGGGGGCTCAAAGTAATTGACTTCAACGGCGATTATGTCTTCGTGACCGGATTGAGCGTAGCAGGATTAAAAGACGGAGCAGAATGTGCTGACAAATTAAAATCATTGACAACAGCAATTCCCGTCAGGCATCTTGAGGAGTATGTGGTTGGGTGAGATGCGTCATAAGATAGGAAACAAGAGTAACTGGTGGTATCTTTAAGTAATATTTAAGTATCTACTTAGCTTTATACAATAATTATTGTCTATAAAAACAAAAATTAGTAAAAAATAATTATTTTTTAGCGTCGGAGCTTTACAAAGCTAAGCTATTACATATTTAAGTAATATTTATAAAGAGATTACATTTAAATTTATATATACATAAATGGGTGGGTTGTTATGGCTAAAAAAACAGTATCGCTAAGTGTCGAAGAAGAAGTTTATGAGGAATACAGGAAATACTGCGAACAGAAAGGTATAATTTTGTCAAAGCAGTTTGAAAACTTCATGGTTGAAGAATTAAAGAAAAATAATAAGAGGGGGTAAATTATGGCTACAAATCATAAATTAATAATTGGAAATTGTATGGATATGGGTGAAATACCTGATGGTAGCGTCCATTTAGCTGTAACATCTCCGCCATATTTCAATGCCCCATTTGATTATAAAAATTTATTCAAGAATTACGACCAATTTTTAGGCGTCTTGCGAAAAGTTGCCAGAGAATCTTTTAGAGTATTAGCGGAAGGAAGAATCTTTGTTCTTAACATTGATGATATGCTTGTGAATGGCGATAAATTTCCAATAGTAGCAGACGCCATTAAGATATTCCAGGAAGCAGGATTTAGATATAGAGACAGAATAATATGGAAGAAACCAGATGGTTATTTAAGAATTAGTAGAAGAAGCGGAGTTATTTTACAAAATCCATACCCGATGTATTTTTACCCGGATAATCTGCTTGAGAGTATTATTATATTTCAAAAAGGGAAGTTTGATTATAAATCTATTTCAAAAGATGTTAGGGAAAAATCAAAAGTAGATACAAAAGAGATTCAAAGCAAAAAATGGTACATGACTTTATGGGAGATGAACAACGTTATGCCCAATCAGGTTTTAGAAAAGGATATCGCGGCATTCCCGGAAGAATTACCATATAGAGCAATAAAATTGTTTTCTTATGTTGGAGAAACAATCTTGGACCCATTTGCTGGTTCTGGAACAACCATGAAAATGGCAAGACAATTAGGACGAAATAGCATAGGGATTGAAATAAAGAAATCATTAATCCCAATAATAAAAGAAAAAGTAGGTTTTAATGAACAAAAAAGGTTGGATAAAAATGATGATAGTTTTGAGTTAATAGAAAGAGAAAGGGGGTGGATAAAATGAATCACATAACTGCAAAAATCAGAGGCATAAAATACACCCCCCTTTTATGCAGAAAGTTACATACTTTCAATTTTAGTAAATTGGATAAAGCACTTTCAAAAGAAGCAACATTTGTCTTAAAGATTGACAATAAAAATCATATTGCCTTAAGTTGGTGGGTATCTGCAAAAAGAACAAGGTCATACCCCTATGCAAGAGTTTATGATTCATTATCTTTTGCTGGTAAAAAAGTAACAATAATCCCTATTGTTAAAGATGAAGGCAAAGATGGAGATAGGGATTTTTTACAATGGGATACTGTTTCATTAATGAGCTTACTCGGTATTTATGTTATAATTGCTTATTACAGCGAAGCCACGCAAAGTTCAAGATATGATAAAAAGATAACAAAACAAAGGTTTGATATTGACTATCTGAAAGATCAAATAAAGAAACTTCTTTCTTACCAATCTGATGCACTACATTGGAATTTATCACAGATTGATAATATTGCTGAAATTGGAAAGAAAGCACTAAATTCTTATGATAGAATTTTCAAAGCATTAGAGATTGAAATGCACTCAAAAGAGTCAGCAGAAAAAAGAATCGCTGAATTGAGAAAAGGCAAAGACGCATTTATGGAGTTATCCAGAAATCTTGCAGAAATGGCGCAGAAAAGAGAAAGCATAACAATACAGCCAAAAGAAAACCTAAACGGGATAAAAGGCACAATTACTATAACTAATTATCTCGGTGGGAATTATTATTTCACTTCTGATGAAGTTGAGTTACATGACAAAAATATTCATCTAATTGACGCAAAACACACTAAAGAGAATAAACTGCCGTCTTTAGGAGATATCAAAGATGGATTGTTAAAGATGATTCTCTTTACCAATCTTGAAGACGTAAAAATTAATAGTGAAAAATTTACACCAATCCCGATATTGAAACTTACAACAGCAGACACATTTAAACTTGAGAAGATGAGTCAACCCAAAAGAATAATGTTAGAAGTTTTGAAGAAAGAAGCAAAAACAAACAATTTTAAGATTTTGTTAAACAAGAAGTTTATAATATGATTATAGAGAATAAATTTTATTTTTTAATATTAGAGATACTATAATCAAAATTTCTTAATCTCCCCTATTTCTGCTAGCACTTTCTTCTCTCCTTCTGTCAGTATATTTTTATTCTCCTTCAGCTCCCTGTATTGTTTTGGTCCAATATCTGAATAAAGATATTGCAGTTGCGCTATGTGCCTCTCAAAATTCTGTCCAGGCACGCTTATTGCCACTTCCATTCCCTCTCCGGCTTCCTGCAGGCTTTCTTTTCCGCTCTGAATTCCTTTTATTCTGCCTACTTCGTTATTGTTGTTGTCAATTATCCTTATGTTTGGTTTTATCTTCCCCCAGATAACTTTAACGCCAAATATTGCCGGGTTGCTGTTTCTGAATACAAATTTGTACAATATCTCAAGTTTTGCGAGCGGAGCAAGAGACATTAGCTTATCCTTGAGTATCTGATTTCTCCTTTCCTCCTGCCACTTCTGCAGTTCTTCAATAAGCCTGTAAACAATCTCTCCGGAGATAACTTTGACATTTGGGGGAAGAATTTCTTTTGCATCGGCATCAAGATAAGAATTAAACCCCAGGATTACGGCATTTTCAGGGCTTGCAGATTCAAGATTTACCTTTGCGCTTATAACATCGCTCTTGCTGATGCTTCCTATTCCTGCTTTAAGCACGCGGACATTCGCCTGCCTCAGCAATACGAGCAATGCCTCCAGGCTTCCCAGACTTTCTGCCTTGACTATTATTCCTTCGCTATCAACCTTTATTAGTTCAGATAATTCTTTGCCGAATTCTTCTCTTATTTCTTCCAGATTATTTTCAAAGAGCATGAATGGCATTCCGGGCAGCACATCAGCCTTCTCAGTTAATTGCATTCTTAATCCGGTAGCAGCGCTTGCTTCCCTTACAGACTTGAACTTGAATGACAATGGTTGAATCTCTTCAAGGGTTCTTATCTTGGAAATTATTGGATTTCCCATGTTAAAATTAGCAATTGCTACTTCGTCGCTGGCTTTTAAGGCGCCATCATAGAGTATTGCTTCTGCGTATTGCAGTGTTTTTTCTCTCTTTATTTCAAGGATTATTCCTTTAGGCTTGCTTCCCAATTTTAAGCCGCCTTTAAGGAATTTTTGCGACAGGCCGCAGAGCATCATTAATATTTCTTTCATTCCCTCTCCTGTTTTTGCTGAGCAGGGAACTAATGCGATTTTTTTTGTGAAGTCGCTTAAATTATAATATAGCTCACTTTCAAATCCGTGGCTTGACAAAGAAGCTATGAAGGTGTAAAGCTTCTCGTCAAAAGCTGCCTTGGTGTGGGTTGCCTGCATTTCCACATTCTTCTTCATGTCTTCGCTTTGTTTTCTCCATCCGCCAACCGCATCAACTTTATTGAGAGCAACTATGAATGGTGTTTTGTTTGCCCTGAATAATTGTATGACTTCCGCCGTCTGGGGCATTATTCCTTCGTTAATATTAACAACTAGTATCGCTAAGTCCGCTAGTGAGCCCCCCCTCTTTCTTAAATTCGTAAATGCTGCGTGTCCCGGAGTATCAATAAAGAGAAATCCGGGAATTTCAAGTCTCTTTTCCCCATCATCTCCTGCAAACATAGGGCATGCCTCAATTATCTTCTCCCTCGGAAACAGAGTAAAGGATATTTTCTGCGTTATCCCTCCGGCTTCGCCTGCAGCGACAGCTGTTCCTCTAATTTTGTCTAATATGGAAGTCTTTCCGCTGTCCACATGCCCAGCTACAGTGACTATTGGCTGGCGGATTTTTGATGAATTATCATTTTTATTATCCATATATTCTCTATAATAAGGATATTTTTAAAGTTTGATGTTCAATAAGTTTTATGTCCCTTGATAAAATACTCCCTGAAGATGAACTACTATCTCAAACAAGATGGGAGTTTGTTAATGATATTCCCAACGATCCCAACAGGCATCTCAACTGTGCTCAATACCTTGTTTACTGCGAGAGAGTAAGGGATTTGTGGCTTGCTAAATTCGGCTGGACAAACGAAGAATTTAACAGGCAGGGAATTGTCATGTTGAGGCATCAGTGGATTGCTCCCAAGCATTACGGTGAATTAACTCATGGCGATAAATTCGCTGTTGATTTAAGAGTTTATAAAACAGGAAGCAGGAGATTCAGCATGGCATTTGATTTTTACAGGCATATGCAGGAGCACAAGCCTAAAGAAGAAGCAGAAGATAAAATGAAAAAAGAAACGAGAGGCGAAAGAGTTTTCTCTTTAGACGGAACAGAGGATTATTTTGCTGATGCTACAAAAACTCCAAAGAGAATTATAACTCTGCCGGACTTTTTTCTTAAAGCTTTAAGAAACTCCGTTTAGGGAACTATACAATTTCAAGAAAGGGTGATTATAATGAAAGACATAAATGACATACTCTACGGGCTGAAGCCCGTAGTTTCTTTTTAGCGCAAGAAAATATCTTAAAACCTATCAACCGGTAAATGATTATTTTAAAATTATCAAGAAGTGATAATCGCGCTTCCTCAACTATCTAAAGAAAGTAGTTCTCTTGCGAAGCAACATAATTGAACAAAATAGTATGTTTTTCCCTTGATAGCCTATACTGTTCAATTACTAAAGTCCTAGACTATATTAAAATTTCTCTAGTAAAAAAATTCATCTCTTATCTCTTCTTCCCCTTCCGCCCTTCTGTTTTCTTGTATTTCTAGAATTATTATTTTCTTCCGCTTTAATTTCATTCTCTCTTTCCAGGCTTTCTAAAACTCTTATTAGCGGATTCTTCATTATTCTTGTCCAAGGATCCAAGTAAACTCTATTAAAAGTTATCTCCGCATCATCATAATCTGCTGCTCCAGTTATCGCCATTAATCTGTCAATCCCAGCTAATCCTCCGTCAAACAATTCATCTCTTGGAGTTACGCTATGAGAATCTGTCAATGTTAAATAAACTACTCCAAGAATTTCTCTTTCTAACAGCTCATCTTCCAATCCTAATTCTTCAGCTCTTTCCTCATTAATGAATCCCAATATTCTGCTTTCCAGCACCTTCCCGTCCATTTTTATTGCTTCGTCAATCAGTCTGTCTCTCGCTCTCATTATCAATTCTTCTCCAGCATATCTCTTTTCGCTTCCCGAGGGGTCATAATAATCAGTTACTCCGACGTTCGCCCCCATTCCAAAGAACCACAATCCTCTTACTTCAGTATCTCTATCCTGCGGGTTAGCACAATGCCTGTAAGCATAGACCTGCATGTTTTGAGGATTTATTACTATTACATAGGGCACTACTTGTTTATGCTCCAACTTTGATCCTGACGCCCCCTGCCTTTCCAGCAGGCTTCTTTGCATGAATCTGAACCTTCTGGGCATTATCGCTCTGTCCAATGATATTCCCGACTCATTCTTGTATCTGAAGCCGTTGAACGGCTCATTCTGCCCGAATAATGCTTCTGCAGAAACAGCCAGTATTTTCTCATCGCCTTCCATGAAGAAAAGAAAATATCTGGATTTATATTGATTATTGCAGTACAAAAAAGTTTAAATCTCCTGTATTATTGGTCTGTTGATGGTTAATATCAGAGTTAAAAAACTTCATCCCGATGCTATTATTCCAAGCTACGCTCATCCAGGTGATGCAGGCCTTGATTTTTATTCTTTAGAGGAGACTGTTATTCCTGCTGGTGAAAGGAAAGGGATTCATACAGGTATTTCTTTGGAATTGCCCCATGGTTATGTTTCTCTATTCTGGGATAAGAGCGGTCTTGCCTTGAAGAGCGGCATCACTATTCTTGGAGGAGTTATTGATGCGGGCTATCGCGGGGAATACGTTGTAATCATGTATAATACTTCAAGAGAAGATTTCAGGGTTTCTAAAGGGCAAAAGATTGCCCAATTATTAATTCAGCCAGTTGAGAATGCAACTCTCGAAGAGGTCAGCGACTTAAACGATAGCTCCAGAGGAGAAGGAGCCTTCGGCTCTACAGGCAAGTAATTTTCATCTTATTTTTTACCACAATAATCATTATAAACTAAATTTTTGTTTTTTTATTTATGATTCTTGAAAAAGAGGTTAGTGTTGGGGAGGTTGTTACTATTCCGGCAGGCAGGTGCGGCATGAATTGCTCAAATGGCTTTATGGAATTTGCAACAAGCCCCCAAAAGGGAGTTATTGACAGGATAGCTGATGATGAGGTCTATATAAAGATAAACGACTTACTGGGCTTTGAAAGAACTCTAACCTACAGAAAAAACCTATTCACGAAGTACGATATAGAATGAGTTATAGTTAAATTTATAATGCATCTTTTTTATCGATAATCATGGCTAAGATGCACAAAAAGTCCATGAAGGAATTGCAGGAAGAGTATGATATTGAACTTGAGGAAATTGGGAATCAGCTACAAGAGATAGTTAATAATACCAAATCAAACAAGCTCGTCCTTTTTCAGTTTCCTGATGGCATGAAGCCATACGCAACAACAATCGTTGATTTTTTTAAGGAAAAATTCCCCGAAATTAATTTTCTGATATGGATGGAATCCTGTTTCGGCGCCTGCGATGTTCCTGTTCTTGGCTCCCAGCTTGAAAAGAAAATTGATTTAATTATTCAGTTCGGGCATGTTGCATGGCATAACAAGAGCCCGATATGGGAAGGATAATATGGCCATTTCAAATATCGATTTTCCTTCAACTACTGGCGGTTTAGAGTTAAAGATCTCTTCGATTATTGATTGGATTGATGCCCATGTTTCTAGGAAGCGCCGGTCTAATGAGCGCATTGATTCTGATTTTTGTAATAGGACTATTAGAAGAATTCTGGAAGATGGAGATACCTGTTATATGAATCCTTGTCTTGATTTAACAACTGTTGCTTGCGCTGTTCTTCGTGCTAATAGCATTCCACCAGTCTTAGTTGTTCAGGAGTTTGGTCCTACGCAGAAATACTCTTTTAACAGGCTTCACTCAGCCATCGAATTTTCTAATGATGGCAAGGATTTTTTTCTTGACTTTAACCAGTTAAATATGGTTTTGTTTGGTTCAGGCGGGTATCATAATATTAATAGGACTTCTCCTATTAGTTCTTTTAGGATTACTAGAAATATTGGATTAGATGATAATCCTAGATCTTTTCTCTCCCCGCAAGTTTCTTTTGCAAATTTCGACATTACTCCTCAGATAGCCAGGATTAAGATTGATAATACGGATGATACTTATCAGTCCTATCTTAGAGCGATGCGTAATGATGGAAGATTATACTTAGAAAGATTGCGAGGTGGGGTAGTAATCAGCCGATTTAGAAAAGCTTAGAAACTTGTGGAAACATTTGAATATGGCGGCATGACTTCAATTAACAGGATTTACACTATCTTAGTCTTAAATCCCGCGCGCTCAATTCACACTCTCGCTTCCAATCCCTTCTCCATTCCTTCTTCCCTCTCTAGAATATCTTTTCTCATGCTATTCCTCCTCGGCATCTCCTCTCCGAGGCGGAGCAATTTTCCTTTCCTTTCCAGATAATCCACTATATTTCTCCTGAACAG
>Ga0209541_10012019_pt1 | contig 13454 bp, 13 predicted proteins | sample RifCSPlowO2_01_FD_184027 | JGI IMG/M metagenome (GOLD analysis project Ga0209541, IMG submission 184027) | Groundwater microbial communities from Rifle, Colorado - Rifle CSP2_plank lowO2_0.1 (SPAdes) (version 2) | ecosystem: Environmental > Aquatic > Deep subsurface > Groundwater | place...
AACCCGCCAGAGTCCGTCATCATCGGCCGGTCAAAACCCATAAACTTGTGCAGTCCGCCCTGCTTTTTAACTACCTTTTCGCCCGGCCGCAAATGCAAATGATAAGTATTGGCAAAAATCACCTGCGTGCCGGTGGCCAAAAGTTCTTCGGGTGTTAAACCCTTGACCGCGGCTTGTGTGCCTACCGGCACGAACGCCGGCGTTTCAATCACGCCATGCGCGGTTTTAATAGCTCCCCTTCGCGCCAAACCATATTTACTTGCGTTAAATATAAACTCGAACATGCGGTAAGCATATATAAAACCAGCCCGGTTAGCAACGCCACGTATGCACAAGCGTTTCTTTGTGATAATATTCAAATATGAATTTTCACTATGACAAACAGGAAGATGCTTTGTATATTAGGTTTGATAAAAGCCCTTATCTTGAAAGTGAGGAATTGCAAGATGGACTAATTGTGGATTATAACAAAAGCGGCAAGATTATCGGGCTTGAGGTCTTGGGCGCGTCAAAAAAATTTTCTCAAAAGTTCAGAAACCAATTTATTAAGAGCGAGCTACCCCTGGTTTTATCAACGCGCTAGTGCCGTTTTGATCTAAATATAAACAAAAAGAGCCGATTGCTTTAACGCAACCGACCCTTCTTTTCGCGGGCGCCCGGGCGTTGTAGGTCAACATTCCGGGTTACCTCCTTTTTTACCCTCCTCGACTCGCTCTCTCTTGGATTGCCGCATCCGCGGCAAAATCCAATCCTTCCCTCTGCTCTTCCTCCTGGAGCTCTTTATCGACAAGCTCCAGGGTCGAGAAGCTATTCTGAAGGATCTTTACGCAGATCCTTAGAATCTCCTCTTCACCCATATTCTCTCCGATCGTCAATTCACCAAGGTCGTACTGGCGACCGCCCAGATACGACCCATCTTGACAAATCTCGTCCTTATCCAGATGGACGCTTACAATGCGTCCATCTTGGAGCCTCAACGTGACGAGGGGCCAGCATCCGTCGTCCTCAATAGTCCTACCCTTCAGGGTAAGACAATTGAGTTCGGCTGCGACCAGACCGCGTAGCCGATTGACCCCTTGCTCCAATTGATCACAATACATGCTTCTCCTTTCCTGGCTTTCGCCAGAACGACCGCCACCGGCTTGGTTTTGCCCAATAGGGCAGCCGGCGACTAGGTTGAAAAAGGACTATCTAAACAATCTAAGTTTAGCACGACTATATCATTTTGTCAATAGTCAAACCGCACTGCGGTCTACTAATAAGATAACCGCGGTGCGGATGAGGATTTTAAGGTCCTGAAGCAGGGACCAGTTTTCGATGTAATAGGTGTCTAGTTTAACTTCTTGATCAAAGGGTAAATCGGAACTGCCGCTAATTTGCGCCAGCCCCGTAATGCCGGGCCTAATGGACAAAAGCCGCTTTTCAAAAAAACCGTATTGAGCCACTTCCTGCGGTTCATGCGGCCGAGGGCCCACTAGAGACATCTCGCCCCTGAATAAATTTAAAAGTTGCGGGAACTCGTCCAGCCGGAAACGCCGCAGAACGCGGCCCACGCGGGTCACCCGGGGATCGTTTTTAAGCTTAAACAACGGCCCACCGCTGCGTTCGTTTTGGCTTAAAAGCTCGGTTTTAAGCGACGTGGCACTGCCGTCTAGGTCAACGGCAATCATGCTCCGGAATTTATAAAGTTTAAACGGCCGGCCATTTTGACCAAGGCGGGTAAGCGAAATTATCACCGGCCCCCGGGAGTCAAGCTTAATGGCCGCGCCGATTATTAAATACGCCAAACCCACCACCGGCAGGCCGATCAGCCCCCCGATTAAATCAAGCCCGCGCTTGGCAATGCGGCCCCAGCCGTCAAGCGGGGTGTTTAAAACCTCAACTAACGGGATGGTGGCTAGTGTTTGGTGGCGCGTACGGAAAGTATCAAAAACGCCGGCCGTAAAGTGAAACCCGATGCCTTTTTGATGGCACAAGGCGGCCAAGGCCAAAAGCTCGTCAGGCGCGTATTGCAGATCCGTCACAAATACGTCATCCAGCCGCCGCTTTTTAATGATCGTTTCGACTTTGCTTAAATCAATATTTGATTCCACGGCTACGACCTCATAGCCAAAACGCCGGGTTTTAGTAAGCTCGTTAATCAGCGCTCTGGCGCGGCCGCCGCGATTGTGGCCCACAATGAGCACGCGGTGCGCGCCAATACCATAGCGGCCCACTAAAAATTGCTGGAACTTTTTAAGCGCCACCCGGCCCGCGCCTACCAGAAGCGGCGCGAAACCCGCGGCCATGACAATGACCAAGCGCGACTGGAAAAACTCGCGGCTAAAGAATATGGCCACGGCAATGCCCGTAAAACCGGCCATCGCGCCCAAAATTACCAAGAAAAACTCCTCCACCACGCTCCGGTTAACCCGAAGCCGGTAAAGCCCCAAAGCGGCGAAAATTACCAGCCAAAACAGCGCCGCAGCCAGTACAAAAGGCAAGTAATCGCGTAACGGGAAAACCGCGGTCGCGGGCGAAAATTGGTTAAACCAAGGGCTAAAGCGCAAGGCATAAGCTAAAACCCCGGCCGCCACCAGCATGGCTAAGTCCAAGGGGACTAATAGGGCGGAAAAAATGAGTTCCGGTTTTTTCATTTATTTAGCTTCCAGCTCTTAGCTGTCAGCTGTTAGCTTTTTTACATCTTTGCCAAAATGAGCCAAGCGAACTTGTAAGCCGAATTCTGTCCCCCAGCGCGGAGCGCTGGGAAATCTCAAGCACCAAATATCAAATACCAAATAATACCCAATCTCCAATGACCAAAACGAGTTTTGGATTTTGGTTTTGAAGTTTGGGATTTATTTGAAATTTGGTTTTTGGATTTTGGAATTTCCCAGGGTTCCACCCTGGGGTCATGGCCATTACTCTGGGATTGTGATTGCTCACAACCTCGTGCGTCCTATGCCAATGCTCCGCATTGGCCGCGGACTGACGCGGACTTGACGCGGATCACGCGGAAAATAAATTCTGCGTTATTCAGCGTTCGTTCTGCGTTTTCTGCGGTCAGTGCGAAGCACGGACACTGGTTTAGTTTCTGTGGCACACCGCCGACCAGCTTGCGCCAGTCGGGCGGTCCTGCTAATACCTTGCGGCGTTAAGCGGGTTTCCCTGGGCTTCACCGGCAGAATGGACAGCCCGCGCCATCCCTACATAAACGCCAGTTTACGCCCGGTCGCCGTTAGCGACTACCACTTTGCCAATGCAGAGCATTGGCCGCGGACTGACGCGGACTTGACGCGGATCACGCGGAAACAATAAATTCTGCGTCTTTCTGCGTTCGCTCCGCGTTTTTCTGCGGTCAGTGCTCCGCACTGACAGGAGTTCGGACTTTCCTCTACCCCAGCGCTCCGCGCTGGAAAATCACAAGCACCAAATCCCAAATACCAAATAATAGCCAAGCACTAAATCCGAATGACCAAACGATGTTTGGAGTTTTGGATTCTGGGCTTTGGAATTTATTTGAAATTTGGTTTTTGGATTTTGGAATTTCCCAATGCGGAGCATTGGGATAGCGGCCATGCCGTTCCCTTGGCTCATATTGACAAAGAGCACTAATATAGTACCAGTTTTATTATTAAAGTCAATGCTCGCCGACCCTTGGCATTAGCGGTACAATAACCACGTTTATGCTGGGCACTAAAACCCTTAACTCCTTGGCGGATTTAAACGCGGCGCTGGTCGTGGACGTCGCCCGGTTGCGACGCCATGGGTCCGCCAGAAAGCGGCACGGGGCGCGGTATTTAACACTCGTGGCCTTGGCGGTGGTGAGCGGGTTTTTTACGTTTGTGAGCGTCAGCGCTTTTCAAACCGCGGAGCGCCAGTTTTCGCTGGTGGGGCTGGAACCCAACGCGCCGGAACCGGAGTTTTTAGGCATCGTCGGCTCGGCCGCCGTTCATACGGCAAACTTTCTTTTAGCCCAGTCAGAGCAACGCCTTGAGGGCGAGACCCAAAACCGGGTTAATATTCTGCTTCTGGGGATGGCCGGCCAGCCCAACCCGGCGCCGTATTTAACCGACACTATCTTGGTCATCAGTATTGAGCCATCAAGCGGCAAGGTGGCTTTGGTTTCCGTGCCGCGCGATTTGCTGGTCCAAACCGATTTTGCCAAAGGGGGCCTGCGTGTCAACAGTTTGTACCAATACGGGCTGATTAACAATCCCCAAACCTCGGAGAGTTTGATTTTACAAACCGCCAGCCGCGTGACGGGCCTTGAAATTAAATACTGGCTGTCTTTTGACTTAACCGTGGTCAAGGGCGTAGTGGACGCGATGGGCGGGGTGGACGTTTTTGTGACTGATCCCATTTACGATCCCCTGTTCCCGGGTCCCAACTTTTCGTACGATCCGTTTTCACTTGATGCCGGGTTTCAACGCCTTGACGGCGCGACCGCGGCCAAATATGTGCGCTCACGCTATTCACAGCACGGCGACTTTGACCGCGTCCAGCGGCAACGCGAAGTGGTGGAGGCGCTAGCCCGCACTCTGAAAGACCTAAACCCGCTGTGGGAAATGCCCCGGCTTTTGGATATTTATGAAAGCTTACACGGCCATTTGGCCACCAATTTGGAAATGCGCCAGGTCCGCCGACTTTACGAACTTTTGAAAGACACCGACGGCCGCGAAATTTACGACGCCTCGCTGTCCGCCGAGCCCAATCACGGCTTGCTTAAAGACGCCACCACCGGTTACGGCGCGGCGGTGCTGGTGCCCAGACCCGGCTTTGAGCAGTATGGCGAAATTCAAGCGTTCTTTGGCGGTTTGTTTAATAAATTTTAGCGGCGTTTAAAACGCCGCTTACAAGATATGTTTTTACTTGTCGGTTTGGGCAATCCGGGCCCGGATTATGAACACACCCCGCACAACGCGGGCTTTAGAGCGTTGGACGAATTTGTTCGGAAAATGGGCCTAGGATGGCAGACCAAATTTTCCAGCTACCTAACCGAGTACCGCTTACGCATCAAGGGCGAGCCAATCGCGCACGCGGTTTTAATTAAGCCCCAGCTTTTTATGAATCGCTCGGGTATGGCAGTCACCGAAGTTCTGCGGTTTTACAAAGTTAAAATCCACGACTTGTGGGTTATTCACGATGAGCTTGATTTACCGCTGGGGCGCCTCAAAATTACTTATGATTGCTCCGCCGCCGGACACAAGGGCGTGCAATCAATTATCGCCGGCCTCGGCACCCAAAAATTTTATCGCTTTAGAGTTGGCGTGATGCCGCCCGAAAAACCGAACCTGCCCGATGAATATTTAACCAACCGGCCGATCGCGCCGGAACTGGAAGCCCAGTTTAATGAAGGAATTTTGCAGGCGGCCGCGGCCCTTGAGTCAGCTCTTAGGCAGGGGATTGTTAAGGCGCGCACGGAGGCCAATGCGTAACCGACTTGTAGTTCAATCACACAGCTAAACGGGGCGGCTCGGAGTTATTAAAAAAACTCCGCTTGGTTCTGCGCGTGAGCGCGTTTTAAATGACTAAAAAAGGCCATCCAAAACGCATTGCGGCTGACCATTAGCTGTAGGAGGGATTGCTAAGAGCTAGCCACTCGCGCGCAGAACCAAACAGAGTTGGCTCGCAATTGTTGTATGTTTTTGTAAAACATTGCAGTATAGGGCCGACCGTTTAGGTTGTCAATGTTTTAAAAAAAGTTTTCCACATGATTTCAACAGTTACTAAAAGCGTCTTGGTCCCTAGCACTGATTCGTACTTTAGCGATAAGGACCACGCCTGGTTCAAACAGCACTTAAGCCACATTATGGCTGCCGCCAAAACCCACCCTTGGTGGCGGCGTAATGTGCTGGCGCTAGAGGTCAGTCAGGAAATAAGGCCCGTAGAAATATTGCGCACGCTCGCCGACTTTGGCTACGAGAAAGTTCAGACCTTGGGCGCGCCCGGCGATTTTACAGTGCGCGGCGACACCATTAGCGTTTACTTAAGCGCGGGCGGGGCGACCTTAACCCTTGAGTTGTTCGGCAACCGTCTGGAGCGCCTGGCCATGGGTCCCGCGCCCCAAGTGCTTTCGGAGCGCGAACAAAACCGGACCTTAGCCAAGCGCTTTCAAACCAAATTTTTGCAACGCCTCGCGCCGGGCGACTACGTGGTGCACTTGGACCACGGCATCGGGCTTTATAGCCAAACGATTACTGATCACCATAAAAAATATTACGAAATCCAGTATGCCAAGGGCGATCGGATTTTGGTGCCGCCGGCGCTGGCCGAAGAAAAACTCTCGCCCTACATTGGTTTTGGCCGGCCGATGATTCACCGCTTGGGCGGCGATTTGTGGTTTAGCACCAAGCGTAAAGTCAAGGAAGATGTCGAAAAATTCGCCCGCGAGCTTTTAGGTGCTTACGCGCGGCGCGCGCTGGTTAATCGCCCGCCGCTTAAAGCGCGCGAAGACGAATTTGACCAAATTTTCGCCGCGGCTTTCCCTTATGATGAAACGCCGGATCAAGCCGATGCCATCGCGGACGTGATGGCTGATTTGGCCAAACCGGAGCTCATGGACCGCGTGATCTGCGGCGACGTGGGTTTTGGCAAAACCGAGGTAGCCATGCGCGCCGCGGCCAAGGTGGTTTTCTACGGCCAACAGGTGGCGGTCTTGGCGCCCACCACGGTACTGGCGCAACAGCATCTTGAAACATTTTCTAATCGTTTTGGCGCCTTGGGTATAAAAGTGGCGGTGGCCTCGCGCGCGGTCAGCGACCCGCAAATTCAGCAAACCTTAAACAAGCTGGCTCAAGGCCAAATTGACATTTTAATCGGCACGCATCGCCTGCTGTCCGAAGACGTGAAGTTCAAAAACTTGGGACTGGCGGTTATTGATGAAGAACAACGCTTTGGCGTCAAGCAAAAAGAAAAAATCAAAAACCTCCGCGGCGCGGTTGATGTTTTGTCGCTCACGGCCACGCCCATTCCCCGCACCTTACACTTGGCGCTCGCGAGCGTGTGGAATATTTCCAGCATCATGACCCCACCACTCGGGCGCCAGCCGATTAAAACCACGGTCGCGCCTTATGACAAAAAATCGGTTTACGCGGCCATTAAGGTCGAACTGAATCGAGGCGGCCAAGTGTACTATTTATTTAATTCCATTGATGGTATAGGCGCCAAGGCGCGGGAGCTTCAGAATAAATTTTCCAAGGCGCGGGTGGTGGTGGCGCACGCGCGTTTAAATAGTTCGCAGTTATTGAATATCATCAGCGCTTTTAGGGCCGGCGCGTACGATATTTTAGTGGCCACTACCATTATTGAAAACGGACTTGATGTGCCCACGGTTAATACCTTAATTGTTGAAAAAGCCGAGAAACTTGGTTTGGCGCAAGCGCATCAAATCCGGGGCCGCATTGGCCGCAGTAGCACCAAAGCGTACGCCCACTTTTACTATTGGCCAGATCACCTGACCCAAGACGCCCAGAGACGCCTGGAATACTTGGAGCGTTTTCAGGAATTGGGCGATGGCTTAACACTCGCCATGAAAGACCTTGAAATTCGCGGCGCGGGGGATGTGCTGGGCCGCGCCCAATCCGGCGCGGTCACGGCCGTGGGTTTGAATTTGTATTCCAGTATGCTGGCGGAGGCCGTTGAACAACTCCGGAGAGCCAAACCAGGAACCACGGGGTAACCACTTTTGTCAAGACACCGCTCGTAGTTGCATCAAAAAATCGCCCGGCGTCAAAATTGTTTTGATCGGGAGCGTCAGCCGTAAAAAATCCTTATCTAAACTGATTAGATACCGCGCGGGACTTTTTATGAACGCCGCCAATATTGGTACATCTTTGGCGTCGCTCATGAGGCGCTGATATTTTAAGAGCGTAGGCCGCGCTGGAGTTCTAACAACTTCAATATCTAAAGCAATCAACAAGTCGAGTAAGCGTGAATATTTGCTGGGAAATTTTGATAAAACAGTCGCATGCCATTCTTCAATCACGTACTCGGAAGTGACGAGCTTGACCCCCACAAACGATGCATGCTCAAGAATATAAGAAGAAGCGCCCCGATCAGAAAGGAGCGCCGCCACAAAAACACTCGTGTCTACAAACACCCACATTATTTTTTAAACAAAAAAGGAAATTTGGCTCCGACCAATTGGCGCCTTGTGTCAAAAACCAAATTTTTAGCCGTATCCCACGATTGGCTATCAATTACAGCCATATCTTTTATAGCCGAGCCGCTCGGAACGCCCTGGGGCACAAACTCAACAAAGACCTCACGCACCTTAAAGTCCGGGGTCTTGGTGGGAATGACGACACCGTTTTCATAGGTGCCGCGAATTTTTACACTTTGACTATTCATAGTAATTAAATATTATCATTCACTCTCAAAAAAGCAACCGGCGGCCTTGTTAGGACGCCGGTGGTTAGTCATAGAACTCACCAGACCTTTCGGCCAACCGCTCCAGCAGGTAGTCGCCATAAAATCTGCTAAAGGCGGTCCAGCACAAACCCCAAAAGAGCAACGACCACATCGGGTGAGCTAGACCGAAGCCCGCCCCGACAGCTAGAATGACCCAAAGTTGCCGCCACAGCGCCCGCCGTTCTAATGAACTCATCTTAGTAATCGTCGGCGACGGCTCGCTCGTCGGCCCGGATTTGAAGAATTGTCTCGCGGACTTCCTTGGGCAAATTGAAAAACACCCGCCCCACTTCACTGCAAGCAAACTCGCACTCATCACACCTGTCAAGGTGGTGCTCAACCTCGGCCTTTTCGCTCTCCTCCAAGGTGCCAAGCAAATACCGCTCAAGCACTTCATCGCTCGGGTGCTTGACGACTCGGGATACTTCGTCGCACATGGCGCTCCTTTCAAAACGAACATTGATTTGAATGCACTAAACATACTCCGCGCCTTGATTATTAGTCAAGCGTGATATACTACCCACATGCCATTGGAATATAAAATTATCAAGCCACCCAAGCAATTAAATAGATTACCCAACCCGCCCAAGCAGTTATACGTGCGCGGGGATGCCAAGCTTTTGAATATGCCGGCCGTGGCCGTGGTGGGCACACGCAAAATCAGCTACGAGGGCCGAGCGCTGACCAAACAACTGGCCGCGGATTTGGCCCGCGCCGGCTTGGTAATTGTAAGCGGGCTGGCCTTTGGCGCGGACGCGGCGGCCCACGAAGGCGCGCTTGAAGCGGGCGGCCTGTCTGCCGGCAGGCAGGGCCTGACCGTGGCGGTGTTAGCCAGCGGTGTGATGGAAATTACGCCCCGCGAACATGAAAATTTGGGTCAAAAGATTTTAAAAAATGGCGGCGCGATTGTCGGCGAGCAGCCGCCTGAAAGCCCGGCGGCTTTTCGGGGTTCGTTTTTGGAACGCAATCGCCTTGTCGCGGGGTTGTGTCTGGCGGTGGTGGTCACCGAAGCGCCCATTAAAAGCGGCGCTTTAAATACGGCCAGTCACGCCCGCCAGCTAGGCCGTCCAATTTTTAGCGTGCCCGGCTCACCGCTGGCGTTTAACAGCCAAGGCACTAATTTGTTAATCCAGCAGGGCGCGCACCTCGTGACCCGGGCGGCGGATATTTTGGAAATATTGAAGTTTAAACCACCCGCCCATATCGCTTCGCGAAATGAGGCGGGTACGGCCCATAGTCCAATATTAAATGCCCTAAAAAACGGGCCGCAAAATATTGACAATTTGGCAAGTATCACGAAACTTGCTATAGTACCGCTGATGGCCGAGCTTACTAAACTGGAACTTGACGGCCAGATTAAGGACATTGGCAACAAGAACTATGTCTTGTGCAATGATGAATTCCTAATATCTAATTTCTAGAATTGAATCGTTTGGACATTAGATATTGATTAGAAATTAGTAATTAGACATTAGAAATTTTCTTATGAAGCTTGTTGTCGTTGAATCACCGACTAAAGCCAAAGCCATCAAAGGTTTTTTGGGCAAAGATTTTAACGTGTTTTCGTCTTACGGCCACGTACGCGATTTGCCCAAAAGCAAACTGGGCGTGGACCCGGAGCATGACTTTGAACAGCAGTATGTGACCCCCGTTAAGGCGCGCAAGGTTTTAACCGAACTTAAAAAGGCGCTCACTAAAGCCGATGAGCTGATACTCGCGACCGACGAAGATCGCGAAGGCGAAGCGATTTCTTGGCATTTGTGCGAAGCCCTGAAAGTAAAACCCGAGTCAGCCAAACGCATTGTGTTTCACGAAATTACCAAAGAGGCCATTCTGGAGGCGGTTCAAAATCCGCGACATTTGGACACCAATTTAGTTGACGCCCAAAGGGCAAGGCGGGTCTTGGACCGACTGGTTGGGTATAAGCTCTCGCCCTTACTCTGGAAAAAAATCGCCCGGGGGCTTTCGGCCGGCCGGGTTCAATCGGTAACGGTCCGCCTGATTGTGGATCGCGAGAAAGAACGCGAGGCCTTTAAGGCGCAGGAATATTGGAGTATTGACGGACTTTTTAATACGCCGCGCCATGACGAGGTCAAAACCAACCTGACCCAAGTAGCCGGCAAGACGCTGGATAAATTTGAGATTGCCACCGGGGCCGCGGCGGACGAACTTAAGAATAAAATTCAAAACGCGACCGGCTGGCAAGTCGCCAATTTGGAAGAAAAAGATGGCTTGCGCCACCCCCTGCCACCCCACATGACCGCCACCCTGCAACAAGACGCGGCGCGGCGCTTGGGCTGGACCGGTAAAAATACCATGCGGGTGGCCCAAAGTTTGTACGAGGGCGTGGAACTGCCGGGCCGGGGGCACACGGGTTTAATTACCTATATGCGCACCGACTCGCTGAACTTGGCCGAGCGGGCAATCGCGCAGGCGGCACAAGTCATTACCCATAATTTTGGCGCCGACTACGTGGAAACGCGCCACTACAAAACTAACGCTAAAAGCGCCCAGGAAGCCCACGAAGCCATCCGCCCCACGGACTTTTCTCTCACACCCCAGTCCATTCAAGGTGCTTTAGACGCGCGGCAATTAAAACTCTACCGCCTGATTTGGGAGCGGGCTTTGGCCTCGCAAATGAAAGCGGCCAAAGTTAAAGCCACCATCGTCCAGATTAAAGACGCCGACCGGCAATTTACATTTGAGGCCCGGGGTCAGGTGGTTACTTTTCCGGGCTTTTTGAAGGTTTACGCGCTGGCCATTAAAGACGAGCTCCTGCCCAAACTGGAACCCAACGAAGCGCTGACCCTAAAACAAATTTTGCCGGAACAACATTTTACCAAACCGCCGGCGCGGTACTCCGAAGCCACGTTAATTAAAGCCCTGAAAGACCACGCCATTGGCCGGCCGTCCACTTACGCGCCCACCATTGATACCATTGAAACCCGGCGATATGTGGAGAAAGACGAAGAAAAGCGTTTTTACCCCACGGATTTAGGCAAGGCGGTTAATACCCTTTTGGTTGAAAATTTTCCGAACATTGTGGATATAGAGTTTACGGCCCACTTGGAGGACGACTTAGACCAAATTGCCTCGGGCGCCAAACCGTGGGTCCCGGTCATTCGGGCGTTTTACGATCCGTTCGCGGCCTTGCTTAAAGAAAAAGAGGCCACCATTGTTAAAAGCGATTTTGCCAGCCAGCCAACGGATAAAATTTGCCCTCTTTGCGCTAAGCCGATTGTTAAAAAGTTCGGCCGGTTTGGCCAGTTTTACGCCTGCACCGGGTTCCCGGATTGCAAACACACCGAGGCGATTGTTGAGACCACGGGTGTTAAGTGTCCCCAGTGCGCGACCGACGGCCGCAGCGGTGAGGCCCAAGGCGAAATCGTGGAGCGCCGCACGCGCAAGGGTAAAATTTTTTATAGCTGTAACAAATACCCAACTTGCAAATTCGCCCTCTGGGACAAGCCCACGGGCGCGGTGTGCCCCACTTGCGGCGCGCTGATGGTGGCCAAGAACAAAAGCGACGACAAATGTTCCAACAAAGAATGCGTGAGTAGTCAAAAATAGTTTTGGATACATTGCGGCGCCCAGCATTACTGCTGGGCGCCGTTTTTGTTATGGCTCCTTTTCACTTGGAACCGAGACCAACTCAAGAATGTTGTCGGTACTGCGTTCAAAAGGTTGTTTGACCCAAGGACACTTTCCGGTTTTGAGATCTCGGCGGACTATTTCCGCAAAGATTACGCTCTCCAATGCCTTAGCCGGCAAGGTGTCAAAGGCGTGCTCCTTGATTAACAGCACCGCGGCGTCAACTTGGGCTACATCAGCTGGCCGAGTAATCAACTTGTGTTGACAAAGGATTTGGGGCATCCACAACATCACCTTAACCAACGTTGAATGCCCGTCCTCGGCATCAACTAAGTCGTCTAGAACTAAAATCCTTCGCTTACGCTTGAGTTTTTCGAAACCCTGCAAGTTGCCGTCTAGGCCGCTAGAAAGAACCATGGTCCCCGGACCGGACTTTTTGTAACGGCTGGCGTAAAAAGTGACCCAAGGACGAAAGCCATTGATAAAAAGTTCCTCACACCGAATCATATGGTACAGAAGCCACCAAGCGCCCGTTGAAAGTCCTACAAAAAGATCGTAGGGCTCTCGTGTCTTGAGGCGCCTTATCTGACATGCCAACAACCTTTCGTACTCGGTGTAACTGTACTCTAATTCGCCGCCACTATTATGATGTGGCATGCTAGACCTCCTTTTTAAAAGAAACAAAAAACCGCCTTGGCGTACCTAGGCAGTTTCACTTTTGGGCCTCATGTTTAATGATGCCTCAAACAGATCCAATCTGTCAAACAGATCCAATCTGTCAAATTTTAGACCTTCAAAATATCATGACTCCCGGACTCGCGCTGACTGGCTTGGGATACTTCCATAAACTCCGCTTTTTGGTGAAATTCTTTTATAGTGCGCGCGCCGGTGTAACTCATGCCGCTTCGCAAACCATCAATAAACGGCTTAATGGCCTCGCGTAGCGTCCCCCGATAATTCACCAGCGCCTCCACGCCTTCGGGCGTGGCGGTGTAAAGCGCGTCGTTTTCGTCTTGCTGGTAGCGGGCATTACGTCCCAGACCCGCGCCCAAAGACGCCATGCCGCGGTAGACCTTGTACTTGCGGCCGTCTTTAATTAACGGCTGGCCGGGCGTTTCTTCGGTGCCGGCGAATATAAAGCCGCTCATGATTGTATCGGCACCAGCGCCAATGGCCTTGGCAATATCCCCGGGTTGGCGCAACCCGCCGTCGGCAATGACCGGAATATTTTGGGTTCGGGCGGCTTTGGCGCAATCCATAATCGCGGTGAGTTGCGGCACGCCCACGCCGGCCACCAAGCGGGTGATGCACGCGCTTCCGGGGCCCACGCCGACTTTTATGGCGTCCGCGCCGGCCTTAATTAAATCCAAAGTGGCCTCGGCGGTAGCCACATTGCCGCCAATTATTTCTTGGTTAAGAAAGGCCTTCTTAAAACTTTTAATCACGGCCATGGCTTTTTCAAGGTGGCCATG
>Ga0209541_10012020_pt1 | contig 13454 bp, 8 predicted proteins | sample RifCSPlowO2_01_FD_184027 | JGI IMG/M metagenome (GOLD analysis project Ga0209541, IMG submission 184027) | Groundwater microbial communities from Rifle, Colorado - Rifle CSP2_plank lowO2_0.1 (SPAdes) (version 2) | ecosystem: Environmental > Aquatic > Deep subsurface > Groundwater | place: Rifle...
TTATTTTCAGGAGTGGCATATTTCTTAATTTCTTTTATGCGATAAGCATCACTTTCATTATTAACCTGTTCTGCTTTTATTTCTGTTTTCAGAGCTTCTGCAACTTCTTTAGAAAAAATAATTTCCTCTCCAAATGAAGATAATCTTTTTGAAGTTCCAATAAACTTCCCCATGCTCATGAATTTTGTTGACTCTCCTTCTTTTTTTACAATTATTTGTCCATTATTTATAGAAATTCCAAAGTTTATTTTTTGTTTGAATAATCTATTCTGTTCCATTAAAGAATTCTTTATTCTCTGCGCAATCTTCAACGCTGTCGTCTCATTTTTAAAAGTTTTTGTTTTTAACGGCGCAAAAACAAAGAAAAGATAATCCTGATTTTCGTAAGTCATAGCTTTATTGTCTTCAGCAACATCAATTGCTCTCTGAAGAATCTTTTCAGCATCTCCTTTTGTTTTCTGTATTTCTCTTAAATTTTTAACATGCAAACAAATTGCGGTGGTTTTTTGCTGGTCTCCTTTTATTGATAAGGCAACAATTAAAGGGCTTTTTGATTTTAATCTAGAAGAATTGTTTAAAGGAAGTTCAACGCCAGCCATCATCATGGGTTTTTCTTTTTTTGCAGATAAAGAAGGCATAAATCCAAAGAAAGATTTTTTGTGCTGTCTCTTGAAAAACATATATGCTACATAACCCAAAATTAAAATAATAAAAATCCAGGCAAATGAAAACAACCCTCTTATCCCCTTCTTTTCTTTAGCGCCTATTACTCTCCCAGTTAAAAAAGAACTTAGTAAGGAAACCTCTCCGCTTTCTTCCAAAACAGAGATTTTATATTCTCCATCTGGAGCAGTCAGTCGATATTTTTTGCTTTCATCTATGTCAAGATTAGTATCTACAAAAACTGTTTCGTCGCCTATTTTTACTGCTACAGCGTCGTTGTAAGGAACATTTCCAACATTAGTTATCATTAAAGTATTATTTACTAATGAAACATTAACATCTTTTTTTTCCTTGATTAAAAAAGTTGATTCAGCTATTAAACTATCAAATTCAGCGCTGACTTCCCACACTGAAGATTTCTGATTGTAAACAATCGGAACTTCCAAATATTCGTCTGTTGCTTTTTCGGTCTGTTCCATTATTTTTTGTTTATCATCTTTAATTGTTATTTTTGCCATTGAATTAATATTTTTTCCTGTTTGATCATGCAATACTGCTTTTATTCTTGCATTTGTTCCTGGCATTACTTCTTTATCGAGAATAATCTCCAAGCTTGTTGGAACCTGAGTTACATCAACATTGTATGCTGTAAAGCCCAAATTTGTTTTTTCATTAATTGTTTCTCCAGGCTCTTCTTCATATGCGCTCAATTCCAATAAATATCTTCCAGCCTTGATATCTTCCGGGAAAACTATATCTATTGAAAAAAATCCGTTATTTATTGTATCATGTTTATTTAATAAAACTGATTCTCCTTCGATAACTCTAATATCAATAAATCCGTTTGCCGGTTCTCCATTTTCCCCCAGCGCACTCCCTTTTATTGAAGCTGGAACTCCCGGAGTAAAAATTGTGTTGTTTGATTCAGGAATTAAATTTATTGTATTTGAAACGCTGAATTCGTCCGTTAAAATATAATCTCCTTTGAAAGTTCCTTTTACTTTGCACTTTCCTTTAATTTCTCCAATTAAATTTTTTGTGAAGATTAATGAAGCTTCAATGTCTTTTTCTTCTCCAGAAGAAAGACTAACGCCGTTTTTATAAAAATTTACTGACTGGCCCTCGCAGATTAAGTCCATGTAAAGAGTATCTGTTGCGCTCACAAGAGATTTTACTGTCGCAGAAATTGTCAAAGTGTCTCCAAGATTATAAACTGAATTTGGCTGGTTTTGTATAATTATTTCTGCGCTTGCTGTTGAAATAAGAAAGATTGTAAAAATTAATAAGAAAATTGCTCTTTTTATCATATTAAACTCAATAAAATTATATTTATAAATATTCTTATTGTTAATCTGTAAGATTTCTTCGCGTTGAAAAATTTATTTTTTATATTTTCCTCCAATAAATTCCTCCTCCTCTTGTTCCAGTATATAAAATACTTTTCTCTTTATCAAGTTCAAGAGCAAAAATTCCGGTATGTTCAAGAGCTTCATTAAAAGACTGCCAACTTGCCCCCCCGTCGGCGCTCTTATAAATTCCATGGTCGCCAACAAAACCTCTATCAGTAAATAATCTAAAATAATCAACTGTTGCGACATATATAACGTCGCTGTTTCTAGGATCTACTATAACATCTCCAACTCCATATTTTTTAGGCAGCTGTGATATAAAAAGTTTCTTCCACGAATTTCCGCCGTCGGCGCTCTTATAGATTCCATCATCATCTGTGCCTAAATAAATTATATTTGAATCATTCGGATCTAATGCGATTGTATTAATTTCTGCTGTTTCTAATCCTGAATTTATTTCCTTCCAGATATTTCCATAATCAGTGCTTTTAAAAACCCCGTGTCCGCTTCCAGTCTTCTCTGCAAAGTTCGTAAGTCCTTGAGTAGTGATATAAACTATTGAAGAATTATTTTCATCAACTATTATCTTGCTCACATGCACATCTTTTTCAAAACCTACATTTGCCTGCTTCCAATTTTTTCCGCCATCTTCGCTAATTGATATTCCGACTCCATTTGGCGAATACTGGTCTCCCCCGCCTCCGACATAAATACGATTTGAATTTTTAGGATCAAAAGCGATGCCATGAAAATGTGAAATTCCAGGAAGCAGTTCAGAGTCGCTAAAAAAATCTTTTGCAACACGCTCCCAAGTCAATCCGCTATTAAAACTGACATATACTCCGCCATTTGTTGTAACAAAAATTGTTTGAGGTTCTGTTGGATGCGCTGCAATAAGCATTATATACGGATTTTCCAGATTATATGAAGAAAAAGTCCAGCTTTGTCCTTGATCTGTGCTTTTGAACATGCCCAGTGAATATGTGCCTGCATACAAAGTCCCTTCGCTGGCTTTAATAATATCAACTACTTCACTTCCTATAAAACCATTATTTCTTTCGCGCCAATGCTCACCAGCGTCTTCGGTGTAAAAAAGACCCTGTCTGCCTGCAATAAATACTTCGTCGCTGTTCTCGCCTGCTGCTAATCTTTCTATGCCTGAATTTGGAATGAACGGCTCGTCATGAGTAAAGAAAAAATCTTTCCATGTTTTTCCGCCATCTTCTGTTTTGAGAATTTTTCTGGAGAAAATAGCATAAGCAATATCTGGATTATTATTGTCTATAAAAACACCGCCTTCTGAAGGGTCAAAATAGTAGGCATCAAGCTGCTGCCAGGTTTTGCCCAAATCATTGCTTTTGTATACGCCAGCGCATTTTTCTTTTTCCAAATTATCTGAATTTTCTTCTTTGCCGGCTGCTTCCATGCATGTAAGATCCTCAAAAACTCCAACTCTTACATATACTTCATTAGGATTTTGCGGATTTATTTTAATGCCAAGTATATCAGTTCTATGAAAAGCAGCGTCAACTCTTTCCCAATTTAAACCCTTATCGTCGCTTTTAAATAATGCTGAATTTGTGCCAACAAATAAAATGTTTTCATTTGCAGGATGGGGCTCAATAACTTTTATGAAATTTTTTGACTCGTCGGTAATGCTTACCCAAATAGGCTTTACACTCCATTCAGTTTCAGGCAAAAAGGATGTTTTCGTCCAACTCTTTCCATCATCTAATGATACAAAAACTAATTCTTTTCCATTCAAAACAGCGCCTACAAAAATAAGAGAGGGATTTGCTGCGCTCATAGCAACTGAAGTATATGAATCAGCTTCAAGCTCAATTCTCTGCCAGCTCTTGCCCCCATTCCATGTAATAAATGGCGCATCGGCGATGAATGCAATATTTTTAGTGTCGTTTGGGTCCACGGCAACATCCAATACTCTCTTGTTTGTGCCCCCCAAAGCTTTCCATTCTAAACCTTTGTTCGTAATCTCAAAAATACCATTTCCCCCTAGCTCGTATGTAAATGATGTAGATGCCCATAAAGTATTGCCTACCTTTTCCAAATCAGTTATCAAGCCGCCATAAGGTCCATTAACCTGTGTCCATTTGTCAACGCTAATCTCGGCTTTTAAGCAATCAACAGGACAGTTAGCGCTGTCCTCCTGAAATTCACATTGAGCATTGCCACATCGCCGAGCAGCAAGATATTGAGCTAATAGGGGGGGAAGATTTAGGTTATCCTTTGATGCTGGTTCTGAATTCTGTAATCTGTCAGTAGCGTAGCTGATAATAAAAATTACTCCAATAATCCCCAATACAATAATTCCAAATAATAAATATTTTGACTTCATCATATGTGATTGAAGAACAATTTTATTTAAATCTTTTCGTTTACTTGTGAGAACTCAGGCGGGGGCTTCCGTTCGTTTTCGTTTCGTAGCGAGGGGGCAAATTGAAACTAACGTATGCGATTTAGAGAAGTTTTTTGCCCTCCAAAAATCCGACCCATATGGCTGGAGGATTTTTGAGAGCTGACAAAAAATTTGTGAAACCGAAGTGCAACGAGGTTTCCTCTAAATCGCTGTTAAGTGAGGTGAGGGCGAAGCCCGAAAGTGCAACGCCCCGACGAGCAATAGCGAGGAGAGTAAATTTTGGCGCGCGTCTAGGGATATTTAGTTTTGCCTGTGCTAACAATAAGAATCTTTTTGTTTTTAGGGATTTTATTTTTCATCTGTAGTAGTAGAGCTAATCCTGCAATCCCAGAAGGTTCACAATTTATTTTTAGAGTTTCAGCGATTTTTATGGCTTTATCCAAATTTTGTTCTTTTAGTAAATACACATTTGATTCTGGTCCACAGAAACCAGCATATCTGTATAATCTTATCCATTGCTCATCATAGTGAACAAAGGGCAAGTGTGGTGAATACAACTTATCAGCTTTTGATTTAGGATTATTGCTAGTTACACCAAAAAAGTTGCATCTTCTTAATATTTCTAAATTTCCCCTGAATCTTGGGTCATGGTTTTGAGTTGATACTTCTTTTTTGTTTATATTTAAAATATTTTCAAAAAGGTTCCCTGTTCCGAAAGGAATAAAACAATAATCAGGCGAAGAATTAAGTATTTCGTAACTTAACCAATCATAAAATCTTGTTGTTGGGTCTAATGCTTCGCTTGAGGTTATATCAAAACCATCAGGATTGTGAGTTAATGTTAAAATTTCTTTCCAGTGAAATGGTTTTTTACTTAAATCAGTTTCAAAAATTTCACATCCGATTTTCTTCATCGATTTTATAACATCTTGATTGGTGTTTGCGTCGGCAAGAACCCTCAAATTAGGCAATCTATACTTCTTTAATTGTGTTTGTATGGCTATTGCGGCAGAACCAGATGAAATGATAGACATTGCAGGAAGATGCCCAGTCACTTGCCCTCTTTTCTTGGCGATTAAAAAATCCCTGTAAGTAACAACAATTTCCCAAGCCATGCGGTCTTTGTGAGTTCCTGTCGGATTGTGGCTTTCATCTTTTAGCCAAACATTTAAAAAGCCAGGAACTTTGATTTTGTATGTTGGTGTTGCGGGAAATTTAGGATTGTCTGCTGGAAACTCAGGTTTGGTTGGTTCATTTTCAGAAGCCACAACGATTGACTTCAAAATTTGTTCTTCTTTTTTGGATAAAGCCATAGTATTGATTAAAAAACAAAATCCCTATATAAATGTTATTTTTCTAAGCGCGCCAAAATTTATTTCACTTAACATGTATTAAGCGTAGTTTTATTACGCTTAATACAGGAATATGCCATAAAATACGAAATTTTATAAAATTATTTTTGAAGAAAAACTAAAAGCTAAAGTGATTATTTAGATAATAAAGGTCATTTCACAGAAAATGAGGGTGTTAGAGAATTTCAAGAACTATGAAAAGGGAGTATAAAAAAGTAAGCCGTGAAAGTAAGTTACAGTTTTTGAAGTTGATTTCTGAGTTCCTTGGTGGTGCGTTTAAGGTTGGTGAGTGCTTCTTGGAGGTGTTTTCGTGGTTTGCCTGTCTTGGTTTTGAGGGTGAAGACAGGTGATGCTGTTTGAGGATGTTTGATGGTGTAGCTCGCTGCCGCGACGTCGTTGTCTTCCCAGAGTTGTTTTCTGAGAAGATTGCAGATAGTGTGTCCTTCTCCCTTGAGTTCGAATTCAAGGGTGTCTTTGTCTTCTTTGAGAATAGCTATTTCCATAAGAGTGGGGAAGGATGAGGAGTTTTAAGCCTTTCGTTTTTTTCTGAGGAGGTAATATCCAGCGATAATAAAGAGTGTAAGGATTGCTGCGCTCGCGCTGTAGGTTGACACAATGACGCGGTCTGCTCGTGAGTTGATGGCGGTGCATGGCACGCTCCATGTGGCTGCGCCAGGTTGCTGGATGCAGGGTTCTGTGAGGCATTCTGGAAGGACTGCTTGGATGCCTCCGAGGCGCGTGATTTCTTGAAGGAGAACTTCTGAACCTGTGGCGCCTGCGGTGATAGTAACCTGCCTTGTTCCTTGTCCGTCTCCGTCTTGATCATCGCATGCTCCTTTGCTGATGGTGATGCTTGGGACTCTGACTGAAAGAGGGGTGTCGGTTTGGCAGGCTGGCGCTATTCCTCTGTCTAAAAGGCAGCATCCAATTTCGATAGTGGTAGGGCTGGTTGTGCCTGTATTGCATGCGCTTCCAAGAGGACAAACAACTCCTCCGACTTGGCTGCATCGGGGGAATTCTCGTGGTCGTTGTCCTACCCCACAGCCTGTCTGCGAATTAAACCCAGTTCCGCGTTGAGAAGCGGTAGTGCCTGGACATTGATCACAGGCGCCGGTCAAGGTATCTCCTAGAACGCCATCATTGTCAAGGTCTGGTCCGCCTGTACATCCTGTAGGAGGAGTAGGAGGTCTGATATTAAGCAGTTCTTCTGCTCTCGGATCAAGATCATTAAAGCGTGCGTCTCCATCAACGTCTCTGTCGAAGAAGTTGATAATGCCATCCCCGTCGACATCAGAATCGCCTTCATTGTTTCTTCCATCCCCGTCGACATCAGAATCATTTTCATTTCCGATAGTGTCACCGTCAAGATCATTTGTGTCTCCTATGCGTCCGCGTGGGGTAGAGTCTGTAGCGTCTGGTATTCCGTCTCCGTCATCATCGTCATCTTGACCATTTAAAATTCCGTCTCCGTCTACGTCAGGATCGAATCTGTTCAGGACGCCGTCTCCATCAATATCCAAATCATCTGCGTTACGAAGGGTATCGCCGTCGAAATTGTCTCTATTACCAATTCCCCTTGGCGTGGTCTCGCTGGGATCAGTATCTAAGAGTCCATCTCCATCATCGTCTGTGTCTTGATCATTTAAAATTCCGTCTCCATCGACATCGTTATCAAAGACGTTGAGAATTCCATCGCCATCAATGTCCGCGTCTTGCGTATTGGAAATTCCGTCGCCGTCTATGTCAATATCACTCGCGTTGGGAATTTCGTCTCCATCTAAGTCGTTTGGATCGCCTTGTCTGCCACGTGGTGTGGTCTCGCTGGGATCAGTATCTAAGAGTCCATCTCCATCATCGTCATCATCTTGACCATTTAAAATTCCGTCGCCGTCTACGTCAGGATCAAATCTGTTCAAGACGCCATCGCCATCTAAGTCAAGATCATCATTATTTAATCTTCCATCGCCATCTAAATCTCCAGTGCTTCCTCGTCCATTTGGTGTTTGATCGTTATTATTGTTTTGTCCGTCTCCGTCTGAATTATCATCACGGTTATTTGATCTGGTGACGCATTGTCCGTTTTCGTTGCAGATGAGTGTTGGACCACCGCATTGATTGCTATTCTCGCATTGGGGTTGTTGTGTATTTTCGCATCTTCCATTGACGCAGGTCTGTCGTGGTCCGCAAGCAGGAGTGCAAGTGGATGGAGTTGATGGGCAGACGCCGTCTGAAGGACAGGGGATTCCTCCCGCGCAGGTTTGGGTGCGTGTGCAGGATTCTCCAGCGTTTATTCGGCAAGATCCTTGTTCGCAAGTTTCTCGAGAGGCGCAGGAGACTGTTGGGCATCCTTGTGGGCATGTTCCAGTTGTGGGGCAAGAGGTTCCGTCCGCGCAGAGCGTTCCAGAAGTGCATCCGCCTCCATTAGGGATGGTGCAAATACCGTTATTGCTGCAGAGAAGTCCTGGTCCGCAGTCAGTGTCGCGGCTGCAAGGTAAGGGGCATGTTCCTGTTGAGGGGCAGGATATTCCTCCCGCGCAGGTGTCTCCTGGCTGGCATGCGGTGTTTGTAGGTATAGTGCATCTTCCATTGTCACAACGTTGTTCTGGTCTGCAAGAAGAGCAGGCTGTGGGGCATGTTCCTGACGCTGGACAAGGATTGCCATCAGAGCAGACAGGGGTTCCGCATCTTGTTCCGCCCATGGTGACGCAGAGTCCTCGAGAGCATACCTCAGAGGAGATAAGCGATCCCGCGACGGTTCTTCTGCATTGAGGATCATTCCTACAAGTAACGGAGGAGCATATGCCTGCTTGAGCGCCAGTTGTGGGGCATGCTGTTCCGTCTGGGCAGGATGTTTGTGAAGAGCAGGAAACCCTCGGTGGGCAGCGAAGGAACGTTGGGGGACAGGGGATTCCTCCCGCGCAATATTGTGTTGATGTGCATGCCTCACCCTGAGTAGGGGGAATTGTGCAAACTCCATTCGCGCAAGAGCCTGAGGCGCAGAGTTGGTTTCTTGAGGTGTAGCTGAGCGCGACTGGTGAAGGAGATAATCCTAAACTCACAGACAAGACAGAGGAACTTCCAGCGAGCCCGCTGTTTGGAGAGGAAGAAGATCGGGATTGAACAGGTGTGCTTGCGCATGACGCGCCTCCGCCTCCGCAGAGGTTATCTGACCCGCAAGAGAGAGGATAGACTGTACCATCTAAAAAGGAGAGGACGCCGCAGTTGGTGCCGCGGGGAACGGTTGGTCCGCAGGAGATTCCCGGTCGGCTCGTTTGGCAAGTCTTGGTTCTATCTCCGTCTGGATCTGCGCAGCTGCCGCTCGCGCATTGAGGATGATCTGTGCAGGGTTCTCCCGCGTTTCTTAAGACAGGAGGAGGTTGCTGAGGAGGTTGCTGCGCAGGAGCGCATCGTTCGTCAGGTCCGCAGTTGTTTGAGAGGCAGTATCTGTTATCAAAGCAAAAAGCCCCGTCAGGTTGTTTTGCGCTGCATCGGGCGGTTCCCTCGTCGCAATAGCTTATGTCCTTGCATTCGTAATGTTCGTTGCAGCTTCGTCCGTCTGCTTTTTTGCTGAAGCAGGAATAAAGTTGCTCAGTTCGTGATAAGCCAACACTTCGTGTTCTTTGTACGGATGAGCCGCAGTAATAATAAACGCCGCAGTCTCTCGTGGTTGTTCCTCTGACGCAGGCGTTGCCGGTGGGATTGCATCTCCATCCTTCTGAGTGGAAGCCGCAGTCTGTGACGCATTGGTTGTTGGAGCAGTATGCTCCTCCTGGACAGTCTATGTCTTGAGTGCAGGATGGTGGAGGTGGAGGAAGCGCTTGTGGGCCGCATCTTCCATTGACGCAGTTCGCGGAGGTGCATTCGTGATTGGCGACGCATTGAGCGTCAATACCTTTTTTTGGAAGGCAATTGAAGACTGTAGAACTGATACGAGAACAGTATGCTGTAGTGGAGCAATATCTGACTTCGTCGCCGACTCCTGGAGCTGACCCTAGAATGTGGCTCGAAGATCGTATGCAGAAGGAAGGTCTCGCTATCGCTCGTTGTTCAACTGGTGTTCCTGTTGTATATCTGTAATTTTCACAGATCCACCCTTGGCTGGGATTACCGCAGTAGTTTTCTGGTTGTTGAGGTTGTTGGGTTTGTTGTTGAGTTTGTTGTTGGGTTTCTCCTTGTGCGGGAGTGCCTGTTTCTTGAGGTTGACGTGGAACGCAAGAAGCCCTTCCGTTGACAACAGAGCATTGATGTCCTGCGGCGCAAGGTATTGCTCGAGCGGAAGCTGAAGAGCAGAGTCCTAAAGAGAGTCCGTTACAAGAATTAGAGTTTTGACAACCGCAAGAATTTCTTAAAGCGGAAAGGGGGCATTGACCCACATACCCTATGGCGCAAGCGTTGTTTACGCATGATTCTCCGGCATTGCAGTTTCTGTCTGATGTGCAGACGAATCCTGAAGTGGAAGTTCCTGTTTCTTCGCAAATTCTGTCAGTGCATTGTTCTCCACAAGCGCAGGTGTCATCTCTTAGGCAACGTTGTCCGATTTTTGGAAGTCTGCTTCTGTCGCAGTTTAAGGTTGATGCTGTTCTCCCCTGAGCGAGTAGAACTCGAGCTGTGCTTGAAAGTTCGCAAATCCCTGCCGCGCAGGTATATCCTCCAGGCGGACAGTCTTGGGCTCCTGTGCATAGGATTGGCGGGGGTGGAGGCGGGGGTGTGGCTGCGGCGTAGTGGATAATTCTTCCATCATCCCCTACAAACCAACCATTATTATAATCGCTGAAGAAGACGGAATGAAGATGTTTTGTTCCAAGTCCTTGAGGGATTGTAAGACGGTTAGAGGCAAAGTCCCACCCAGAAGAAGAACCAGACCCTCTTAATCTTAAGAGTACTGATGCTACAAGTTCATCATCTCCTGCGATCCAAACTCTGGCCTTGGTAGGGTCATTAGGATCAATGACTGCATGCACTTCATTCAAGTTTTTTGCTGTTCCTCCCGGTCCTCTGTTCCAAGAAAAGGGTATGGAATTATCATTTCTTGTCTGATACATTATCAACGTACCATAATCACCTACAAACAAAGTTGCACGCCTTAAACTATATACAAAATTATAATTACCTTGATAATTCCTACCCAGAGTCGTCAACCATTCAGTTCCACCAGAGTATGTAGCTAAAATAGGTGCATTTAGTAAACTTGCTCTATCATCTCCTACAATCCAACCATTGGTAGGATCAACGAAATGAACAGAATTAAAATTTACATTGCCTAGAGGTTGACCTTGATAAGACCAGGTAGTACCTCCAGTTGTGGTTGCGATAATCCTTCCATTATTTCCAACAGCCCACCCATGAGTGGAGCTAATAAAAAAGACAGAATTCAAATGATTAGTAGTCCCGCTTGGCTGTGCGGTCCAGTCTCTTCCGCCATTCATTGTCCTCATAACAACACCATTATTTCCAACAACCCAGCCCCAAGCGGTCTCAGGATTATTGGAACTGAGGAAATGAACAGAATTCAGATGTTGCGAAGTCCCGCTTGGCTGTGCTATCCAGTCTCTTCCGCCATTCATTGTCCTCTTAATGACACCATTGTTTCCAACAACCCAGCCTATATTATTGTTGATGAAATAAACAGAATTCAGATGTTGCGAAGTTCCGGCGTTTTGGTAAGAGAGAGTGCCCTCATCGACGCCATCATAAAACCTTATGGCGCATGTTCTGTCTACGCATCGTTCGCCAGCGCCACAATCACTTTCACCGCCGCATCTACTGCCAAAAACAGCGTTAACAAGACCAGCGAAGAGCAAGGTAAGGACCAAGGTAAAGATGAGTAATAATAATCCTCTTTTTGACATGAAGAAACTTTAGCGACAAAGCCCTATTTAAACTTTTCTTAGTTCCGGACCCAGGAGAAAGTTCGATTATTTTAAATGAATTGATTTTATTGGGAAAAAAGCCTTCAGAGAGTTTTTCAGAGCGGAACTACGGTTCTTAACAAAACGCCGGGTTGAACTCAAAAGAGGAAGAAGACCTACGTTCTACTGAGCCTTAGAATCCAGATGCCTACGTTGACAGGATGGTTGTTGTGTGTGTGGAAAGAATACGTCTTTTTTAAGAATAATTTCCTTTCGAGGACGTTCTCAATTAAAAAATGATGTTCTTTTGCAAGTGTTGCGATGAATTGTTTTGATTCTGTTTTGTGAATGGAATAAATTGTTTTTGAGGTTTTCATGGCTTGTTCCAGGAAGGGTTTGTCCGCTTTTCTTGTTTGTACGCCAAAAGGCGGGTTCATGACGACAGTATCAACCTTTTTATCGAAATGGAAAATGTCCGCTAAAAAGTAGCTGCCTTTGTTTTCAGAGTTTGTTTTCGCGAGAGTGAGCGCTTCGTTATCGATGTCAACGAAGTAAACCTTTTTTGCTCCAAGTAATAACGCTCCTATACCAAGGATTCCGTTGCCGCATCCGAAGTCCGCGACGGTTTTATGTTGAATGTCTCCGTTGAGAAAGGCTATCCAGAGGAGTTCCGCCGCGAGGCTTCCTTCGAGTTGGTATTGTTCTAAATTGATTTTTTGTGTGGTTAAAGGGTGGAGTTTGCTCAATGCTATTTCCAGCGCTTTCTTGTCCATGAAAATGTTAAAAAGAGGAAATATAAAAACAGAACGAAAACTTTTTATAGGTGTATGCATATGCGTAAGCATGGTCAAAGTAATTTCATTATCAAACAGCGCGTATCAATTGTTATTAGAAGCGAAAAACAAAAATGAGTCCTTTTCAGATGTAGTAACGAGAGAAATAAAAAAAGAGAAAAGAGATATAACTAAATTTTTTGGAATTTGGAGAAATGACAAAGAAATCACTAAAGCTTTCAAAGAAGTTTATGCGGGAAGAAAAAGATTCAAGTTGAGAGATGTGAGGCTTTAATAATGTACTGCCTTGACACAAATATCCTCGTGGATTATCTAAGGGGAGACGAAGAAATAAAGGAAAAGCTTGAGAATCTGTTTAATTCTGGGGTGAGAGTGAGTATTACTATTCTTGCAGTTTGTGAATTGTATAAGGGTATTTTTCTAGCGAACAAGCAAGAAGAATCATTATTGATATTAAATAGGTTAATAGATAGCTTTATTCTTTTTAATATCACAAAAGAAACAGCGATTGTTTATGGACAATTATATGCTCAACTGGCGAAAAAAGGAAAATTGACCCAGGAGACAGATTTGATAATAGCGAGCGTTGCGATAAATAATAACCAGATTTTGATTACGAGGAATAAGAAAGATTTTGAGAGCATTCCTGATCTAAAACTTGAAATTTGGTGAATTACTTCTTCTTGATCATGTCTCCAAGGGTAAGTCCTTTTTTTGATGATTGGTGTTTGATATGTTCGTTGAGGGCCTTGTGAATGAGTTTTATGGAGAATGCTCTTTCTAGTTTCTTGGCGAGTTCAAAGTCTGGTTCAAGTCTCCCTTGTTCTATTTTTTGGAGGAGGGATTCTTTTACGGAGAGCGTGTTGCTAAGCTCTTGTTGAGTGAGCCCTTGCGCTTCCCTGCTGTTCTTGATAAGTTGGGCGTAGTCTTCTGTGATATATTCGATGGTATCGCCATATCTAGGGAGGATGAGTGTTTGTGCTGGTGCTTCCTTGAGGGGCGTGCCATAGTGAATGCAGTCGTTGCACAAGTCAACTTCAACGCCTTCGACGCTTGCTGGCTGTAAGCTC
>Ga0209541_10012023_pt1 | contig 13451 bp, 15 predicted proteins | sample RifCSPlowO2_01_FD_184027 | JGI IMG/M metagenome (GOLD analysis project Ga0209541, IMG submission 184027) | Groundwater microbial communities from Rifle, Colorado - Rifle CSP2_plank lowO2_0.1 (SPAdes) (version 2) | ecosystem: Environmental > Aquatic > Deep subsurface > Groundwater | place...
TTTATGAATTAAAACAAAAAGTTTCAAATAAAGAATTTGAAAAAATTAATCTTGAAGAACACAAAATAAATTCAAAGTGGAATTATACTTTATCTAAAATTTAAGAACTTATTTTTAGGCTTCCCCTAAATCGTTTCTGAATTCTAATTTCCCATGTTCGGCTGGTTTTCCGAAATGGGGGTTTGATTCTCCAAATTTACCATACATCGGATTGTTTTTCCCTGAAACTCTTTTTTTCATCATTTCTGATAATTTTTTCTTGAACTTCAGAGCTTTTTCTTTTCCCATTATTTCTTCGTATGTTCTACCTTTTCTTTTTAAAGAAATTTTTCTTCTAACTTCTTCGCTCCATGATTTGCCTAAATTCCATGGTTTAAGTTTACCTTCTTTATACAGCTGTTTTTTAGTCTCTAAGGATTTTTCTATTAATTTTTTAACTCTTGGATCCTTTTTTGTTAAGCCTTTCATCCAGGACACATTTCCTTTATTTGCTTCTGATATTTTCCTCTTTGTCTCTTTCGACAATCTTTTTCCTCTTTGTTTTTCTGCTATTCGTTTCCTTATTTCTGGGGGCATTCCAACTTCCTTATTCCATTTCTTAAGAGACTCTCCAATTTTTTTCTTGTGTTCATCAGAAAGAGTTTTTCTTTTTTGGAATAATGACATTTTCTTTTTTGCTTCTTCTGTGTGGTGTCTGCCTAGATTAGGTGATTTATGTTTCTTGAAATATTCTTTAAAAAATTGAGAAAGTTTTTGTTTTGTTTCTTCTGAATGATTCTTTCCAAGCATAGGATGATTTGTTTTATCTTTAAAATATTCTTTTAATGTTTTAGAAATTTTTTCTCTTGTTTCTTTAGACTTGAATTTTTCTCCCATCCATTAATAAAACAAAAATTAGTAACTTATAAGCTTTTCTGTTATTCGGTTAAATTATAGAGTAGTAATTTCTCTTGCTATTTCAGCCGTAAATCTTGACTGGGGAAAATATGACAGAGCAATGCTAGAATCTGCTCAATTATCCTATCTCTTTTTTCCCTTGAAATCCGCATAGGATAGTTATTCGGTATTAGTTTATATAGTTTGCTACAATAATGGCTATGTGTAAATTAATCCTCTGAAAGAGGATTAATATCCCATTCATACCTCGCTCTGTTAAGAACATTAATATTATGATTTATCCATCTCAAAGTTTCTTCATTCTCTCTCGCTTCTTTCAATTTTGAATAAACCTTATCTCCAAATAATGCTTTCTTTGAATGATTTGCAGATTCTACTTTACTCCTCTTATGATAATGTTTATCGTACTCCTCTTTATTTTCTATTGCTTCTTGATTCATCTCTTTCCAAGCAGGGCATCCACTCTGTTTTCCATTCCACCAATTAGACTTACATTTAAAATATGGCTTACCCCCAACTTCAATAATTTTCTTACAATTTTCCTTAGCCCAATACATCCCATCACCACTCCATTCATTAATCTTGAAATTCTTAGTTGTTTTATCGACGTGTTCTCTGAAAATAATGTTATCATTCCCTTGTTTAGCTTCAATATTAATTGCTGTAACAATTAATGATTTCGTTCCAATAGAAATATGAGCATTGAGGTGGTCTCTCCTCTTAATTCTCTTCTTACATCTCAAGCTAAACCAAGAAGAGAATAGTTTTGTTTTTATTCCAGTCATATCAGTAGCAAAATCTTTCTCTATTTTTGCCAAAGGTTTGGAACTCTTTGTTATAATCTCGTTGAGAAGATTTTGCATTATCGGCTCTGCCCGATAATTGCAGAGAGTCTTGAAGCAAGGTATGTTTGCATTAATAATTTTGAATTTCTTTAAGAACAGCAAGAAACTTTTAGCTCTTCTTGCTGATAAATTTGGAAACTTATGCCAGACAATCAGGCAAGTTATAACATCTCGCATCTTCTTTTTCTTGCCTGATTGTTCATTGCTGATAAGCAATGAAATATGCCTAACAAAATCAAAGAAGTTCAAGAATTCGTTTTCTTGAATTGTATTATATAAAGCCTCATCTCTTAGACACCTCTTTTTCTTTACCATGTTACTACCTATAATGCCTAATAGGTAAATATACTTTATTAAAGATAATTTCACAACATTTATATACTATGGTGCCTAACATATAATTTATAACTTAGATTATACAAATATATACATGGCATTCATAAGAAAAAAGATGATTCGAGGAAAGCAGTATTATTATGTAGTTGAAAGCAAATTAGAAAACGGAAAAGTTAAACAAAGGGTTATTTACTATATCGGCACAGCCGATACATTGCTTAAGAAACTAAAGGTTAAGCATTAATATTTACACATAGCTTCTCAAATAAACAAGCTTAAAAACCTTTTTATTTATCTTAAAACCCCAATTTCCCTTAATTTATCTGCCTGTTTCTTTCTAGTTTTGTAAGCCCTGCCAAATCTCACTAATGCATAGTTTATAGAAATCCAATATCTTTTAGGAAAAAGATTTTCCAAATCCTGCTCAATCTTGTGCTTGTCTTTATGTTTTGTCCATCCAAGAATCTGAGCCAGGTAGGCAACATGGGTGTCCACACCTATTGCCGGCTTTCCACTAACAGCAAGAAAAACATTCGCTGTTTTTCTTCCAACACCTGGCAATTTCAACAACTCGTTAATCTCGTGAGGAATTTTTCCATTATACTCCCCAGTTATAATTTCAGCTGTTTTCTTTATGTTTCCTGCTTTTGTCTTATAAAAATTTACAGGTTTTATTACTTTTTTAATATCAGAAAGTCTTGCCTTAGAAAGTTTCTCCAGACTGCCATACTTCCTGTAAAGCAGATGCGAAATCCTTATTGTGGTTTCGTCTTTTGTCTGTGCAGAAAGCATAGTTGATATCAAAACCTGCCACGGCTTCTTCCAGTCAGCAGCCAAAAGCATCTTTCTGTCTGTCAGCTTCTTGATTTTCTTAAGTTGCGAGATTGCCCTCTTTTTATCCATAATTTATATAGTGTTAATAATTATATAAATCTTTAAAAACAATAAATGCCTCTTATAAAAATGGATAAAAGGAAAGGAAGAGAAAGATTAGCAATAATGGCGTTAAGAGAGTTTGAACTTACTCCGGGACAAAAAGAGAAATTTGAAAGAGCAATCGCAATGGAGAGATTGGCACATACTAAAATAAACTATCCAGTACCCTGCTGCCCACTACCCTTAAAGCCTAACCAAAAAACCTGTCCGATATGCAACCCAGAACCAAGAAGAGAATATTAATTAAAGTTTATTGTTAAATTTGGGGGGTGTGTTCTTATGCATTTTTTTTGCCAATGACCTTTAAGGGACATAGAATGATTTAAGAAGCTCTTTGATAGATTGAATAACTTGTATGCTATTTTCACCTTCGCATTCTATATTTGCAACAATTCCTGTTGTGACTTTAACAGTTCCCCCCCTCGTGCCAGGAGGAGCATTAGACTCTCTCTTACAACAATCCTCTAGAGTTAATGTAATCCTTCCTCCCTCCAAGTTATCTCCCCTCAAGATATAAGACATAACTTTAATTCTTAAATCCCCGCAATCTTTAAAAGCTGTTAATAAAGGAACCATTGACTCTCTTCTTTCCCCAATTATGAAATATGTTACTTTTTCTTCAGAATCTTCAGTTTTAATAGAAATCCCTCCTTTTCCGAGACTATAAATTAACTCATCAAGGTCTTTACCACTTGCATTTATAGAAGTGTATGGTGTAACAGGACTCCCAGCAGGCAAATTATAACTTCTTGTTATTTCAAGGGTGTCTGTTGTTTCCATAAGAATAAAAAATTATTAAACTATTTAAAGATTTGTTTGTTTGAGGCATATAATTATATACAAAATAATGCCATGCCATAGACAAATACTTTTTTAAATAACCTTCTGTTTAGTTAATAATGCCACAAGAAGAAATATCAAAGAAAGAGCAGGAAATAATAAAGTTATGGGAAAAAGAAAAAGTCTATAAATTCAATCCAAAAACAAAAAAGAAAATATACTCAATTGACACCCCGCCGCCAACTGTATCTGGAAAGATGCATATAGGGCATGCTTTCTCGTATTCTCAGCAGGATTTTATTGCAAGATTCAAAAGAATGTCTGGATTTGAAGTTTTCTACCCATTTGGCACAGATGACAATGGCCTGCCCACAGAAAGATTAGTTGAAAAAACGCAGAATATCAAGGCAAGAGATATGGAAAGGGATAAATTTGTAGCCCTTTGCTTAGAACTCTTAAAGAAAAAATTTCAGCCAGAATATATATCTGACTGGAAAAGAATAGGCATAAGCTGCGACTGGAGTATTCTTTATTCAACAATTGACAATCATTCAAGAAAACTAAGCCAGTGGAGCTTTATTGATTTATTCAAGAAAAAAAGAGTTTATAGAAAAGACGCGCCTGCAATGTGGTGTCCTGAATGCCAGACAGGGATAAGCCAGGTTGAGTGCCAAGATAAAGAGATAGACTCAAGTTTCAATGATATTGTTTTCAAGTGCGATGGCAAAGACTTAATTATTTCAACAACCCGCCCAGAACTTCTTCCTGCATGTGTTGCTGTTTTTTACAATCCTAAAGATAAAAGATACAAAAAACTTAAGGGCAAGAAAGCAAAAGTTCCTTTGTTTAATTTTGAAGTTCCTATAATGGAAGATGAAAGAGCTGATATTGAAAAAGGAACAGGAATTGTAATGTGCTGCACATTTGGTGATCAGACAGATATGGAATGGCAAAAAGCCTGCAACCTTCCAATAAAAGAAGCAATAACAAAATCAGGCGAGATGACAGGTCTGGCAGGAAAATATAAGGGCATGACAATAAAACAAGCAAGAAAAGAAATTATTGAAGATTTAAAACAAAAAAAATTACTCGTCAAGCAAGTCCCAATAAAACACGCTGTTAAGGTTCACGAAAGATGCGGCACAGAAGTGGAATATGTAAAAAGCAGGCAGTGGTTTGTAAAATATCTTGATTTAAAAAAAGATATGTTAAAATGGGGACAAGAGTTAAAATGGTATCCCGGCTTTATGGTTAATAGGTATATTGGATGGGTGAATGGACTGCAATGGGACTGGCTTATTTCTAGGCAAAGATTTTTCGGAGTTCCATTTCCTGTTTGGTATTGCAAGAAGTGTGGAGAAATAAATCTCGCAGATGAATCTCAGCTTCCAGTTGACCCTTTAAAAGATAAGCCAAAACACAAGTGCAAATGCGGCAGCTCAGAATTTTTGCCAGAAAAAGATATTCTTGATACATGGTTTACATCTGCCCTGACACCAAGACTGGCAATAGAGCTCATGCCAAAAGAATTATGGACTAAATTATATCCTATGAATCTAAGACCCCAGGCAAGTGAGATTATCACTTTCTGGCTTTTTAATACAGTTGTAAAAAGTAATTTGCATTATGGAAAAAATCCTTTCAAAGATATTGTAATTTCAGGATTTGTGACTTTAGGCGGGCAAAAAATGTCAAAAAGCAAGGGAAACGTAGTCGAGCCGCAGGAAGTAATAAACAAGTATGGTGCAGATGCATTAAGATTCTGGGCAGCAGGCTCAAAACTTGGAGATGATTTAGAATACAATGAAAAAGAAGTTCTTGCAGGAAAGAAATTTATAACCAAGCTGGAAAATGCAACTAATTTTGTTTTCATGAACATGAAGCACCAGAAAAACAAACTAAAATTAGTCGAAACAGACAGGCTATTCTTAAACAAATTAAATGAAATAATTGCCCAGGCAACAAAAGATTTTGAAAATTACGAATACCACAAAGTCAAGCTTGCGGTAGATGGTTTTTTCTGGAGAGTCTTTTGTGATAATTATCTTGAAATTGTAAAATACAGAGTTTATAACGGAAATGAAAAAGAAAAAGCATCTGCGAACTATACACTTTACCAAATCCTGCTCACAATCTTGAAGCTAATGGCTCCAATAACCTCTTTCATAACAGAAGAAGTTTATCAAAAACATTTTAAAAAACATGAAAAAGAAAAAAGCATTCATCTCACAAGCTGGCCAGAAGAAATAAAAATAAAATCTCAGAAAACAGATGAAGAAGTTTTAAGCTTGCTATTAGAAATTATAGGAAAGGTAAGGCAAGCAAAGTCTGAAGCAAAGAAAAGCATGAAAGCAGAGATTATTCTTCATCTTGAAAAAGAAAAAATAAAAAAACTCTCTCCTGTTTTGCATGATTTCAAGTCAGTTATAAATGCCAAAGAAATCAAAGAAGGCAAGTTTAAGGTAGAGTTTATTTAGCAACAGGTCTTGTGGGGATAACAATTTCTTTAGCTTCTTTATTAAGTGATATTTTAACTATCTTAAAATATTCACCCCGCTCCATAAACTCAAAAATGTCATTATATGTCATTTCTGGAGGAAAAAATAAGCTAGGGGTAAGCCTTAATGCTTCTACAAGCTCGCTTTTTGTAACTGCATTCTCCAAGCAAGCCCCCCTACAAGTTAGCTTTCCTCTACCAACTTTACTAACAGGTATTTTCCTTTCGTATAAATCAAGAAGTGTTTGATAAACTTTTTCGCAGAAAGCAAAGTGATCTTTTACCATATCTCTCAAGATTAGTTGCTATTTTTAATTATTTGTATGGTTTAAAGGATATATTAGCAATTGGGTAATATATTTTCCATCACAGATTTGTTTAAAAATGATAATCAACTAACTTTGTTATGATTTATAGGCCAATAGATATTGGGAAAACCCCTAAAGATAAAGCCAAAGCAATAGAAGATAATGCTGGTAGAGATGTTCTAGCCCAACATTTTCACATAGGTAAGGGTAGGGATTATTTGGGTGGAAAAATCATTTTAGATCTCAAGTGTGCTGGTTGTTTTTATTTAGAAGGGAGCTGTTATCCAGATAAAATACTTGATTCTGATGGCTTAACAGCTTTGCTAGTAAAAGTAATCTAATTTATTTAACCCCTTTTCCAAACTCGGCCTTTATCAGCTGGTTTCTTCCCTCTTCTTTTGCCTGATATAAAAGCTCGTCAGCAGAATTTATCATGTGCTTCTTGCTTTTATATTCCCCATGGAAAGTCACCAAGCCGAGGCTTATTGTTAAATTTCCTTTTGGCTGTTTCTCCTCTCCTTTGAATTTTGCATCTGCAACAGCTTTTCTTATTCTCTCTGCAATAACCACCGCACCCCTATGTGGGGTTTCAGGAAGAATAATTGTAAACTCCTCCCCACCATATCTTGCCAATGTGTCAACATCCCTAATCTTGCCCAATATTATCTTTGCAACTCTCTGCAGCAGTTTATCTCCTGCAACATGCCCGTTATTATCATTATAAATCTTAAAATGGTCTATATCAAGCATAATAATTGTCAAAGGATGCTTAAAACGTTTTGCCCGCTGTATCTCTTTTTCGAGCGCCTGGTTTAAAGCCCTCCTGTTATAAATCTGCGTTAATGGGTCTATAAGGGATCTCCTTTTCATATTAAAATAAAGAGTGATTAAATGGATGATTGTCAAGCATGAAAAAATAACTGCAATAGTTAAAATAACTATTTCTAATAAAGCAACTTGATAAACTCCCTTTAATCCATCTCTAATGCTATTTAAAACACCGGCAATAGAATCAGAAGCCGCGCTTTTTACAGCAAGAATTGTCGTTTCTATGACATTTACTTTTGTCTTTATAGCAAGATAAGAAAAAACAGAGAAAGATGCAATAGCCAGCATAAATAGTATAATCAATACATACAGCCCTTTTTTAAGTCCCTCTGAATTCATAAACTAACAAGACAACAATACTTTTTAATGTTTTCCCCGATAGTTATTTTTAATTTAATCTCGTCCCCCCTAGGTAATCCTCTTTAGCCATTAACAAAGTAGAGTAAGCGAAATCAACGAGCTCCGAGTTGATTGAGCAGAGTATTTAAAAACTTTCTATTCTTCAGTTAAAAATGGACAAGTCAGAATTTCAGGAAGTTGTGGAAGAATTAAGCAGCTACAGGGGCAGGCATACAGAGCTTGTCACAGTCTTAGTGCCAGCTGGATTTAATTTAAATACAATCTCAAAACAACTAGAAGCTGAAAAATCAACGGCAGACAATATTAAATCAGCATCAACAAGAAAAAATGTTGTAGAAGCTTTGGAAAAGATAATAAGAGAGCTAAAGCTTGCAACAAAAACACCTGAACATGGAGTTGCATTATTCTGCGGGAATATAAGCCAGAATGAAGGGCAGACAGATATAAGACTTTGGGCAATCGAGCCAATCAAGCCATTAAAAGTAAGATTGTACCGATGCGACCAGGTTTTTGTAACAGAGCCATTAAAAGAAATGCTTGAAGTCGATGAAATTTACGGATTAGTTGTTATAGAAAGAAAAGAAGCAACACTTGGATTGCTAGAAGGAAAAAATATCAAAGTAGTCAAGCACATGACATCTGGTGTTCCGGGAAAATACAAAACAGGCGGGCAATGTTTAAGTAAGGACACCTTAATTATGAAAGAAGATGGAGATATAATAGAAATTAAAGATGCGCATAATCCTTGTGTCATAGTTGCAGAGAACTTCAATATAGAAAAAAGCGAAGAGACGCCAATAATTACAAAATGGCAAAACAAAAAACAACTTTTTAAGATAACTACTTGTTATCCAAAAATAGAAATTAAATCTTCTTTAGACCACCTTTTCTTTGTAAGAACTGAAAATGGAATTGAAGAAAAACCCCTATCAGAAATAAAAAAAGGAGATTTCTTAATTATGCCGGAAAAAATAAATTTAACCTTACCTTACCAAAAATTAGAGTTTATCCCAAAAATTGAGAGTACAAGAAATCTTAAAGAAATTAAAATCCCAGAACTTATTAACGAGGAATTTGCTAAAATCTTAGGGTATTATTTAGGAGATGGTAGTTATGAATTGGATAGGTTAACTTTTTTTGAGCAAAGAGAAAGTTTAGCAAGATATTATAAAAATCTTTTAGAAAAATTATTTAGCATAGAAACAAAACTATCTTTTAGAAAATCTAAAAATTACTGGCAGATAAGAATTTATAGTAGAATTATTTCACAACTGTTTAAACAAATTTTTCCAGAAAAAGATAAAACCATGAATGAAAAAATTCCCACCATTATTTTAAAATCTCCCGATAATGTTTTAGCAAGTTTTATCTCTGGTTTTTTTGATGCAGAGGGTTATATTACAAAAAAAAGGATAGGGTTAGGAATAAACAATCAGAGGATAGTAAAACAGTTACAGTTTGTTTTATTAAGGCTAGGCATTATATCTTCTATTTGGGAGTATGATAACAGAAAAAACCCATATTCAAAAAAGGTAAGATATACTTTATCAATAGAGGACATAGATTCTATAAAGAATTTTAAAGATGCGATTGGATTTAATTCTGATGATAAGAGGAAAAAGCTTGAAGAGACAATAAAAAATAGAAGCAACCGAAATAAAGTAAGACAAATTGTTATCAATGGAAAGGATGTTGCAAGAATTATAAGAAATTCTGGTTTTATTACCTATAAGTTTAATTGCCCAGATTTTTTTAATAACCAAAAACAGTTGAATAAGCAACTTTTCAAAGAGAGAGTAATAGACAAAATAGAAAATGAAGAGCTGAAAAGAAGATTAATGTTTTTTTATAATTCTAACTTAATCGCTGTAAAAATAGCAGGAATAGAACAATTAAATCCACAGGAAACAATAGACATAGAAACCAAAAGCCATAATTTTTTAGCAAATTGTCTTGTTGTGCATAACTCAGCCCAAAGATTTGAAAGATTAAGAGAAGGAATTGCAAAAGAATTTTTTAGGAGAGTCGCAGATGATGTTAAAAAAGCTTTTTTCGATATCAAGAAATTAAAAGGAATTTTAGTTGGTGGACCGGGTCCGACAAAAGAGGATTTTCTTGCAGAAGGGCAATTAGTAACTGCCTTAAAAAATAAAGTTATAGCTGTAAAAGATATTGGGTATAGCGACGAGCACGGCTTAAAATTGCTTGTAGAATCAGCAAAGGAAGAACTAAAAGAACAGGGGATTATAAAAGAAAAACAAATTTTAGAAAAATTCTTCAATACTCTTGGAAAAAATCCAGACAAGATTGCTTATGGTTTGGAAAATGTCAAAGCAGCATTAAAAGCAGGAGCAGTTGAAAAAATTCTTGTCTCAGAAAAACTGAAAAAAGAGCCAGGAACAAAGGAAGAAATCAAGAGAATAGAGAGGGCAGCATCAGAAACTTCAGCAGATGTTGTTTTTATCTCAAACGAAACAAATGAAGGTTTGCAATTTGAAAATCTTTCTGGACTCGGAGCATTTTTGAGGTATGCTTTTAAATAAGTTTGCAAAACTATTATTCTCCCCCTTTCCTTTACCTAGCTAATAATTCCTCTTAATTATAACAGGTAATAACTTATAATAGGCAAGCGAGTCCAAGCAGACAGAATTGGCGAGCAAGGGTTCCTAAAGCTTTAAAAACCCCTTTCTTATAGAGAAATTATAAAACATTCACCAGGTGCAAAATCCTTTTGGAGAGTAGCTTTTACTCCTGGATACTTTTAAAAACTAGAATATGGCAAAGCAAATAAGATTTTACATGCATTACGTAATTGGAAGGGATAGAAAGTTATTGGAAAGTTGGGGCTACACAAATTTTGATAATGAAAAGTTAGAAGCTATGCGGGAAAGAAGGAAAGATTTAAGAATAAGGGGGTTTAATGTTATTGTAGAACCGGTTTCGATAATAAACTTATATTATAATTGGTTATTAGTAAAGAGCAAAGAAATAGAAAAGATTAGATCAAAATTTAAAGAAGAATGGGGAGAATAAAAATGCCGAGAAAGAAATCTTCTTTTACAAAAGAAGCAAAAGATGAAGAAAAGAAAGAATCTGCAGAGGTAGCTGTGGAAACTAAGAAAGGAGATGAAGAAGCTGGCGAAGAAAAACCTAAGAGAGGCGGAAAGAAAAAAGACGAGGCTGAAGAAGGTAAAGTAGAAGACAAAAAAACAGAAGAGAAGAAGGAAGATAAAGTAGAAAAAGAGCTTAAGGAAAAAACATCTGTGCTGCAATTAGTTTCTCTTGATGATTATGTTAAATCTGGAATTCATTTGGGAACAAGAGTAGTAAGCCCACATATGAGAAAATACATGTACCGAAGAAGGGCTGATGGACTGGCTGTTCTTAATACAAAACTTATTGATGAGAAATTGAAAGATGCTGCAAAATTCCTTGCACAATTTCCTCCTGAGGAAATTGTTGTTGCTTGCAAGAGGCAGGCTGGATGGGAAGCTGCAAAATTATTTTCTGAAGTAACTGGTATAAGGGTATTTACAAAAAAATATCCTGCTGGAATTTTAACAAATACTAACCTCCCAACTTTTTTTGAGGCAACATGCATGGTTATATGCGACCCATGGGTTGATAAAAACGCATTAAAAGATGCGAACAGGGTAAAGATGAAGGTGATGGGATTGTGCGATACAAATAATTTGACAACAGGAATAGACGTTATTGCTCCATGCAATAATAAAAGCAACAAGTCTCTAGGATTGGTTTTCTGGATTCTTGCAAGAGAATATTTGAAAGAAAGAAAAATTGACAAAAAGCTTCCAAGTGTAGAAGAATTTGCAGGACAGGAGATTGTTGAAGAGACAACAAAGAAGCCTGATATCAGCGACGATATCAGAAAGATTGAAGAAAGAATGAGGTTTAGGGATGAAGAGAGTGAGGAATAAATTTTAACTTTTTCTATGTATATACTTCTCTATAGTAATCCTTAAGTAGGATATACTTTCTTAAGGAATATGAGAAATACAAGTGATGAAAGACAAAAGGAAGAATCAAAAATTATAAAAGTTGTTGGCGCGGTTGGTAAGGGATTAAATACTGGATTGGATCTTGTTAGCAGTGTGGGGTGTGGGGCCACTGGTTCTTTTTGGGATTTGATAACAGGTTTTGATTTTGGAGACATAATGACAAGAGGGAAATCTAAGAGTTTTAAAATTGGGTATTATGCAACAGAACTTGCAATCTATACAGCAGCAGTATATGCAATGTTTACCAGTCCTAGTTTTGATATGTAATTTATCTGATAAAATTCTGTTAAATTAACCTTAATTTCTCCTCGCCAAAAACAAAACCCCGCACGCCGAAAGCTTTAAATAGTTATTTACTCATATGAGTAGTATGGTACTCAATTCAGGGGCTATGGGGATTTTAAGCGAATTTTCCTCTGATTACAATAAAAAGATTTATGGAAGAGAAATAGCAAGAAAGCTGAAAATGAACCAAAAAACAGCTTCTAATACGCTTAATCGGCTTGAAAAGGCACATATTTTAAAATTCTCAACAGAAGGCAAGAATAAGTATTATTTTCTTAACAAATTTAATCCGCAAATAAAGGAGATAATAAAGCTGGTAGAGATAGACAGAAAATTAAGATTTCTTGAAAAATATAAAAAAATCCAAGAGCTTTTTGACAAACTGGAAAAGAAAACAGAGGGGGTATTGATTGTTTTTGGCTCTTATGCCAACTTTTCTGCAAATGATAAATCAGATTTGGATATCTTTGTGTTGGGAAAGATTTCTGATGTGGGGGACTTAGAAGAAATATACAAAATAAAAATAAATGTTGTAAAATCTAGCAAAGAAAAATTTGATAAAAATGACAATTTTGTGAAAGAGATAATTAAAAATCATATAATTTTGAAAGGTGTAGAGGATTTTGTTAAATTAATATGGTAAATATAAATTGGTGTTGTAAACAAAAAGACGGAATTCGCTTGATTGAGCCGAATGAAAATCTGGCAGAAAGTTATATTAAAATGGCAGGCGAAGCTCTCGGCACAATGAACAGAGAGAAAAATTACAATCTTAAATTTGCAATTTCTGCCTGTTATTATTCTATGTATTATTCTCTTTATGCTATTATGATGGAAATAGGGGTAAAATGTGAGATCCATTCCTGTACTTTAGAATTTATGAAATTTGCACTTGGCAATTTTTATTCTCCAGAGGATATAAAAATAATCAAGAAAGCCTTTGATGCAAGAGGAATTGCACAATATTATGTTGATAAAATAGTTTCAAAAGAAGACTCTGATTTTATAATGGAAAAAGCACCATATTTTATCGGCAAGTCAAAAGAAGTTTTATCCAAGATAAATCAAAAAGATATAGAAGCTATAAGAAAGAGGATAATGGAAGTGTAATATTTTACTTATTTTAATAGAATTTACTTAACTCTTATTACTTTTCCACATTTTATATCATCTAAACTATTAATTATTTGTTTTAATAAACCAAAATCTATTTTATTTCTTTTATCTTTATTTTTTAATAAAAGAATTCCACTAGTCTGTGACTAGTGGTGCTAAATAGCAAAGTTTTTCTTGTTGATTTGATTATGAATAGTGAGTTAGTTGTAACTCACTGAACTCTCAGATGTAGTTAGAACTTTCT
>Ga0209541_10012024_pt1 | contig 13450 bp, 15 predicted proteins | sample RifCSPlowO2_01_FD_184027 | JGI IMG/M metagenome (GOLD analysis project Ga0209541, IMG submission 184027) | Groundwater microbial communities from Rifle, Colorado - Rifle CSP2_plank lowO2_0.1 (SPAdes) (version 2) | ecosystem: Environmental > Aquatic > Deep subsurface > Groundwater | place...
GTTATTAACACCGTCTTTAACTTCAAAGTTCCTAGTAATTTGGATGAACTAAAACGCTTTATCAATGATCCTACCGGCTCTGACATTGGGAGTCAGATAGCACAGATTACAGGAGGAAGCGGGCAGAGGGCGGTGCCTGGGCCGGGTGCGAAACAGGTATTAACCTTTGCTGTGGTAGCTGATTCTCACAACGACAATGATGGTCTCAAAAAAGCCCTAGACTCAGCTAAGCAAAAAGGAGCCAAATTTGTCATTGGCTTGGGGGATTATACTGAGGTCGGGGCAGAGAAGGAGTTAATGACTGCCAGGCAGGTATTTCTGATGTCAGACCTGCCGTATTATTTAACAGCTGGTGATCATGATTTGTGGAACGCCCGGGATAAAGGAGAGAGCCCGATTTCTCACTATGCACAGGTTTTTGGCTCTCCCTATCAATCTTTTGGAGATAGTAATATACGGTTTATTATAGTTTATAACAGTGATAACTACCAAGGAGTGGATGATGTACAGCTCTCCTGGTTAAGAGGTGAGTTGAATCGGGTAATAAACGATGCGCCACTCGCCACCTTTGTATTCACGCATGAACCGCTGTATCATCCCTCCTCTGATCATGTCATGGGTAAGGTTAGGGCTGATTTAAAAGTTCAGGCAGAGTTGATTACCCAGATGTTACAGGAGTCCAGAGTCAGCGAGGTATTTTATGGGGATACTCACTTTGCTACCTCATACCAAGATCCTAAAAGTGGGTTATTTATGACAGCAGCAGGAGCGCTCACTCGTGAGAGGAATGCTCAAAAACCCCGCTATCTATTAGTTGAAGTTTATGATGATGGAGCTTATAATCTCCAGGATGTAGAATTGTAAATACATCCAAAGAGATTACATCACGAGTGAAACGAGCGAATATAATCTCCAGGATATCGAGCTATGAAACAGCAGACTTTAGTCATTATAAGCAGAGCTTGCGACTTCGTCTAAAGCAGAGCTTGAAATGACTAATTTAATTATATGAAACAACAAACTTTAGTCATTATAAAACCGGATGGAGTACAGAGGAATTTAATAGGGGAGATCATTCGTTACTATGAAGATGGTGGCTTGAAAGTGGTGGCTCTAAAACTGCTGGAGGTCTCCAAGGATTTAGTAGCCAAACATTATACTGAAGACGAGGATTACATGCTCTCAATTGGAGAAAAAGCTGTCTCCAAGGGAGTAAAAATTGCTAATTTGCTGGAGTATGGTCGGGGGATTGTTCAGGGTTTACAAAAATACATCACCGAAGGGCCGGTGGTGGCGATGGTTCTCGAGGGTAATGAGGCAGTGCCTTTAGTCAGGCAAATTACCGGTTTTACGGAACCAAGATCTGCCGATAAGGGCACAATTAGGGGTGACTTAGGGGCTGGAGACACTTTTGAGGCAGCCAATCGCGAAGATAGACCAGTTAGAAACTTAATTCATGCTTCAGGGACGGCAGATGAAGCTGAAAAAGAGATTAAACTCTGGTTCCCCGAACTTTAGTATTTTAATGGTATAATCCCCTTAATATGAAAGATTTACAGTTTAAAGTACTGATTGAACAAGATGAAAACGAAGTTTATGTGGCTTCTGTGCCTGAGCTTCCAGGCTGTTATACTCAAGGGAAAACTCTCGAGGAAGTCAGAGCGAGAATTAAGGAAGCTATTGAACTAGTCTTAGAAGAAGAACCTGAACTTAAAAAAGAGAAGCTTCAATCTTCTAAACCATCTTCCCACTTCTTTGGTATCGAGGAGATAACCATTCGAAGTTATGCCTAAATTATCTCCAATAAGCGCTAAAGCACTCATCAAGCTTCTGGAAAAACAAGGATTTGAAGTTGTTCATCAAAAAGGCAGTCATGTTAGATTAAAACATGCAGATGGTAGGAGAACTACAGTTCCTATGCATTCTGGTGAAAATGTGGGAGTAGGATTACTAAGAAAAATCCTTAGAGACACGAATATCTCTCGAGACGAGTTTGAAAAGCTCAAATAACTGCAAAAATATTCCAAAACCCGTCAACAACATACTAGTCGAACAGGAGCGATAGATCTTGAACTGCTCCTGCCACTTGCTAATTCTATCATAGAAAACTGGATAATAGGAACGTTTGAGCAAATAATGCTGATAAAAAATAATCCAGAAATTGAGTATAATCAGATATATGAATACTGATGATCCAAATCCAACTCCTCTCAATGATAATAACCAACCACAAGCGGTAGAACCTAGTAGTGATTCTGGTCAACCAATGGCAGATTTAGTAGATGCACTCCAATCAGTTGATACTCAAGCACCAGAGGCCTCACTTAATGCAACGAGTATTGAAGATAATAATGGTGATCGAATAGAGCTAAACGAAGATCCACCTAATTTCGAGTCATCGAGAAATCAAGCTCCGCTTATTAAGAAGTAATGCCTTGAACTTATGGATAACAGTCAGACAGAACAAGAATTATTTGAAAGGGAGTTTAGTACGAATAATCTCTCAATGATGGAGGAAATTGTTGGCGATAAGGAAGTGCCAATATTTCTAGCTGAGTGGTTAAAAAATGGGCTTAACGCCAGCGCAGCTTACAAAAGATTACACCCTAAAGTTAGTGATGCCTCAGCTAGAGTCTTAGGATCAAAAAAGTTAGCAAAGATTAACATTTCCGCAATTTTGGCAGGCTATGATCTTGGTTATAATGATTATATGTTGGGTCTTAAAGAAGGTTTAAATGCCATGAAGTTTAATGAACTAACAGGCGAAAAAGTACCAGATTATAGAACCAGATTAGAGTTTCAGCGAATTTTGGGTAAGTTATTAGGGTTTTAACTAGTAAAAAAGACCGATTACTTGAGCGTACACTACCCTATTAAAATCCTATCCTCTAGTTCTGTTTCTGATATAATTTAAGGATGAGTGAGGGCACATTTTCTCCAGAAGACAAACAGGCAGTGTTAGGGTTAATTGTTGAAGAGGTAGACCAGTTTGATGAAGGTGCTGTATCAAGACTTCATACTAATCAAGAGTGGGCAGACCTTCTTGGTTTGAGTAGGAATATGGTAAAGAGAATTTTAAGGGGTGGTTTAACCGATGAAACTCTTGCACCTACTTTAAAACTTCGTAAAACTCAAATCCAAAAACAGGTAGGATCAGTTACTGGAACTAACTCATATCTAGAGGGTCTTGGTGCTTTTGGAATGGAGGCGGAAGATTTATTTAAGATAAGGAGTGCCACTGGTCAAAGATTATATGAAGAGGGTAAGGGTATTCATGGAATGAGTAAAGACGCAAAAACAGCTGCTGGGAAAAAAGGTGCTGCTAAGGCTGCCGAACTGGGAGCGGGATTTCATGGTGTTGATCCAGAAACTGGAGAAAAATATGCAGTTATTGGCGGTAGGAAGAGTAGGGAGTTAGGTGTGGGCGTTCACGGCAGAAGCTCAGAGCAGAAATCCTTGGACGGCATTAAAGGTTCTGAGGCAATGGATAGCAGGAAGATACTTTATCAAGAAAATTATTATGATTCTTACTATGAAGCTGCAACAGCTTCTCTAATGGAAAAATATATTCCTGGATTTGTTGTTAGGAGAGGTGAAACCTATCAAATTACTAATGGAATTCATAAGAAGATAGATTTCTTCGTAGCAGGCGTATTTTTAGAGTTTCAACCAATCCTCCTTAGTAAAACAGAGGGTAGTTTGGGTGCTTTTGAAACCGAGGAGGAGTTTAATGCATACAATGCCGAACTAGCTAGTTTATTACCTGGACAAGTAAAAGAATATAAAGCCAAAGTAATAGAGCAATTAAAACAAAGATATTATCAAAAAAGAAGAGTTGCGTTAGATGAAAATCCAGAATTTCAGGACAAGGAATTATTTGTTGCTACAGATGCAAATGATCTTTATGATTCATTAGTAGAAAGATTTGGCACCAATGTACCTACCAAAAAGGCTTTCGCAGGAGAATTTGACCACCTAAGAAGAGCTATTAGTATTGAAAATCGTACTAGAACGTACAATATTTCTACTACCTCCCCATAGAACAAATAGGACAGAACTGGTTAAATATCATTCCATTCCCGCAGGAGTTTAAGCTATAAAATAATGGCTCTGATATAATCCCTTTATGGATAAGGAGTTGGATTATTCAAAATTTAAGTATGTCCTTTATGCCCGCAAGTCCACAGATGACCCACAAAGGCAAATAAGGTCCATTGGCGACCAGATATTTGAATGTAAACAGTTAGCTTCAAGATTAGGAATCAATGTTGTTAAAGTCCTAGAAGAAACTAAGTCAGCTAAAAAACCAAATAAGCGACCAATCTTCAGACAAATGCTTAATGATCTGAAAAAGGGTGTGTATGATGGTATATTAGCGTGGAATCCGGATAGATTAGCTAGGAATATGAAAGAAGGTGGAGAAATAATAGACATGATTGATGAGGAAGAAATAAAGGATTTAAAATTTGTAACTCACCACTTCACCAAAGATGCCAATGGCAAAATGCTTTTAGGAATGAGCTTTGTTTTAAGTAAACAATATAGCGATGATCTATCTCAAAAGGTAACAAGAGGTGTCAGAAGAAACTTTGCTGAAGGTAAATCAGCAATTCCAAAGCATGGATATATTAGAACCGAGGAGGGCTATTACAAACCTGATGGTAAAAACTTTGAGTTAATTTGTACAGCCTGGGAGCTAAGATCAAAAGGTGAATCCTTAGAGGATATAACTAAATTTATGAATGATAATAATTACTCAAAAGTTATTAAGCGAACAGGTAGAAAAGTTGATATGGATATAAAGATTTTAACTGATATTTTCCATGATCCTTTTTACTACGGCATTTTGGTTCAGGCTAAACAAACAGTTGATTTAAGAGAAATTTATAACTTTGAACCTGCTACAACTGAAGATATTTACAACCAAGTCCAGGAATTATCAGTCAGAAGGTTAAAACCATTTAATACTAAACGCCGACTAGCTTTCTACCCGCTCAAAGCTATGGTTAGATGCTCTTTTTGTGGGCATAATATGGTGGTTGGTCCATCAACTGGAAGTAAGGGAAAGCGGTACTTAAATTACAGGTGCGATAACAAGCTCTGTACTCGTAAAAAGAAATCTATTAGAGCTAAGGAGATATTTAACTGGATTTATGATTTCTTAAAAGATGGACTTAATTTAACTGAGGCTGATTATAAGCGATACTACAAAGATTTAACCAAACTTACAGATGAAAAAAGGCAAAAGATTGGGATTGATATTCATAGTAAGCAAGGCAGATTGAAAGTAATCGACCAAGAGATAAAAGAACGCTCTTTAGGGCTTCTACAGCTTAATATTCAACCCACAGTTAAGAAAGTTAATGAGGATAGAGTATTGGAACTTGAGCAGGAGAAAGAGGAGTTAAATGGAAAGATTGTTGCATTAAAAGAGCAATTAACAGATCCAGAGCTAGATAAATTATCAATAGAACAGTTCTTGAACCTCTCGAAAAATGCTGGTGTAATAATCCAATCGGCTGATGCAGTTATAAAAGATAAAATTTGCAGAGAAATATTCTTGAACCTCACAGTTGATGAGGAGAATGTACTGTCATATCAACTTAAACCCCACTTTGAGGAGATGATAAAACACCGTCAAAGTACTACTAGTCGGGGATGAGAGAATTGAACTCTCTACCTCTGCGACCCGAACGCAGCGTTCTACCGATGAACTAATCCCCGTAGGCTGTATTATACGTCCTCTAAGTGGTAAAATTCATCATATAAGCCCCTGTAGCTCAACGGATAGAGCAAACCCGTCCTAAGGGTGAGATGCAGGTTCGATTCCTACCAGGGGCACCAATTATGAATTTTGGATCATCTTATTTTAGAAAACTGTTTTTAATCAGGTTTACCAGCTATTTTTTTATCATCTCAGGTTTACTAACCCTGATATTAATTATTGAGCCGGTGATTACCGAGGAGCTACTATATAACTATAACTTTATAACTGGCAAAAGATATAGTTTGGGGCCAAGAGTAGTTCGATCGGTAGACCTAGACCCCAGAGTTTTTGTGCCAACACCTACCGCTTTGACCCCAGTTGACAGAGGATCTTCTTTTGGGAGCTTGTTGGGGGGAGGAGCAAATATCATCGTTCCTGTTAATACTGACTTTGGGATTGTGATTGAGAAGATTAATGCTAATGCCAAGGTAATAGCTGATGTTGATTCGGCATCAGAAAAATCTTATTCCCAGGCCTTAACCCAGGGTGTGGCCCATGCCAAAGGCACTGTTTTTCCCGGTGAGAAGGGGAATATCTATCTATTTTCTCACTCGACTGATGCACCTTGGAATATTATTCGCTACAACGCCATATTTTATCTACTGAATAAATTGGAAAAAGGGGACCAGATAAGTTTGTTTTATAAAGGGAGAAGGTATGATTACCAGGTGTTTGATAAGGTCATCGCCAATCCTTTGGACACACACTTTTTAACCGCTACTTATGAGGAGTCAGTTCTAACTTTACAGACCTGTGATCCCCCGGGAACGTTACTCAATCGGCTCGTTGTCAGAGCCAAGCTGGCTGGAAACTAGGATAATTTTTAGTTTACTTAAGGTTGATGCCAAATAAATTTGGGGCGGAGGCTGTAGGGGTATTAAATGAGGTTACCAACATTAAGCGGGAGGCGTCTGGCCAGGAAAATACCGACTTTTCGCTAAAGATACCACTGTACAAAACTACACAGTTTAATCCATTAAACTCACAGATAACTATCTTTTTTGGCTCTTTGTCTTTGGAATTTTCAGCCTGAATTAAGATAATATGTGAAGAGGTGGGGAGCCAGGAATAGGAGAGAGCATCAGGTAGATCATACTCTTTGGGAGTGGCCAAAGGACTTTCTGAGAGGGTCCCGAAGTCATAGACTTTTTTACCCACTAAAAATTTGGTTTCATCTGGTGACCACTGAAGTGAGGCCGAACCAGAAGCGACATTTTTAATATTTTGATCTTTTATAATCTCTAGTCTAGCCAAGTGTTTAGTTTTTTGGTCCTCCTCCCAGCTCTTCAATAAGGTATCTATAGTTGGGGTAACATCCCGGAGATCCTCGACAGTGGTTTTGGAGCCAACCGGTAGAAGATAGTTGGAGTTAGCTAGAGAGATTAATATTTGCGACGAGTCAGGTGAGAAGCGGAGAATGGCTTTGCTAAAATCAAGATCACTGGTAGAGGTGACGATCTGGTGCGGTTGGGCACCTCTGGCAAAAGCAATTGGACCTGATTCAAAAGTCCAGACCCAAATCCCTCCTTTTTGTCGATTATGGGGTTCATTCGTTAACGGTACCGCAAACGCTAACTGTTTGCCATCGGTTGACAGCGTCGGATTAACTACTCCGTTGTAGGTTAAAGGGTAGATTGTGGGTATAGCAGGGAAGAGATGAGCCTTGACCTCTGTAACCAATCCCTCCCTAACCTCAACTGTTTTCTCCCAGGGGATAAATCCTTCTTTGGTAACCTTAACGCTATATGACTTGGGTGATAAAGAGGAGATGATGGTGTCGGTTGCCGTGGTTAGATGTCCATCAATATAAACTGAAGCTCCGGTGGGTAAGGAGGTGGCAGAGATAATCCCGGTACCTACTAATCTGCCTTGTTCTGAAGAGAAGCTGTAGCCTTTGATTAAAAAAATAGCTATCCCCGCCCCAATGACGATAATGAAAAGGGTGATCAAGGTTGCCAGTAGTCTTTTGTTCATCTGTTCAAGTATACAATAATTAAATATTCCTAGTAATTAGATGCTAACGGGCCTTCAGGAACAATATCAGTATAAATACTAACTCTGTTTCCCAAGTTATAGATAATTGAGAGGGGAATCTTAAACTCGAGCTGTTTTTTGTCTATGGTATGGATAATAATCGGGGAGTTTTTGGTCATGGTCAGGAAGTTGGCGTGTTGAGGGAGGATATCAAAGTTGCCCTGTGAGTTTTGGGAAGAGACCGCCACGGCGGGACCTTCGTAGATTGTTTTATTGGGAGAGATAATCTTAACGTATAAAGTATCCATATTATTTGCCAGTTATTTTATGTCATTTAATGAACCAATAAATAACAGTTTCTCCGCTGGAGCGTTGTCTAACTTACCGGAGAGGATTAATTTTATATCGCTGATAGTTGTTACCCTGGGAACATAGGCACCTTTTTTGCCACTTTGTAGCTCAGTTACCGAGAATGGTTGAGTTAAGTAATTAATAATCTTTCTAGAACGGTTGTAAATAATCTGATCGTTGGCAGAGAGCTCTGATTCTCCAACGATTGCTACAATATGTGATAGTTTGTTATATCTATCTAAGTACTGTCTAAATTGAGTAACTACTTGATAATGTTCTGCCCCTACCACATTGATTGATAGAGCCGAGGAGGAGGACAGGGTTAAATCTAGAGGAGGATAGAGGCCACTTTGCGCTACGGTTCGGGATAAGACAATTACTGTATCCATAAAGCTCATGATGGTGGAAACCGCTGCATCCGAGATCTCATCAGAGGGTAGGTAGATTGTTTGAATGGAGGTGATTGAACCGTTTTGATTACTGACCAAGCGGTCTTCCAGTGAGGCTACCTCAGATTGCATAGTAGCTTGATAGGCTTGTTCGGAAGGGATGGTTCCCAAGAGGGTGGCTACCTCTGATCCGGCCTGGACGTAGCGGAACATATTATCCATGAAAAACAGCACATCTTTTTTAAAGTTGTCCCTAAAGTACTCAGCGATGGTGACTGCAGCTAAGGCTACCCGGAAGCGGATAGCAGCGTTTTCATTCATTTGTCCTAAGATAATTGTTGTTTGAGCCATCACCTTAGCCTCATTTAATCGTTGATAAAGCTCCTGACCCTCACGAATACGCTCACCAACACCGGCAAATACTGACAATCCCTGATACTGCAAAGTAATATTGTGCAGTAGCTCAGTCATCAAGATAGTTTTCCCCACCCCAGCACCCCCAGCAAACCCGACCTTGCTACCAAAGGTTAAAGGAGCCAGAAAGTCGATGGCTTTAATACCAGTTTGCAGTAGCTTATTGGTTGGTTTGATGGTCGAGAGAGGTGGTGCTTTAGAATAAATTGGCATCTTAACCCCTGCGGGTAGAGGGCCTTTGCCGTCTTGAGCCATTCCAAACAAATTGATTGCCCGACCCAGAACTGCTTTATCAACCGGTACTGACAAAGGATATCCACTGCCAATAATTGACATACTACGGTATAGTTTAGTAGGGTTTGATAGTACTAATCCAAAGATGGTATTGCCGGTTTGAAAAAAGACCTCGATCCTAACAGTGGGGTCTTGGGGTGAGATTAAAATCTCGTTTGGGGCGGGGAATTTATCGGAGTCAATTTGAATTTGCGCCACCTGGCCAGTAACAGCAATCATTGTGCCATAAATTTGTTCCGATTTTGCAGTGGTAGAGATCATATTTTTAAGTCGTTGCTTTTTGCATATTTACTAAAGTATTAATCATCTCCAGAGCTTTAGAAGAGGCGATGGAACGTCTCTGAAGAGCCAAGTTTCGCTTGATCTCTTTTAAGTAGTCATTGGCGTTGTTTTCAGCTGCATCCATCGCCATTAACCTGGCTGAGGTTCGGGCTAGTTCTGACTCCAGGAATGTTTGCTGAAAGAGGATCTGCAGGATCTGACGCTCAAAAAAATCCTGAATTTCCTGTAATTCCGGTTCAAAAATATATTTTATATCAGCCTCAATTTCCTGTGGCTTAATTAAAGATTGAGTGATGTCAGAAATTACTGGAAACTGAGTGAGAACTGTTTTAAATCTAGAGTGATACACTAAGATAGTTTGATACGATTTAATTTTTTCGATAAACGAGATAAATTCTTCTGTTGTTGGCAGATCCTCTTTAAAGACGACAGATTGGTATTGTAGGGAGTATTTTAAAGCCTGAAGAAAGATGGGGCCGGTTTTACCAACTACAAAAAAGATGTTTTGCAGCTGTGGTTGATTAGCTACCAGTGAGTTTGTAGCTGAGATAAAATATCTGGCCAAAGGTTTTTCCAGATTTCCATAAAAGCGGTTATTAGAGGTTAGGAGAATGTGAACCATGCCTGGTTTTTTGGGAGGTAGAGGTAGATGACGTTTGATAACCTCTTTTTTGACCAGGTGAAAGATGTCTCCTAGCTCTCGGGCAAAGCTAATATTTTTCTCCATGTTGGTACGGATGGTTTGTAATTTTGAGGCTGAGATCTCAGAGTATCCTTGGGTAATCATCTTTAGCGATTGCGCATTAGATAGTGTTTGTTCTAGTTGTTTAATATTTGACATAGGTTAAGTTTAAGCTCTGCCTTAGACACAATATTTTTGTATCAAGGTGGTCATTGTTTCTAGTTTAGCAATCAGCTCGTCATCAGTTTTCATCTGCAAGGCTGAAGATACCAGGTCTTTGAGGGAACGATCAGTGGTCAGGGCTTTAAGCAGATTATTACGGTTTGCTTTTACAAAAGAGATGTCTTTAAACTTTAACCAGTTAGTAAACACTAGAGCCAGTAGCACCGTTTGTACCTCTTTGGGAATATCTGTTTGCGGATCTTGTTTGATTAGCTCTTCAATCAGCTCCTTTTGTCGGAGAATTATCTGAGTTTCCTGGGGAAGCTCTGCTGAAAATTGGCTAAGTGTTTCGTATTGTTGTGCTTGGGAGAGGATCTGCCGTAGCTTATAGGCAACTCCATTTTGAATCCGGTTTTGAGTTTGCCGGCCAACCCGGGAAACTGAGAGTGAGAGATCAATGGCGGGAAACTGCCCAACGCTGGCCAGGTCTGATTTGAACAATAAATGGCCATCGGTCATCGACATCAAGCTATTGGGGATATAGGTGGTGAAATCATTGAGAATGATCTCAATTACTGGCAGTAGAGTAATGGATCCACCACCACTAGTTTTTTTGAATTTGCCAGCCCGTTCCATTAAGTGGGCGTGTTGGTAAAAAATATCGCCCGGGTAGGATTCGCGTCCAGGAAACTTGTTGGATAAAAGTGAGATCTCTCGGTGCACCTTGGCATGGTTACCCATATCATCCAAGATCACCAAAACATCGCGTCCTTGAGCCTGAAAGTACTCAGCGATAGTGATGGCTGTATGAGGCGCCAGAAACACCAAGGGAGGCGGGTCGTTAGATGAGGCAGCCACGACAATGGTGTGCTCCATAGCCGCTGAGGTACCAAGGATGTTGATTAGATTTCTGACAGCGCTAATTGGTTTTCCGATCAATGCATAAATAACGATCAGGCCCTTACCTTTTTGATTAGTGACCAGGTCGACTAAAAATCTAGTTTTACCGGCTCTAGCATCCCCAATAACCAACTCTCTTTGGCCCTTGCCCAAAGGGATAAGGGTATCAACCAAACTAATTCCACAGTCAAACTGCTCTAAAATTTCCTCCCGTTGGTCGATCCCTCGGGCAACTTGCTCCAGTTCAATTGTGGTGACGCGATCCTCAGGTGTAGCTTTGATTAAACTCTTGCCGTCCAGCGGTGTACCAATTGGAGAGATAACCCGCCCCAAGAGTGAAGGACCCAAAGAGATATTCAAGCCGACACCTGTTTTTTTAAACATCGTTCGCGGTTCAACGACAGATTCATCTAACATTAAAATTTGTACCCGGTCATCAAGGAGGCCGTTGATCCAGCCTCGGGCACCTTTATCCGTGGCTACCAGATCATTGATTTTAACGGTTGGCAGTCCATCGGCCTGGATTAAAAATCCTCTGACTGACAGAGCAAAGCCTATCTCTTGGGTGGGTTCTGTAGGTTGGGGAGTATTAGGCATGGATGTACTCTTTGATAATACTCAAAATTTGTGGCTTATTTTGGTTGATTCTAGCCCGGGCGGAGTAGTCCCTTAACTGTGAGTTCCAGACGATAGCACAACCAGCTATTAGAGTTGGATCCACCTTAAAATTTAATAGCAGATTTTTGCCTAAATCGGTGCGGATCTTCATACCAATCCGGACCACCTCGCCTTCGGGGATCTCAAACGGTAAGTAGATGATTAACGGTTGGATGCTTTTCACCTGTTTTTCTAAGGCCTCAATCATCTGATAGATATTTTGTTGATTAAACTGAGCATAAAACTCGGTACCTAATGAAGAAAGCCAAGCTGAGTCAGACTCGGATGAGCTGGTGAAACTTTGGATAGCTGAGGCAAATAGTTGATTCAAGAGAAACTGTTTTAAGGCTCTAATCCTGCGATAAACATCATTGGTGGTATACGTTGAAGTGAGGATCTTATCTAATAGGGGTGCGATTTGGATTGGTTTCATTTTACTGTCGGCTCTTTTTGTACTGGTGCTGGGGTTGGTAAATCCTGTTTGCTGGCTGGCAGGGCTAAAAAACCCTCAGCTTTAGCCTTTTCCAGGGCTTCATAGACTAAGTCTAGTTGTTCCCTCAATGTTAACTTTTTTACCAGCACTAAACTCAAAGTTCTCTCTAAAAGATCAATGATGTTTTGGTCGACGACGCTTAACTGTTTCTTAGTATAATCCTCAACTGCTTGTTTAGAGTTTTCCAAATCCAACTGAATGGAGGCGATGCTTTGGGTAACAGCATGATCAACTACATTAGCCATGGTCAATTCCATCTTGGTGAATATTGTCTTGATCGTTGCAGATTTTTCGGTATCCAGTATTGATTGGGTTTGATCAGCCTTAACTCTTAGGTCAGCCAAATACTGCACAAAAGACTCCGTGGCGGTCTCAATATCACTATCAAACCTTTTTTGTAAGTTTGTAGCGACACCTTCCAGATGTTCTTTATAATATTTTTCCAGATCATCTACCTCATCATCAACTGGGTGAGGGAAAGAGGTGGATCTTAAGTGATCATGAACAAGTTGATTGGGAGGTCGGTGGGAATGAATCTTTTCTTGCAGATAGTAGTGAATAAAGGCCACCACTAAAACGATCACTACTAAGAGGAAAAAGATGAGGGTTAGAGATTGGGTATAGAGTAGCTCGGGCAGCATACCTCTAGGATAGTATATCTAGAGGTAATTTTCAATGTAAATTGAGTATTGGTACTGGAAAATTATAATTTGATAATGATCACCGCTGCCAACACTCCCACTAATCCAACACCAATAGTAAAAGCGATATTTAACATTATGGAGATGCGGATAGTATTAGCTGCCAGGGGATTACGGCCAATAGCCTCGGTGGCTTTGGGAATTGTTCGGGAGAAGGTGAAAAAAGCTACCGCAAAGCTAACCAATACTGCTAATCCAGCAGCAATATACCTGACGGTTTGAGTGAATTGCTCAGGATCCTGGACGTTTTTAAACAGAGCGTTATTTAAATAGTCAAAGGTTCTACCCAATGACTTGCTCCCGGTGATCTCGGCAAATTCAATCCTCATGGCAACTTTTATCTTTCCAAGTTGCGCGCTTTTATTCCCTGCCTGAGCGGTTTCA